>JGI24702J35022_10002662_pt1 | contig 10841 bp, 7 predicted proteins | sample TergutTh196P4_FD_35022 | JGI IMG/M metagenome (IMG submission 35022)
AATTTCCCATACATTTTCCGGGGAAAGTATTTTTTATCTGCGGAGAACGGCAAGGGCGGAACTGTACCGGAATACGGTACGGCTGAAAGTTAATCTGCCTGTTTCATTGGAAAAACAGGAAATATGGCGGTATGAAGATCCGCCTGTGATGTACGATGACTTTTTTCAAGGCTACTACCCTTTCAAAAATCCGCTTGTTCGTGAAATTGAAGCGGGGAAGTATGAAGCAGTTTACAAGGTAAAAGGTAATAGTGAAAAGGTAACAGTTGAACGGCCTGTTGTATATGCAGACCAGATTGACACGAAAGAGGAAGCTGAAAGCCGGTTGCAGTATTTTGGCGGTCCGTTTTCCTTTACTCATTATGACGTACTACTAACTATGACAGGGCAATTCTAACACTCAAAAAAATGGCTGATGGCGATTTATATAGGGCTGCCATTTATGGGCGGCCTATTGTCCTTGACCTGAACCGTTCCTGTTTTTTGAAGGACACGGAAGGGGTTAATGCCTATGGCACTGTCGCCCTGAATGTTACAGGCTCTTACTTTTCAGAACATGAAATTGACGGGAAGGCGGGGACTAAAGTCCCTCACTATGAAGATTGGGTTTGCTGTTTATTTGGTTTCCGGCATTTTCAATCAATGCCTGTATGTTTGTTCCTTCTCTGATTTCGATTCCCCGCCCGCCTCCTATAGTATCATGTTTTTAATTGTCTTGCACGTAATAATTACGTACATTGTAATTCATTCATCAACAAGCGTGACTTTGACTGCGCGGTAGCAGGGCATTTCTTCGCGCTTGCTGCGTTCCAGGTCTTCCTCAACCGTGTAACGGACCTTCATTCCGAATTTGAGATCGGAAAAATCACAATTGGTCAGCCTGCTGTAGTGAAAAAATATATTGTTTTTTTGATCGTCCCTGATAAACCCGTAACCGTTTGGGTTGATGCTGAAAATGGTGGAGGTAAATTCTTCCACCGGTTCCGGGTATTTTTCCTGCGCCGCAATGCCGGAAGTCTCCGCGACAGGGTGCGAAGCCGTAAACTGTTCCTGCGGCCTTTCCGGAACGAACAGATCTTTTATGTATTCGCCGCCGTTTTGGTCGATTCTCTGGTTCATCTGCACAGGGAAAAAAACTTCCGAAAAAAGCTGCCGCGAAGTTTTTGTTTCCACCATGTCGCCGTTTTCGTTGTGGTAGGAAAAATCCCAGCAGATCAGCATAACCTGGGTGCCGAGGGTATGGAGTTTGCGTACAAGGGGGACATAATCGCCGTCTCCGGCTATAAGAACCAGGATGTCAAAGTGTTTGTATATTGCAAGTTCGTAGGCCTCAAGGGCAAGCCAGACATCGATACCCTTTTCCTGTCCGGCCGATCCCTCCCCGGCGTAGCGCAGCGGCAGGTAATGGCTAACTATATTTTCCCGCATGAGGATGTCTTCAAAAACCCTCTCGCTCTGCACCTTTTCCCCCAGATCCTTTGCGGAAGACCTCCCCTTGAAATAATGGGCGTCGATTATCTGGCATCGGCGAACGTCCATTCCGGTGAGGCCTGCAATTTCGCATCTTATAAATTCATGCAGCCCGCTGATGCTTATCCTGGATTTTTTCTCATGTTCGTATTTGTAATAATTGCTTATTTTATAGAAATAATACCCGTCATAAAATATCCCTATTCTAAGCACGTCCAGTAATTTATCATCCATGGAGCCAGTCTAGCGGTTATCGGCGGTTTCGTCTATTATAAAATTTCATTCATGGACGCCGACAGCCTTTATCAAAACTGCCGCCTTTGCCCGCGTTCCTGCGGCGCAGACCGTCTTGCCGCCGGGGAAGGCTATTGCGGGGAAAGCTCGCTGCTCAGGCTCGCCTTTGCGGGGCTTCACTCCGGCGAAGAACCCCCGTTAAGCGGCAAACGCGGCTCGGGCGCGGTTTTTGTCAGCGGCTGCAATTTGGGCTGCGCCTTTTGCCAGAACCGACAGATTTCCGGCGGCGGCGGGTATGGCGCCGGGGCTCTGGGCCGCGCCGTTTCAACGGAGGAATTTTCCTCGATCTGCCTGAAACTGCAAAACAGGGGCGCCGAAAATATCAATATTGTTACGGGAAGCCACGCCGTTCCGGCAATTGTCCTGGGCCTTGGCGCCGCCAAAAGCGCCGGCCTTCGCATTCCCGTGCTGTGGAATTCTTCCGGTTATGAAAACGCGGAAACGCTGGAACTTCTGGACGGTTTTATTGATACCTGGCTGCCGGATCTTAAAACGCTGGACGCCGATCTTGCCTCAAGGTTTTACAAAGCCCCCGATTACCCCCGGGCCGCCGCGGCCGCTGTTCTGTGGATGGCGCGAAACAGGCCGGGCAATGTCATTGTCCGCCACCTTGTCCTTCCCGGGCGCCTGGAATCAACCCGTTCGGTACTGAAGTGGTTTGCCGAAAACGCCGCCGGCAGGGCCGCCGGGGCTCTGCTTTCCCTGATGACCCAGTATACCCCGGTAGCGGGGGCAGGGGGGCCGGGGCGTTTTTTAAGCCGGAGGGAGTATGACAGTGTCCTCGGCTGGCTTGAAGAATTCGGCATTGACGACGGTTTTTGCCAGGAACCCATGACCGGCGGCCTGGCCGAAAGGTCAGGATGGCTGCCGGACTTCAGCCGCGCCAATCCGTTTTCATCGGCGCTGTCCGTGCCTGTCTGGCATTATGCGGATTAAGCCTTTCCGTGTCCCGTACCTGGTATCTCAGACGGAAATGAATACGCTGTTCGGAAACTGAGGTTTCCGAACAGCTTTGGTTATTGCAATGCGTTAATTTCTCCAGTAACCCGGCGTAAAAAGAAGAATGACAGTTAACAGTTCCAGCCTCCCGGCGATCATCACCAGCGAATAGAACAGTTTTAGATAGTCCGGAAAACCGCCGTAGTTGTTTAGAAGGCCCGAAGGGCCAAAGCCCGCCCCGATGTTGCCGGTAACGGAAAGGGCTGTACACAGCGAGGAGAAAATATCGAGACCGGCGGCCGCGGTTAAAAGCGTGGTAAGGGCCACAACCGCGAAATAGAGAAAGACAAAGCCCGCGACGCCGTGCACAACGTCTTTGCGGCCAACTTTGTGGTTTAACTGTATGCTGAACACCCCTCTCGGGTAGAGGATGCGCCGCAATTCGTTTCCGGCCTGCTTATAAAGAACCACATGGCGGATTACCTTTATTCCGCCGGCGGTGGAACCGGAGCAGCCGCCGATCAGCATCAGGCAAAACAATACGCCCTGGGCCAGAGCCGGCCAGGCGCTGTAATCCACGCGCAGGCTTCCGGTTGTGGTAAGGATAGAAGTCGCCTGGAAGGCGCCGAAGCGCAGGGCCAGGCCGAAGGAACCGTAGTACGGAATCAGGATTACGCTGATAATGAGCGAGCTGCATGCAAATATCATTAAAAAGGCCCGGAATTCGGTATTACGTATAACGTCACGAATCCTTCCCCTTGCCGCCTTGTAATACAGGGTAAAGTTCATTGCCCCTAAAAGCATGAAAATTACCGTCACCCAGTCAATAAAGGGCGAGTTATAGGAAGCAAAACCCCCGTTGCGGTTGCTAACGCCCCCGGTGGCCATTACGGTTAACCCCTGGCAGACCGCGTCAAAAAGCCCCATGCCTCCCAGGCGGTAAAGGAGAACGAGAAGCGCGGTAAAAATACAATATACAGCCCAAAGGACTTTGGCCGCTTCGCTGATCTTGGGCCTTAGCTTTTCCTTTTCGGGCCCCGGCGCTTCGGCCCTGATAAGCTGGAAACCGCCGACTCCGAGGATCGGCAGCAGGGCCACGGAGAGAAGCACAATCCCCATACCCCCTGCCCAGTGGCTTATGCTTCTCCATAAAAGCAGTGATTTGGGCAGGGTTTCGACGTCCGATATTGTGGTCGCCCCGGTAGTGGCAAAACCGCAGGCGCTTTCAAAAATGGCGTTAACCCAGCCCATGTCGACAGGGGCGAAACGGTAGGGCAGGCTGCCCATCAGCGTTGAAAAAACCCAGGCCAAAAATACCAGGAGAAAACCGTCTCTGGCCCTGAAATCAAGGGGCTTGTTCCTGAAGGAGGCAAGCGCCGAAAGCCCGAGCAAGAAGCCGGCCCCCAGCAGGATGGCGAAAGCGGAAATCATGGACGATTCATTGAGGGCGACGGCCGTAATGAAAGGGGGAATCATAAGGGAAGTTACCAGAGTCAGAACAACTGCCAAAACGCGGGCCAAAGTCATGCCTGTAAGGTTTCCTTTGAGGCCAGGCCGAAAAATTTTTCAATCTCCTCTTCGCTGCCGTTCCTGGCGATTAAAATAACCTTGTCGGCGGCCTTGAAAACATAATCCCCCTGGGGAATAAAAGACGATCCCCCCCTGTTGGCCAGCATGACAAGGCCCCCCGATGAAAGTTTGAATTCCCTGACGGATTTTTCCGCCGCATGGGAATTCCCGCCAATCTCAAGCTCGATGATGCCGACGCTTCCGTCCCCCAGGCTGTGAATGCTCCCCCTGCCCCCGCCCATCAGGTGGGAAAGAATGGAATCGACCTCCACAAAGCTCATCGAGATAGCCACGTCGACTCCGAGCTGAAGGGCGATGGTTTTATAGCCGGGGCCGGAAACCAGGGCTATGGCCCGCCTGACCCCGCATGATTTTAAATAAATCGCGGCAATTATGTTAAGCTCCTGATTTTCGGTCGCTGTAATGACGAGATCCAGGGCGCCGATTCTTTCCTCGGCGACAAAGCTCTCGTCGGAAACGTCCTCGTTAAGGACAAGGGCTTCCGGAAACCTGGCGGCTAGGTCCTTGCAGATACGGTAATCCCTTTCTATGATGACCAGCCGCCGGTTGCTTTTCGGTTTGAAAACACTGAAAAAGGAGGCCGCGCCGCCCTTTGCCGGCTTGTCCGCGTTAATTTTGCCGCCTTCGGGAGACAAAAGCCCCTCGGCGATAAAGGACCCCAGCCTGCCCCCGCCGACGATTCCGATGCGCCTCAGGGGCGTCTCCGTCCTTCCGGCAAGACGGAAGACCTGATCCATATCCTCCTCCCTGGTCAAAATATGAATAAGGTCTCCGGGGCAGAGGGTTGTGGAACCCGAGGGCAGAAAACATTCCCGGCCCCGTTCCACAAGGGTAATAATGCCTTCCTCCCGGACAAAGGTATGGAAGTCCGTTATGGAAAGACCGTCAAAGACGCTGCCTTTGTTTATGGTGACCGAACCAAGCTCGTAAGGGGTTCCCGGGATGCGCAGGATATTGCCCTGCGCGCCGTGGGACAGGGCGGTTAACACCGCGCGGGCGGCTTCAATATCGGGGTGGACAAAACGGTCTATGCCAAGGACCTTTATATAATCTTCATTCCGTACCCTGGCGATTTTGACAAGCTCATGGAAACGGGAAGCTGCCAAACCGCAGATTATCATGTTAAGCTCGTCGGAATCGGTGACGCAGACCAGGGCGTCGGCCCCGGCAATCCCCGCTTCCTCAAGGGATTTCAGGCTGTTCCCCTCGCCGTGGAGGACAAGGCAGTCAATGCGGTTGGAGGCATGGCGGGCCCGCTCTTCATTGGATTCGATCAGGGAAACGTCGTGTTTTTCCTGCACAAGGTAACGGGCGAGCTGGGTCCCCGTAAAGCCCGCTCCAACAATAATAACCCTCATGCCTAAAGTATAATGCATCCGCCCGTAGGAACTCCACAATAACGGGCGCCCTGCCGCGCCTGCCTGGAAAAAATCCGCCCCTGCGGCCTGTCCTCCGCGCTAAAAAATGCCGAAAATATAGAGGAACAGGGTAATAATGTACACACGGGAAATCCAGGCCCCGAGGGCCTGCCCAATCGAAAACGGAATGCCTCTGGCGGGAACCTGGAACAGCGCCTTTGATCATGTGGATCTTCTGGAAATAGCCAGGCCTTACCGCCTGCCGCTTCCGCGCTGGCTGAGGGACTGCCGTATCAAGGAATGGGAGAGCTTCAGCGTTCAGGACGAGCATTTTTTTCTGGAAGCGTCGCTGGCCAACTTCAAGCTGTTTCAGCTTGCCCAGGTTTTTTTGCATGACAGGGAAAGCGGCGAGAATCATATTTTCAGAAAGCTCATGCCCGGCGGAAGCTGGCGGCTGCCCCGGAATCTCCGCAACGCCTCGGTAGAGTGCCGTTCTTCCCGTTTTTTCTTCCGCATCCATACCTGGCTTATAGCCGACACGGTCAAGCTGGATCTTGACATTGCGGCGGCAGGGAGGCAGCCCGCCTTTACCGCCCATCTTTCCTTTGGCATGAACGGCGGCGACACCGCCCCGGCCGCGGCGTCGCTGAATTTCACCGGGCGGCGGAATATGTACGCTTTTAAGGCCCTTACCGCGGTAAGGGGGGATGTCGTCCTGGGAGGGAAGCACGCCGGCCTGGACCCGGCGCGCTGCACGGGGATGTTCCGCGATTACAAGGGCTTCTTTCCCTACCGCATGAAGAGGGTTTCCTGCGGCGGGATGGGTTTTGACGCGGGCGGCAGGCGTTACGGGTTTCACATTGCGGAAAACCAGGCGAAAGACAGCCGGAAAAACAACGAAAACGTCCTTTGGGCGGGCAAAAACTTTACCCCGCTGCCCCCGGTGCGCATCACCATGCCGGACGGCCCGGAATCGGACTGGATTATACAGGATCTGGACGGAATGGTTGACCTGGTATTTACCCCGAAAGAAATAAACAGGTTCGGGGCTAACTTTCTTGCTGTCAAAGGTGATTTCTTTGCGCCTATGGGTTATTATAACGGAGTGCTGGTAAGCGGCGGGAACGAGCAGATTCAAGTCCGGAACCAGTGGGGAACAGGAGAAAAACTCTATTTAAGGGTGTGATTATGGCCAAAAAAACAAACACAATCTATGAACCCGGCGAGCTTGACCGGGTGCGGGGGAAACTGGGCGACATTGACGAAACGGAAGCGAAACGCATGGCCCAGATTCTCGGGGGCGAGGTAGGCGTGGAAAAGAGCGTTCCCGTCAAGGCGCAGAAAGGCACCGGCCGCATAAGGCGGGAAACCGTGGAACTGATGGTCCCCGGCAAGCAGAAAAAGCGGCCTTCGCGGCCCCTGGACATTATCGGCGACGATGACAACAGCGCCGCCGGAAAGCCGGTCATTGAGGAGCCGCTGGGCAACGATCCCGCTGACGATCCGGCGGTCCAGCTTAGGACGACTTACTTTGAACGGGTAAAAATGGACCGCTATGCCGCCCAGTTTGAGTATGAAATAAAAAATTCCATGCAGGTGCTGATTTCCACCCTGTCACTTTTCGGCGAGCCGGTAGACTATGTTAACCCGCGCTTTGTAAACAACCGCATGAATTTTTACTACTCCAAACTTCAGACTCTTGTCGCTTCTACCCTGGCCCTGCTTCCGGTAAACAACGCCAAACGCAGCGAACGGCTTAAAAAAACGTCGCCCCTGGCTTATACCATTCTGGACGCCATCCGTTCCTGGAACATAGACCGCATCGACAAGGACCTTTCCAGAATTCAGGCCCATCCGCGCGCGGCAAGGGTTTCCGAATTTGCCGACATTCTGCGGGCCGTGTACAAGCCTTTATTTGTCATGGAAAAACTTGACCTGGACATCCATATCAAGGGGGCGTACAAGCTGCTGTATAAAATTCTGTACATAGAAAACCCGATGGAGCCCAAGGAGAAAAACCAGGATCTTGTGCGAAACGCCCTTACCGCCTTTGCCGAAATTCGCCGCGAGGTGCATTGCGGCCTGTACCCCCTTCTGATGAAATTCATATCCGACCGCTGGTTCCCCTACGAGCGCCTGTTTATCGACCGCCGGCGCCGTTTTATGTCTTTTATCGGGGTTACCCAGGATGACCAGCTAAAGCCGGCGAGCCTGCTTCCCGAGCGCGTTGAAAGCGCGGGGGCCGAAAGCCCGCAGGACGACGGTAAAAACGAGCAGGAGGCCGGAGCGGAGGAGGAGGGCGAAAGCGAAGAAAAGGCGGAAGATCAGGACGATCCGAAAGCGGCCGAACAGAGGGCCAAAGAAATGGTGGCGGAAGCTGAAAAGAAAGCGCTGGATCACAGCCTCTCCGTGCTGGAATCCCTGTTCCCCCAGGCCGGCTGGGCCGATCTGGCCGAGTATCCCGACCTGTACCCTTATTTTGTAAACACCTACGGTTTAAGGCGGGGTTACGAGCTTATCGCCCCTTCCGACCCGCTGCAGCAGGTTGCAATTCTGATGCACATTGTGGAAGACCTTTGCGTCGCCCTTCGTTACGTGTCATTCGGCACCGTTATCGGCCCGGACGGAAACCCTGTCCGCATTAACGAAACGGCGGGCGATACGATTACCAACTGGCGGCGGTACATAGACGACAGTTTTTCAAAAGAGTACCTTCCCCGCCTTACCGAGTATTGCCGGATACTGGAACATTCCACCGAAACAAGAACATCGCCGTATGCCAAGCGTACCATGAATGAGCTGCGCTGGACAAAACGGCTGTATTTTCTGCCCTATTACAAATTCGAGTCCTTCGGGCCGCCGCCTTTCCAGAAACAGAACGTTACTGCCATTTACAGCGAGATAAGGAGCCTGCGCAGGAACCTTACCATGGTCGCCGCAGGCATAGAAAAAGGGAACCGGGCGGGCGGGGCTGACGCAAAGGTCCACTGCGAAGGAATTGAAAACCCCTGGGACCAGTACAATTTTGAAGTGCCAAACCCGGTTTCAAGGCGCATGGACGTGCTTCTGGGCCACAGCAGGCGCAACAACGCCGCCCTGATATTCTTCTCGCTGTCTGCGGCGACAGTCCTGGATTACCTGGTTAACAGCGAAGACAGCTGGGCCTACACGGACCGCCCGGGGGCGATATTCCGCAGCATTAACGGTGAAGGCGTCGTGCCGATGTTCGGCGTTGATAACAAGCTGGACGCCGACCAGATCTTCAAGGACGTAATGAAAAAAAAGGAAGAGGCGCGCCATAAAACCCAGGGGCACGGATAAATAGCTGTATAATTCCCCTTGTTTCTGGTATCATGGGGCAAGAGGTGATGAAATGAAAAGATTGGCCCTGTTTTTAGTTATCGCTGTTTTACCCGGTATTTTCTCCCTGTCAGCCCAGCAGGCCTCAAATCCGGCCGGAGCAATAATCAATCACTATGCCGCCCGCTCTTTCGCCGCCGGCACCCTGCCGAAAGCGGATCTGGACCAAATCATACAGGCGGGCCTTCGCGCCCCGAGCGCGAGCAACCGCCAGCCCTGGCATTTTACCGTGGTGCAGAATTTTGATTTGGCCAAAAAAATCGTGCCGCAAGCCGTGGACGGAAACGCGCTTATTGTAGTCTCCGCCTCAGGCGACAGCAAAACCAATGTGAGGGAAATTATCGACTGCGCCCTCGCGACGGAGAGCATTTACCTGGCGGCACAGGCCCTCGGCTACGGTTCGCGGATCTACACCGGCCCCATAGACAGCCTGAACAGGAGCCTGAAAAACGAGCTGGGGCTTCCCGGCGGCTACAGCGCCGTGGCTTTGGTCCGCGTGGGCAGGGTTGACGGAAAAACCGACGCCGTAAGCGCCGCCTCGGAACGCAAAGCCGCCGATACCCTTGTAACATACAAATAAGCGGCAGCCGGGAAATGCGGTTTCGCTCGACCAATTCATACGAATCCAGGGTTCAGGAACCTTTGGTCTCATTTAAGGACGCGGTGTTAAGCTGCCTGCCCGCGGACGGGGGCCTCTATGTCCCCGACAAGGCAATGGACATACGGCAGCTGTTTCTGTACATGAGCGAAGAAACCAATTTTCCCGATCTGGTCGCAGCGGTCGCGCCAAGCCTTTTGGAAGGCGAGCTTAACCCTTTCTCCGCCTCGCGTGTCGCGGAAAGCGCCTACAATTTTGAGCCTGAATTGACAAGGCTTGACGACGATTACTCAATATTGAACCTTTACAACGGGCCGACGGGGCTTTTTAAGGATTTCGGCATCGCGTTTCTCGCCGCGGTAATGGAGGAACTGATAAAAAACGCCGAACAGCGCCTGGTCCTTGCCGCGGTCCGGGGTGACACGGGCGTTTCCATTGCCCATGCCTTCAGCGGGAGAAAGGGAATAAACACCGTTCTTGTTTACCCGCCGGGACCGATCCGCGGCCTTGATCCCGGCAGTTTTGTCCATAACGGCGGCAACATCATTCCGATTCAGGTGCGGGGAACCTTTGACGACTGCCAGCGCCTGGTAAACGAAACGATAAGCGACAGAAAATTCGCCGCCCGGTACAATATTACCAGCGCCAACGCGATCAATTCCGGCCGCCTGCTTCCCCAGATTTTTTATTACCTTTACGCCTTTATCAAGATAAAAAGCGGGCTTTCCGGCGGCCTCGCTTTCAGCGTCCCCTGCGGGAACTTCGGCAACCTTGCGGCCGGTTTGTACGCCTGGAAGTTCGGAATGCCGGTGAACGGTTTTATCGCCGCGATGAACTCGAACAACGCCCTGGGCGATTTTATCAGGGGAAAGCCCTTTGCCCCCCGCCCGCTTGTCAGCACCAATTCGCCCGCGCTTGACATATCAGTCCCGTCAAATTTAAGCCGCCTGGAATCGTTTTACCGGGAAGCGCCCGCTGTTATGCGCAACATAGTGCACCCGGCTTCTGTTGACGACGGGCTTACCCTGCGGACAATCGAGTCCGTGTGGAAAAAATACAACCTGTACATCGATTCCAACACCGCCGTCGCCTTTGCCGCCGCAGGGCAGATCATGGAAAGGGAAAACTGGAAAGGGACAGTCCATACCGTTGTCCTTGCCACCGGCCATTACGCGAAAGAGGCGGAGCTTATCCGCAAGGCAACCGGCCGCAATATCCAGATACCTGAATAT
>JGI24702J35022_10002663_pt1 | contig 10838 bp, 12 predicted proteins | sample TergutTh196P4_FD_35022 | JGI IMG/M metagenome (IMG submission 35022)
GTATATTTCAAGCGCCACGGCGGGATCTTTGACCTCATTAGACAAAAGCGAAATATCCGAACCGGCCCAGTTGTTTTTGGATCGCGTCATCCCTGTAATGGATCTGCACGCCTCGCTTCGGCGTCTCTTTGACGATGAAGTATTTTTCAATCAGAGCCTTTTGTGATTCTGTCAGTTCCGCGTTGTCTTTTAATGCCGCCTCGGCGTTGGCCAGAGATTTGTTGAACCTCGCCTTCTCCTCCTCGCCCCGCTGTCCGTTATAGAAGATATGTACGTATATTCTGCGCTTTTCCTCCAGGGCTGCCTCTCCATAACGGTCCTTTTGCACGTACGGCCATTCTTCCATGCTCCCCCATTGATATACTTCCTGTTCGGCGTCATAGTGGCTGAAGTCGTGCATCTCCGCCTTCGCCTTCTCCAATAAACCGGAGATGAACCCATTGTTGATCTTGACCGCGATTAGAAACTTGTGATGCGCTTTGTATAATGCGTTGATGTTATTCGCACTGTAGAACCCTCTGTCCAGAACGAGCTTGAGCTTGTCTATCTCGAGAAAATCAATATCCTTGACCAGTTTACGGATTGTCATGACATCGGTGATGTTGCCGGGCAACACGCGGTAGTATACCGGCATGCAGGATTCTTCACCGAAAACAAGCGCCATGTTGACTTGCGGGAGGCCGTCGTTGTCTTTGTTCTTTCCGTAGCGGACGGCCTTGATGTAATCCGAGTAGGATGACACGCTCGTCGTGTCATAGGCGAGGTATTCCTTTTCCTGACGCCGCCGGCTCTGCCTCCTGAAAAACTCCAGCTTCGCCTGCTCAGGGATATCTCGCAACACCTCGCTTATCCGCTGCGAGGGGAGCGCCTCCCCCCACGGATGCCGATGGTCGAAGGCCCATCTGGCGAAGCGGTACATGGGGCTTTCGCTTTCCAGCACCATATAGTAGGCGAGGGACATGAGCGCCTTGTAGCTGCTGGGAAAGCAGGCTTGCAGGTCTTCCCGGACGCCAGTGACTTCACTGATCTCATCCAAAAGATGCGTAGCCCCGAAGTAGGTCNGGCTGGCAGGCGTTACGCGGGGATCGGCGGCTTCCCTTGGCNCCGGCTCGCTTTGACGGGCGAGGTATTTCCGGTTCGGTATGAACTCTCCTTTTTGCCCGATTTTGCCGATGTACACGCGCTTGTGCCGATTTTGCTTCGCTTTTTTATCCCAGTAAGGATGGTCCTCGTAGACGTATTCCACACCTTTGATGTTTTGGGTCCGCCTTTTGGCGGTTTCTTCTCTGTCCACGTTATAATTATAGCGTGTTTCCGCCTTGCTGTCAACACATTTTTCACTGAAAACCTATATTCTACATAGTATTTTTACCTTCCACGTTATAATTTTCCGGGAGCTTAGGTTATTTATACAGTATACACTATGTTTTCAATAATCATGTCTTCAGAAAGGGAACTCTTGACTCGTCGGTTGCTTGCTGATAACCAACCTCCAAACAGGAGGTCGAATTCTTCCATACTCGGCTGCGCGCGGACTGGTTTTCAGTACAATACGCTATGGTGCGTCCGTCCTATAGATTAGACGCCATTAGTTCTGCTCTCAGATTCTGAATGATCTCACTATAAGGCTCATCTTTTCCAAACAATACTGCTGTACCTAGCACGAATCCTCTAACTCCCAATTTAGAATACTTAATAATTCGTTCTTTGGTTGCAGCTCCATCCCAATAAACCTCAAAACCATATTTTTCGCGCATTGATAACAATCTTTCTACCTTATCTCCGACATAAGTCACAAAATCTCTGCCTTTATGCCCTGGGTTTACTCCAAGAACCAATATTCTTCTCGCTACATTAAGCAGTTCTCTAATATATTCAATTGATGTCCCCGGATTTATTGCAATGCCTGGTTCGATTCCGATATTCTCAATTGCTTCGAGCGTTGATGCCGGATCTCTATCAGATTCAGGATGAATATAAATCACTTTTAGTCCAAGTTCGTGTAAAATGTGAAGATACAATCTTGGGTTATTAATCATTAAGTGTGCTTCAACGGGAAGCCTGCTAACCCCACATATATATTCCGTGTCCTGATAACCCATACCAAAATTATCTACGAATTGACCATCCATTATGTCAATATGTAACGAGTCAACACCGCTGCTCTCCAACATCGCAACTTCCCGCTCCAGATTGGCGAAGTTAGCGCACATCATGGAAGGACTAAGTTCTATTTTCATGGATTTACCTCCATTTATCTCAGTTCTGTTGAAATAAGGCAAATAATGAATTAGTCACTATTAAGTGTTAATAGGTCGAGCGACAATAGCCACTTTTATATCACATGTTATGCGCTCTCCCGGTAGTAGCAGAACACTCATGCCAGGCAGCATATCAACACCATCTAATTCGAAGCCACCATCTATCAGAGTAAGGCATGCAAGATTCTGCCCATTGTTTTCATATTCAGAAATATTCTTCAATAGCTGTGTCGAGTACCTGCGTTCGGCTATGGGCTCAGAGTTCGAATATCTTTTTGTACTTGAGCGTTTATTGATATTCACAGCTTCAGAAGCTTTATCCAAGTGTAATTCTCGAGGATTGCCTTGCTCATCTTTTCTATCAAAATCGTAAAATCGGTACGTAAGATTGCAGTTTTCTTCTATCTCATACACAAGAGATCCAGATGTCAGACTATGGAGCGTTCCTGCCTCGATATAGATATAGTCTTCGGGTTTTACAGACAAACTGTCAGTAAGTCCATCTAATTCCCTCGTCTGAAGTTTTTGATGCAATTCATTTATGTCGCGACAGACACACCCATTGTATATCCAACCGTCAGTAGGAGCCTCTATAAAATACCAAGATTCATTCTTTCCGTATCTCTGATTTTCTAGTGTCAACGCAGCATTATCGTCCGGATGAACCTGAATGCTTAAATTATCGCTTGCGTCAACGATTGCAACCACAAATGGAAAAGTGCGATACTCAGACATACCGAGCTGAGACTTGTTTTTACTGAAATAGTCGCGAAAAGTCTCGCCAGCATGTGCACCGTTTATAATTTTTGATGCCATTTCTTCTTCAGTGATAAGAGAATATAAGTGCCCGATTTTCTTTTTTTCATGCTTATTATGCACTAACTTTTGACCACCCCATATTGTTTCATGTTCGATCAGATTAAGAATGAGCATCTGGTATCCTCCTTATATGAGTTAGGTTCCTCTATAGTGAAGGGTCTATCGATATATATAATTGTTCTAGTCCTTCATCTCTGTTGCATTCTATCGCATAAGACATTTTTAATCCAGATGGTTTGCTGTCATTAAATAAAATCCGTTCGCCCATAGGAATTTCGAAGAGTATCAAATCATATCTTATTCCATTCTCATTAAAAAACTGCTCTGTTACTGGGCGCGCTTCCTCTTCTCGAGCGGTGAGAATCAGGATAAAATCGTTTTGTGGAATGTTCAGTAAGAACTCTTTTGCTCCAGGTAAAAACTCGTCACCATTGGTTTTATACCCATTATGCGTTACAAGTGTCCCATCCAAATCTAGAATCCATGTTTTTTGCAAGCTAGATAAACTTAGTTTTGTAGGTTTCATCACCAACAGTCCTCCAACAGATTGATTCCAACGTAGAAGGCCGTACATAGCGAATCAAAATCCTCCCAACAATGGCTAGCCAACGACAACCAAATGATCGCATGAATAAGCTCAATCCGTGCAATGTCGCAATCTCCAATCAGAGTGAAAAAATGATCTGTCACTCCTTCCCAACCATTGGATTTTATTTCGTATCTGACATCGCCTTCTCCTATCTCCAAATCAAAATTCTTGATATTAAACTGATCGAAATTACCGCTAATCGAATAGTAAAGTTTTGCCCAGTCATAATAAATGTCGCCGAACACCTCATTTTTACCAAAATATCCGCGAGCATCAATAAAGTATATATTATGCGACTGATCAATCATTGTATTTGTCAGGGTGCAATCACCGTGAATAGGAAAAAATTCTGTACAAAAAAGGCGTTTTTCAATAAGTTTAAGAAACGCTTGCCTAAAAAAAAGTACATTACGACATGTTCGCCCATTAACGATTATATACTCTTCGGTAGAAAACGGTATCGCTTCTTTTATGCTGTCCAGTCTTCGCAGTGTTTTTGCATAGTATTCCTCATGTAAACTCTCAGTATCGGCGGAACGCATTCCGTAACTATGCATCAAATTCAGTGCAGCTATCAAATTGTCAACAATCTTCGATTTTTCCTCTTCTTTCAGTTGTGCATCAAAAATATTTTTGCCATGAAAACGTGACATAGTCAGAGGATTGTAAGAATAAATTTGAGGTACGAAAGGAAAACCATATTCTTGCATTTTGCGATACCATGTGACTTCGTTTTCCAATAGCTTCTGCCCATCATCTGTTAACGCAGTTTTCTTGACTTCTTCATCACCAAAGTCCAGCGAATTGTACGGGCGGCATCGGTTGACGCCGCTGTCGATGGCTCGAACAGCATCTAATGTACCCACTTCAAGCGAATCAAGAATATCAAATGGCTTCAACAATAATCCACTTTCTTTGAGCCATACGGTCATACTACCTTCATCGGGCACTGTATCCAATACAGATTTATCGTTGAAAATGAAGAGACCAGCCACGCCAGGATTTCCGTTGGCATTTTTATACAATTGGCCATCCTCCATACTCCAACTACAAGGGAATTTCGTTGTTAAACCAATATAGTTACCATTTGATAAACCGTTAAAGTTTAAATCCTCTGAAAGCAGGAGATCGGACCAAAGCAACATAAAAGGAGCACCTTCGGGGATATACTTTAGAGCCATCTTTATACCGGCGGCGTTTCCGCTCCCTGTTGCATGAACCAGTTCGTACTTTACCTTCGCAAACGTACGCATATAACCGTCAAGTATAGAATACTTGTAGTCTCCTATAACAATAAACTGCGCATGCGGATATTGCTCAAAGGTATGAAACATCATAGGACGGTTACGGATAGCCACCATTCCTTTGGGCTTGTTTTTGGTCATTTTTCCCAGCCTGATACCCAACCCACCTGCTTGAATGATAATATGTCTTATGTCCATAAAGAGATTCCTTTACTGTTCAGCTTGAAAAATTTCATTAAAAGCAATCTGAAGCTTTTCTTTCAGTTCATTGCCTTTTATCGTAGGGCTATCTTCTATGCCCGCTTCTCGATTCATTTCATGGATACGAATCTTTTCAAACCCGAGCTGCTCAATCAATTCTCCTATCGTTTCGCCCATTTCTTTTCCTCCATATCTATGTTGGCTTATTGCTTGCAGTACGATTTCATCAATTTTTTCCACCTGGTCGCTTCTTTGTTTTACCAGTCGATTATTATTGCGTGCAGCGAGCGCGACCACTTTATCGTCATCACTCTTTTTCATATCAACGACATCCCATAATTCAATATGGGTTTTATAAAGCTCATCTATTATCTGGGCAAGATCCAAGCCAAAATCAATACTCATAAAGCACCGCCTCACATCTTGTATTGGCGGTAAACCTTGAGCTGCCTTTTTCCAGAAGCTAAATCCTTTAGCAATTCTTGTAGCTCAACACTAAGATCATCGCCTTGCATCTTCAATATGGCAAGCTTCTGCTCAAAGTCTTTCTTTGTTTCTTCTTCCTTGGCTGAAGTAAGCCTATTTCGCACATGATAAACCTTTAGCTTGTTTATGCAAAGTTTATCAATGATGCTTCCTACCGTCTCGGCCACAATCAATCACTCTCCTTTTTATGCCGCCGGAGCATACTAAGAACTATCTCATCAATTTCTTCCACAAGGTTGCTGCGTAGGCTATTGTAGACATTGTCCATTCGGGTAGCTTTTACAAGTACAGCCTCACTGTCGCTGTTTAGCATATCAACGATATCCCATAATTTGATATGGGTATCCATCAATTCACTAATGACATCGCTGATGATCCTCGTCACATCAATTCGCTCCATTTCGCCATTTATACTCGATGCATCCAATCTTCAAAAACGTCTTCCAATGTCTGCCGGATTGTGTATTTTGGTGTATAGCCAAGAGCTTTAATCTTGTCGCAATTACCTAAAAGTAGAGGCTCGTCTGCTTTTCGTACTAAAGCTGGATCACTTTCCACCTTTACAATAGTACCGGAGATTACGATCAGCATATCCAAAATGTCTGACATCAGATAAGGAATCCCATTGCAAATGTTTACTGGAACTCCGGGTTCACCTTTTTCAATCAACAGCTTCATTGCGGCCGCACCATCGCGCACATCGATAAAATCGCGGCGCGTTGTTAAATTTCCGACACGTATTATAGGCTCTGCCTGTCCTGTCTTAATTTTTGCCAATTGTCGCGCAAAGTTCTGGATAGCAGTTGTTGGCGGGTGGCCAGGCCCTACATGGATGAACATACGCGGTAGAAATACAGGAAAATCATAGTTTAAATAATACTGATATCCAAGCATTTCCATGGCAGCTTTTGAGACGCCGTAAGGTGTGAATGGCTTAAGAGGTCTTTCTTCTATCAAGGGGCAATCATCCGGCGTGATATTACCATATTCAGCACTGCTACAACCCAGCAGTACCTTGGTATTTCCTATAGCTTTGGCGCAATACAATACATTCAGCGAACCCTGTATGTTTGTTGCGTGAGTCAGATACTCGCAGTCCCAAGAAATGCCGTTGTACGCCTGAGCAGCCATGTGGATTACAATGTCTGGCCTAACACTCTCAAAGATGCGCATAACAGCGTCTCGCTCTAATATGTTACACTTGAAAAATTTATCTTCAGGTAGTAAACCCGCTACCGGTGAGGTAATGTCAAGCCCATACACGTCACATCCGCTATTTGCTTCTTGATATATGCGGGCAAAAAACGAACCAACCATGCCCGATACTCCCGTTATTATCACTTTCATTGCCAGTTCAATCCTCCTATAAAATTTGGCTTCTATTCTGCCGATAACTTTGTTATTCCATCGTAGTAAATCATCGGATTCCTATCCAATAGGAAAGAGATTTTCCATTTGTCAGGCGCTATTACTATTTTATCAGGATTGTCAATCAGGTACGACCCCCACCAAGAAAACGTGCTTATAGCAATTATGGCGTGTTTGCAACTATACATGAGACGCAAATCTTCATGTGCCGCAGTAGCAACATTTCCTTCTTTGTTGTTGATGTCCACGAATCTAACGTTGTAGTCAAAGTTTATATTTTCCTTGATGTATTCGATTTTATCCGAGAAGATAAAGAAGACAGGGTTCTCTACTCTTTCTGCAATGTAATCCATTGCTCTCTTATAGTATGTATCTGTGCCGGCTTGCCATACACTGGTTAATCGGAAGTGAACCATAACAGAATTACATCCCTGTATTTCCTCAATTAATCTTTGATTTTCCTTAGATGGCGGAGTCACCACTTTTAATTCTTGTTTTATCTGAGTACTGAAGGGTTTAAAATACTTTTCTGATTGAGCCTGCATTAAAATGTGCTTGTTTTTTGCCTTTGAAGTATAGTCATACTCATAAGCATCAGGAAAAATAAACCGCCCTTTTGCATTCAAGCGATTTATCATATTTGCATAGTCGAATTCATATCCAGAGCGGATAAACTTCATCTGCACAAGGAATTTTTGAAGTATAAGTGGCAATTGGATGATCGAACTATAAAAGCTGCTTCGTTGAATCAGTGACACACCATCAAACAGTTTAAAATGTCTCAACGCAAGGGTGTCTGTAGCATTGTTCCACGTCTTTAACACAGAAGCGAATGATTTTTTATAGTGGTGTGCTTCTCGCCACACAGTATATAATTTTACAAAATGATTAGCAAACGAATCAATGATAATTTCTTCGCCATCATGTTCAAGAGAAATTCTCCTGGCGAACGCATACATAAACAACTGATTTCCTAAGCCAGAATTAATATGTAAATGAATCATCGTTTAAACTCCTTCTTTGTATGAATGCACACAGAAACCAATATCGCAATTGCAATAATTGCATATGAAATAATCTGTACGTAGTTCGCACCGGATAAGCCAAAATTTTCAATCATCACTTTAAGCAAGGCAATACATGTAGTGATTCCGCTAAGGTATATTATCAAGATCGTTTTAATGTTCCTGGTCACAGTCAGTGGTATTACGCCAAACCAACTCACACTTATTAAAAAACAAGAAACCGTTGCCTCTCTAAACAGGTAAGTATAATGTACAATTCTTACGCCAAAAAGCAACGCCATTAATCCTTCACCGAATAGATATGATGACCAATAGAACAATAAGAACAAAATAACAATTCCTAAAATTCCTGTCCAGAATGTTCGTAAAAAGCCTCTATAATTCTTTTCTGAAAGAGTTCGAGTGAAAATGCTCGCAAAAGGAGCAAAAGCAGAACTTGCGACTGTTTGTATAATCGTTGCCGGAAGTGTTACCGCACCGTATATTCCAAGCGATTCTGTATCGGTAAGCTTTTCAAGAGCCATTCTCGTTACGGATGGGATTAGATAGGCTAACAAACTGACAATCATGAGCGGGAAACATATTTTGATAAGTGGAGTCAATCTACTAAACTTGAAAGAAATTCTGATATCTGCATACTTCCGAGAAAATCTCCAGTCGAACGTAAAGGTAAATACAATTGAAAAGAAAGCCATCCCAATAACCGCTACGAGTAGATCAAATAGTTTAAACAATATAACAAACGGAATCAGTATGGAAATACCTCTTAGTGCGTTAAATGCACCGATCAAATCCATTCTCCAATGCTTCTGAAGTATACCATGCAGTACATCTGCATACGCAGCACTGGCTATGGTCAGCATAAATATCGATATCACCAAGACTCTATTGATATTTCCGGTAAAAAGCAACGCATGAATCATACAAAGGAATATAGCGACCGAAACCGTAAGAATTCGGAAGGAAACATATTCGCCATCAGTATATGCGCAGGTAATATCGGAGATCTGAATGTTACGTACAGAAAAAAATGCAATTACGTTCCATATTCCTGTTATGCTAACTGCCAGAGTCAATGTACCGGCGTCCAGATAGTTCGTTGACAGCCTGATCGCAGCAATATTTATCATCCATCTGCACAGATAATAAAAACATATCCCGCCCATATTCCATATAAGCGCCCAAAGGATACTCCTTGATTCTTTTAACCTCTGTAGAATTCGATTATTCATTACGTTCTGCCGATCTCGTGATATTCATCCATACCTTGAATGATCATCTTAAGTTTACGTACCGACATTAATCTTGATTATACGCATCGGGATATCTCCAGAATACTATTAACAGTATTCTGATAATATCCTTTACTCCATGGTGATCCTGCCATGACTATTATCTGTTTTTTCTTGAGCGGCATCCATTTCCATCTTGCGAACTCTGTATTGTATATCCTCAAGAATTTTTCGATTGGCTGAAATAATATCGGCTTGCAGTCCACTGATAAATGTCTGTACACCCAGCATCATTAACAATGATGCGAGTATGAGAGACTGAATATGACCGCTCCCGTTTCCGGCTAACCAGAATAACATAAAACGTATCCCTATCAAGGATCCCAGCAGAAAAATGAAAACGCCGGCTGTACCTAATACCTTCAGCGGCCTATACATGACATAGGATCGTACAATAATGCCGGCAGAGCGTTTGATATAACCCCACATACTTTTGAACAGCCTGGATTCACGAGTTTCCGGATTTGTCCGAATAGGAACTGAGTCCAAAGCCATATTGTTCATACCGGCTTGAATAATCGTTTCTAATGTATAAGAATAATCATTGACAACATTAAGCCTCATGGCGGCTTCCCTGCTATATGCCCGAAAGCCACTAGGTGCGTCAGGTATACTGGTTCCTGATGCTATGCGAACAACCAGGCTTCCGGCACGTTGTAACTTTTTCTTGATTCCGGTAAAGTGACTTATACTATCTATAGGTCGCTCACCAATGACTATATCCGCCATTCCGTCTAATATAGGCTTGACAAGTTTTGCGATGTCCTCACCAACATACTGATTATCTGCATCCGTATTGACGATGATGTCGGCACCCAAATGAAGGCAGGCATCTACCCCGGCCATAAAGCCTTTGGCAAGCCCTTTATTATTCTTGAAATTGACAATATGGTGGACTCCCGCTTCGCGGGCAACTTCTACTGTTCGATCCGTGCTGCCATCATTGATGATCAGGTATTCTACCACATTGATACCGTCAAGATATCTCGGTAGATCAGCGATGGTCTGCGGTAGTATTTGTTCTTCATTATAGCACGGAATTTGGATAATGAGCTTCATATAATCTCCTAATCTCCCTAACCAATATCATTTTCTTTTCGCTACATACTCAACCTGGATTCCTAGGGGTATTATACATCTTATCATAATATGCCGTATAATCTCCACTGACGATCCGCTCCCACCAGTCACGATGGTCCAAGTACCACCGTACTGTGAGCTTCAGGCCCTCCGGGAACGAGGTCTCGGGCAGCCAGCCAAGCTCGGCATGAGTCTTACTCGGATCGATGGCATAACGCCGATCGTGCCCGGCGCGATCCGTCACATACGTGATCAGTGACTCCGATTTGCCTAGCTCGCGCAGGATTAGCTTCACCACGTCGATATTACGCATCTCGTTGTGACCGCCGATGTTGTACACTTCACCAACCCGGCCCCCCTGCAGGACCAGGTCGATCGCCTTACAGTGGTCCAGGACATAGAGCCAGTCGCGGACATTTTCCCCTCTGCCGTAGACGGGCAGGGGCTTGTCACTCAGCGCATTGGCGATCATC
>JGI24702J35022_10002664_pt1 | contig 10838 bp, 7 predicted proteins | sample TergutTh196P4_FD_35022 | JGI IMG/M metagenome (IMG submission 35022)
TCGCCGTTGTTCCCCTGTCGTATGATTTTTTCTTCTATATTATATCATACTTTTTTCAGCAAAGCAACACTATGCACTATGGGATTTAATTATAAAAATTAAAAATTTAGGAAATGGGAAACGAGTAAAATCGCCAAAAGAGGTTAAACCCCAAAATGGGGTTTAACCTAATAATTATTCGCAAAAATGAAACAATATTCAAAAAGGATTTTTCATTTTGATTTTGCCTTCCAATCCTTTCAGCAGCTTTCAAAACAGGGAACAGCATATTTGCCATTCCCTGTTTTAAAATATTTGCTTTAATATTCCGAGAGGGCCTCCGTGATCTTGTCGAGCGCCTTTTGGGCCGCGTTCTCGCGCTTTTCATACATCGAGGCAAAATCCGTCTGGCCTTTTTTCGCCAGGTTCAAAAACTCGCTCACGAGGTTGCCCGCATTGCCTATGTATGCAATGTCGCACACGCGGTTTGCAAGTATGATGTCGAGCATCTCAGACGAGTCGTCGTCGCGCATATACTTGCCCCGAAGCGCCTGCTCGTAATATGCCGGCGTGAGGTATATCATCGACTGGTATGCGAGCTCCTCTAACACGATTGCCGACTTTTCGGGGTCGTTCACGCTCGCCGGGATCGCCACGGTCGAGGCGGGGCTCGAGAGTATGAGATGGGCGTAGTCTTTTTGGCTCTCGTCGTATTTGGGAAAGGGTATCACGCCAAAATCCGTTTCCATGGCGCGGAGCCGTATCACGCACTGCATGACCTCGCCGTAAAACAGGGCGCGGTTGTCCTCGAATATGTCCTGGGCTATGATGTGCGGGGTCGGCCTGCTCGTCCAGTCGTCGAAGTTAAAGGCGTTGTTGTTTGCCGGATACATTATCTCGATTATCTTGTCCAGGATGTCCGTCGTCTTGGGCAGGTTGATCGAGAGCTGCGGCACACCGGAGCTGTCCTTTTCGCTGAACTTCACGTCGCCCCCATACAGCATCCCCAGTATGGTGTTGCCGGAGGTGGCGATGCCGTACATATCGTTCTCGTCGAACTTGCCGTCGCCGTTTAAGTCGGCCGACACATTCACGCACAGCTCGTTGAACTTGTCCATAGTCCATTTCCCGGTTTTCACGAGCGAATAGATGTCTTCCAGGCCCTGGTTTTTGTGCAGGGTCTTGTTGAACATCAGTATCCAGGTCGCATCGTTTGCCATTATGCCCACGTCGCCGATGGCATAAAACACTTTGCCCTGGTATCCGGTCTCGGCTATCAGCCTCTGGTTCCACCAGGGCCTTGATAGGTCGAGCGGGTCGGACTGGGCCAGGTCGGCGATAAGGGCGGTCTGGGCGGCGGAGAGCCCCACCTCGAAGTTCGGCATGACGAGATCGTAGTCGCCGTCGCCGGAAAGCACCGAAGATTTGAGCTTGCCCTGGAGCGCGCCGATCTCGACGGAAACGCGGGTGAGGGTTATGTTGTATTTGTCCTCCACGATGGAATTGCGGATGAAGAGCGCGTCATTTATCTCCTCCCCCGTGGCTGTCTCGTCGGTGGGCAAAACGTCGCGGTTTGTCCAGCTCCAGCCGGGCGTGGGGTCATAGCGGTCGAGTATGACAAAATCCGTTCGGCCATAGTCCCTTTCCGGCAAATCGGGCGGGGCGACGACCTCTTTTGTGGCTTCGGCGCCATCTTCGCCGGTTTCCGTGCCCGCCTCTGTTCCGTTGTCTTTTTTGTTTGACGCATCGTCGGCCTTGTCGCCGCACGACGCAAACATCGCCGCAAGCGACAACAATATCGCCAGCATCAGGGAAACGCATAATAATTTTTTCGAATACATGATTTTTCTTTCCTCCTTTGATTTCTAATTATACATTATAGAGGAAACAAAAAAAAATGTCAATGTTTTTTGCAAAATTTATGAAAAATTATTGAAAATTACATAAAATGGTGATATAATGTATTAAAACCAAAGATTATTTTTCGGGGGATTTAATATGATTTACGAATTATTGAAAGAAAAAGAGCTTGCAAAAAACCTGTCGCTCAATTACGGCCTGCAATCGATACCAACGCACAAAAACCGCATCCCATGGGAGGGCATTCCCGAAGACCACAAGCAGTATTTCAAACAGGTGGCAATCAAACTCAAAGAAAAGAAATACCCGATCTTGCCCGCCACGCTGTATATGGACTTTGTGAGAACTGGCGACAGGGAAAGATATCAGGCGCTGTATTTTGAAAGGCGCAGGGACTTGATGACGCTGTCCGTCGCGGAATGCATCGAGGACAGGGGCGAGTATATCGACCCGATAATCGATTTGGTCTGGGCGATATGCGAGGAGAGCTCGTGGGTGATCCCGGCGCACAACTACAAGTGCGAGCCCTCCGTGCCCCAGAGCGCAGGTGAGCTTCCAAATATCGAATATCCCACAAACATAGACTTGTTTTCCGCCGAAACGGGCGCGCTGATATCGATAGTTTGCCATTTGCTCGGCGACATGATCGAAAAAGCCGCGCCCACCGTCAGGCGCAGGATGGAGATAGAGGTCAAAAAAAGGCTCATCGACCCGTATCTGGAACACGACTATTTTTGGAGCGGCTTTAGCGGCGCGGTAAACAACTGGAATCCCTGGATCAATTCGAGCGCGATGGTGGCGTTTGCGGTGTTTGAAAAAGACATGGGGGCTTTGGTCCGGGGCATCGAAAAAACCGCAAAAAGCGTGGACGGCTTCATACGCTGCTATCTGCCCGACGGCGCCTGCGACGAGGGACCCTCGTATTTTGGCGTGGCGGCAGCCTCCATGTTCGACTATTTGGAGACGCTTTTTGATTTGACGAACATGGAGATAGACATATACAAAAGCGAGACAATAAAAAACATGGCGCGATATATCTACCGGGTTTACATAGGCCGCGACTACTTTGTTAATTTTGCCGATTGCCCCGCTCGCTTTGACGCGCCCGCAAAACTCATGGCGCGGGTGGGCGAAAAGATCGGCGACGACAATCTTGTCGGGTTTGGCGAGGAAATATATTCGCAGTTGTCGCTCGCTGGCCTCTATTCTTTTTTCCATTGCCATTACCGCACCATAAAATCGATGTTTTCAATGCGACAACCGGACAAAAAATTTGCGCCACCAAAAACGCATTGGTTTGCGGGCACGCAAATACTGACCGCAAGGGACGATTTTATGTTTGTTTCGGCAAAGGGCGGCCACAACGCCGAGGGCCACAACCACAACGACGTTGGAAATTTCATGGTGTATTCCCTAAAGCGGGGCGCAAATCCGGTCGCAATCGATGCGGGCGTGGAAACCTACAGCAAAAAGACCTTTAGCGCCGAGCGATATGACATATGGACGATGCAGTCCTGCTACCACAACCTGCCCACGATAAACGGGTTTGACCAGTTGCCAGGGCCCCAAAGCCGCGCCTCGGAGGTGAATTTCTCGCATGAAAAAGGCTCTGCGGTTTTGTCGATGCAGCTAAAAGAGGCATACCCCAAAAATGCGGGCATCGAATCGTATTTGCGAGAGTTCACCTTTGAACACGGAAGCCATTTTGCCGTGCGGGATAGATTCCGCCTCGCTCAATGCAATGCGCCGCTTGTGCTGCACCTCATGTGCTACAACAAGCCGATTTTGCAGGGAGAAAAAAACCTCATAAACCTTGGAAGCGACATAGCGATGAGCTTTGACGCATCCGAGCTGTCGGCGACCATCGAGGAAATCGAGCTGACCGACGAAAAAATCAAAAGGGACTGGAAGCGCGACTTTTTGTATAGAATCAAGCTGACCGCAAAGGAGCAAAAAAACGAAAGCGACTTCACGCTACGCTTTGCGGCGTGTGAGTGAAATCCGCCCTCACTTTAATATCTGTTTGGCGAGGGTGCCGGTAAATCCCTGCCTTCTCACTTTCACCGTGTTGTCCGTGTATATTTTGATACTAAGCTCAGAGTTGATGACTTCGCTATCAATTTTCCCCCAATTATTGCCCAAATTGGTCGGCTGATAGACTTCGTGGACATAATTTTCTTTTACCTCCACGTTTGCATTGAACCATAGCTCGGGCGCAACATAGTTTTCGTTGAACCATTTTATAAAGTCCGCCGGCGTTTCAAAATCCCGTATTTTCTTGTCTTCCCTTTGCGCATATGCATGATCTGTTTCCATATCGAACTGCGTGATCTTAAAAAACGCCCCGGAGTTGTCCTTGCCTGTATAATGTCCCTCCCATGACATACGCTCATCGATCAGCCATTCAATCGGCGTATCGAGTTCACTGGTAGGAACACCCGTCCATTCATCTCCTAGTATGGGGTCTTTGACACGCCGCGAACACCAGAAATAACATTCCTTATGATCCGGGTATTTCGCATAATGCGGCGCATAATCATTATAGCGGTAATATTGTGCGCCGCCATAATATGTGCCAACCGGGCTATCCCCGCCGTTTTTTGTCGCTGACATTGAAAAGGTCTCATATGTTATATACAAGGTCTCATATGTTATATGCCAGCCTACTACGACTTCCTCGGACTTTCCCTCGACGAAAATCATCCAAATCACATTGTCTTTGAGCTTGTTTTTGAGCTTGCTCTTTTTTATCCATATGATTTTCGGCTTTGGGCGCCTGCCTGCGGCAAGCAACGTGACGGAAGCGTTTTGCCCCGCAGAGGGAATGCTGGCCTCTGTTATGATTTCGGCCTCGGGGGACAGGCACAAGGGTATATTTTCGCCGGGCTCCTGTTCGAGAACTGGCTCCACTTCAATCGACATGAGCTCTATGCCAATGACCCCTGCACGATAATACAGCGACGGCGGGGCATCCTCCCAGATGAGCATTTCGTTTTGCGCATCCTCGTCCTCTATATATTCCTTTACGAAAATTCCGCATTTTGCCGAGACCTCCGGATTGCCTTTTGGCGATGCTATGATGACCGCTTCGCCAAAGGACACAGCGGTGACAAGGCCGTCTGCGTCCACGGTCGCCACGCTCGGGTCAGACGAGCGCCATTCGATTTCCTGATTGGGCGTCGATGTGTTCCAGTCGATATATAGCGAATAGCCGTCCGGCACCGCTATATATGCAGGGTATAGCTCCAATTCGCCGCCGCCCCACAATGCGCCGTCGTTTTTGTTGCTGCCGCTTTCCCCGCTGATGAGCGATATTTCGCACGCGGACAGTGCCGCCGTAAACATAAGCGCCGCCACAGCGAGCGCGAACAGTCTTGTGTTTGTGTTTTTCATGGATAAACCCTCCAAATTACCGTTTTTTACCGTTTTTAACATTATACACAATTTTTGTAAAAAAAGCAAGGCGTGAACCGAAAATATTTTTATAAAAATAATCATTGCAAAAAATATATTTATGTGATATAATCATAGGCAAAAACGGAGGCAAAAAAAGATGGAACAGTTAATCGAAACTATTGATATAAGAACCACTGATAGCTGGGGCGCCAATTGGGACGAAATGGAAACCGCCCGCGATTTTATTCAAAACTTTTTTGACGCAAATGAAACAGACGAAATAAAAATCGAAATAACCGGCAAAACGGTCAAAATATCGGGCCCTGCGGAATTTGACCACAAAGCGTTGATCTATCTGTGGTCCAACAAAGGCGCCGACCCCGAATCAATCGGCCAATATGGGGAAGGATTCAAGGTTAGCGTTTTAAACGCCCTGAGAAACTGGAACTGCGGGATCGAATTTTATGTCGGCAGCCACAAATTGAGATTCTACTTCAAAAACATTGAAATCGCATCGGAAGAGGCAAGGGCGATAATCTGCGAGCATTACGAGGTCGATCCCATACGGGGTTCGCGCTTGGTGGTTTCGAATTGCCCAAAAAAACTGATTGGGGAATTTGAGTTCGGGCTAAAGCATTTTTATTATGCAAACAACCCCTTGCTGGGCCGGATGTTGTTGGAAAGCAGATTTGATGGCATAACAATATACGAATCCAGCGTTGAAAACACAGGGTACGTATTTTACAAAAAACTGATGAGAAAAGTTATATCGCTGCCGCTCATAATTGTCGCCAACAAAGAGATACGCACAGTGGAAAACAAAATAAAGCATGACAGGGACAGGAAGGCGTTTGACGATGGCGTATTGGAAGATTGTTTGAGAAATACATTCAAAAAATTTGACGCATATGAATTAAAGCCAGTTGTTTATGCGATAGAAAAATTTTGGCCCAAAGGTCATCCTATACTAAACATAATGGCATCATATCACCGCAGCAGAAGCTCATACAAAATATCTTTTCCGGAAAATTATTATGCCCTGGAGCATTATTGGCAAAATGACACTCCCGCAAANATNGCAATAAACGATTTGACCAGGGAAATCGCNGATGAATTCAAAGACAAANAATATATATGTTGCCCCCGCTATATGTCGGCCTTGGGAATGAAAACGCCCGATGACGAAGCAGACAAGAGAATGCAAAAAAAACGAGAGACAATAAACAAAACCTATTCGAGGGAAATGACCATGAACGAATCGCAGGGCATTTCCATATTGGCCAATTTCATCAAAATCTTTTCGCCCGAACTGTATAGCAAATTTGAAAACGCAAAATATACGGTCGGCGAAAACGAGGAAATCATCGGGGAGCTAAAAAAGCAAAGAGCATACAACCAGCACAAGGTTTTTTTGAACAAAACGTTTTTTACCGAATGGTTCAATGACGCATTGGCGATTTTGCTGCATGAATGGGCGCACATATATGGTTACGACGGGTCGAGGTCTTTTTCGGACGCGCTCACCTTTTTTATATCCCTCATACTAAAGAATGAGGCAATCATAAGCAACATAAAGGACTATGAAAAACAATGGAACGCCATTGTCGAAAAAATCAAGCAGGAGAGAAAAGAGGTCGAAGATATAAACGTGAACGAAATAGTAAAAAATTTGTCTAACGAGCAACTGATAAACATTTTGTGCTCGATACCGCAGGAAGAGCTGTACAAATTGCTGGACAAATATAAATTCATTTGAAAAGTGCGAAGCAATTACATAAATTTTTAAGCCTTCCAGCTCAAACGGACTCGATCAAAACCGCGCGCACGGGCGAGCCGTCTGAGCCGCCCATGTTTAGCGGAAAGGCCGACAATACATATTCCCCCGGCAAAACGCCCGCAAGCCTGAGCCCCTCGAGCGCTATGACCTCTGCCCCAAGCAATATCAGATGATTTGCCAGCGGCGACACAAGGCTGCCCACGCTCTGGCTCTCCACGCCAATAAGTCTTATATGCGAGTCCGCGACCAGTCTTGCCGCTCCCTCCGACAGCTCGCAGTCCCCTTTGAGCAAAAGCCGCTTGTGGCATATGTTCAAGACCGGCAAAATGTCCGCTTCGCATATAACGCCGCAAAACTGCGCGACTGTGCATTTTCCGTAAAATATCTCCAAATCCAACTCGTCGATCGCCTTTGCGCCTGCCACAAAGTGGCAGGGCGCGTCGATGTGCGTGCCGTTGTGTACGCACATCGATATATTTGTAACATTGCATTTGTCCTTTTCCACAGTCCTCACTCGCTCGAAAGTCGGCGGCATATCGCCGGGATATACCTGGCAGGAAAACAATTCCTGCGTTATGTCCGTTATTTGCGTTTTTTGCATTTTTTCTCGCTCCTTTGGCATTTTTTTTGCCCGCTGTTCTTTAGTTTGTTCCCGGCAGCCACATGGTGGAATATTTTTCGAGAGCCTTGGCTAGCGCCTCGACGTTTCTTATCGGGGTGGGCGGATATAGCCCGCAGATAAACATCAGTCCCCCGTTCGGCGAGCCGAGCTTTTCGATTTCCTCATGGATCAAGTCGTCTATGTCCCTAGGCGTGCCGTATGGAAGCACCGACTGCCTGTCTATGTCGAGCCGAATGCACGCCTTGCCCTTTATGCGCCTCGCCAGCTCGTCGATCCCATTGCACAGATCCTGCGGGTTGACCACGTCAACGCCCGCCTCTATCTGGTCCTCGAGTATGTCGAGCGTCTTGCCGTCGCTGTGCAGGCCGACATACATCCCCGCCTTTTTGCACGGCTGCATGAGAGCCGCATATGCCGGCTTCACCCATTTCCGAAAGTCCGCAGGGCCAATTATCGTGCCCGTCTGCGTGCCCAGATCTTCGGCAAATTCCATGAAGTCGCTCCCGCGCCTTATGTGGTAGTCCACCAGTTTCATGTTGTAGTCCACTATCATGTTGTATATGCGCCGCAGGTTGTCGTGCGAGTCTTCGTCGGCATAGTCGAGCATGGCGTTGTCGAAGCCCCGAAGGTATGTGTGCCGCAAAAACAAAAAGCCGTGTTCCGTGCCGCCCGAGACGATCTCCCCGCGCTCCTTTGCCGCCTTTACGCTTGCGATCTCGGCCTCCCATTGCGCTTCGTCAAGCTCGGGCACGGGCGAGGATGGCGGGACAAACGAATCTAATTTTGATATGTCCTCCAATGGGTGGCCCACGACCGCCCCGTCCATGTATCTTAGCGGGTAGTGCCACTTGCACCCCCAGGCGTCAATCACGAAATTGTCGTCGAGCGTTTCTGCGGAAAAGGTCATATTGTCGTAATCGACATCGCCTTTTTTGTAGCCCCGGAATGTGGCGGGATATTTTAGGACCACCTCTTCGAGCTCGCCTTTGTACACCGCCCACATCGCCGGGTTTATGTGCATATCATATTGGAGCCATTGCGGGTTGTTGAAAGTTATCGTGCGTATATAGTTTTCTCGGTATGTCATAATCAGCCTCTTTCTGTTTGTTTTTATTTGTTTTTGGTGTGCGCCAACAAGACCCAGTCGCCGTCATCGGGCTTGTCGCCTATTTCATAGCTTCCGTTTGTGGGGGTCATGTTTGTCTCGGGCTTGTACTCGCCCGTGGCGGGATTTAGCCAGACGAGCGCGTATTCGCTGTCGTCCAAGCCCAAAAGCGTTCCTGTGCTGCTGTTTTTGACGTTGTAAAAATACATCACTATGACCTCGCTGTCGATGCTCGCCATAGAATAATACACCGATTTGTCGGGGGAAAAATAGTCCTTGCTGTCAAAGCGGGGGACGAGCTCCCACCAGTCCAACGTTTCAAAGAAATTTTTCATATAGCCCATTTGAACCGAGGTGGCAAAATTCATGCTCGAATCCCACTTTATGGCCTTGTCCTCGGGGGTTATCTTGTCGATTCCGTCATCTGAGGTCGTGTCCGTGTCATATGTGCTGTTATACAGCCAGATATCCACTGCCCCATAGCCATAGCCAAACATTCCGTTCAAATACGAAATCCAGCCCTGCGCCCTTGCGCCGAACTCTTTTGTCCACAAATTTTCATATCGCCCCTCGTAGTTGACCGTGAGCTTTCCCGCCTGCCAATACTCTTTTGGGACGTTGAAGTTGAGCCGCCCCCTGAGTTCCGGCGACCACTGCGCGGCAAACCAGTCGTGCCCCGAAAGCTCTGTAAAAGACGAGTTTTTGGCCCTTGTACTGGTGGTGTTTTCCTGGTGGGCGGTCTGCGGGTGGTTGTACGGGTCGTATTTGTGCACCGCGTTGAAAACGATTTTCCATGGGTTGGTCTCCGCGTCAAACCACGGGTTGTCCCTGCCGTAGTAAAAATCCTTGTCACACTCCTGCGCCGTGGTCCACATCACCGGATAGGCGCAGTATCTGGCCACCCAATATCGCGCGAGCTTTTCTATGTATTCATCGGAATAGGCCGCCTTGTTCCAGCCCAGCTCGCTGGCAAAGAACAGCTGCGCGTTTGCGTGAACGAGCCCTGCGTTTGCAATGTACAAAAACCTGCGGTCGAGATCGCGAAAACCCTCGAGGGCCGAATTATTGAAGCCGCCTGCCAGATTGTATTGTGCGCCGAGGGGCTCGGATTGATATACAGTAAAGCCCTTAGCGGCCCTGTCGTCCGTTATGTTCACAAACATCGTGTCAAAGGGCTCGCTCGGCATGCTCCAGTGGGTGTCCCCGAGATAAAAGAACGGCGTGGAGTCGGCATACGTGAAATAGCGCCTGTTTTCTTCCGCTCTTAAAAACCCGTGCTTGTATATGTCGAGCTCGCCTTCGTACTCCACGCATCTTATCTTGCCGCTCATGCCATGCAGGCCCATATCCTCTGTGTCAGCGAATGTGGTGACATAGTCCCAGGCGCCGAGTTCCGTGGGCGCAAAGCGCACCTTCCAGACATTGCCCCCGTCCCAAAAGCCGGGAACGATCAGCTTTGTGCCGCCTTCGCTGGTGAAGGTGGCATCGAATTCGCAATCCAGTGCGCTGGCTGCGTTTTCGCCAAAGTCCTGATTCCCATAAAAAGTCAGCTCGGTCGCGACCCATTTTTGCGCAACGATCCCCTCGGGCTCAGCCTCGGGCTCATCGAGGCTTTCGGGCTCGCCATTTCCGCCGCATCCAAAAAGAAACACGCACAAAAGAAGCGACGACGCATAAATTGATAGATAATGCAAAATTTTCAAGAAGATTTTTTTGTTTTTCACGATACACCTCCAAATATGGTATTGATATAGATTTATTATACCCTATCCCGCAAATTTTTTCAACTGTTATTTTACCAAAAACTCGTAACTCCCGGGTGTAATATCTTTCAAAACAATACAGTCGCCTTTTGTTTCAACTGTTTTGACCATGCCGTTAATGTATACTTCCCCGTTCCCCGCTTTTGGCAGATGCACTTCGGCGACGGTTCCAGTAGGCGAGGTCAGCGTTGCGCTAAACGTCTCGGCCGTTTTTTTCCATTCGAACTCGATATCGCCGCGTGGCGTGGGCACACCCCCCTCGGCAAAGTCCAGCCCTGCGGTCAGCGGCCTGACTTTGTATTCTGCAAAGCCCGCCTTTACAGGCTGTATTCCGAG
>JGI24702J35022_10002665_pt1 | contig 10837 bp, 8 predicted proteins | sample TergutTh196P4_FD_35022 | JGI IMG/M metagenome (IMG submission 35022)
TATACCTAGCACGTTATGCGTTATAAAATCAAAAAATTTATGAAACTTAACATAAATTTAATGCCAATTACAAAGGAGAAAAAATGGCAAAGAAAATTAATTTTAGAATACTGGTAATGGTGCTGGTATTTGGAATGACGGTTTCTGGGTGTGATAATGGTTCAGATTTAACTGAAAATTTACCCCAAACAGTTAAATATGAAAGTAGGGATTCTGATGGTACTACTTACATTTTAACTATCACTTCGACACAATCTGGTGACAGTTACAAATTAAAAATTTTACCATCAACAGGAGAACAAAAATAAGCAGCGGTACGGTACAATCTACATCTGACAGAAATTTAACATTAAAGCCATCAAATGGCGATGCATTTAATGTTACAATTACAAATGAAAACATGACTAGGAGCCTGTCGGACTTGTAGATTTTAGTGGTTAAAAACCACTAAAATCTACGATTTTGGGGCTCCTTACGGAGTTTGCAGAGTAAAAAATGCTCAAAAACGGTGTTTTTTCGCATTTTTTTCATCGAAAAGGGCAAAGCCCGACAAACTCCTAGGAGCCTGTCGCACTTGTTGAATTTTGCGATTAAAATCGCAAAATTCTCCGATAAACGGGGCACCTTACGGAGTTTGAGCGGTAAAAATCGTGCTTTTGCACGATTTTTTACATTGCATTGGGCAAAGCCCGACAAACTCCTGGTAATTTTGATGTCGTTTATATCCACTTCATTTAAACGCAAGTATATGCCATTAAAACAGCATATACCAGTGCGATGTGCGACATTTAAACGTCGCACATCTCCAACTAATTGCTTTTTTATTTTAAACAGAGTATTATTGCATAATGGCAGTTATTTATGACAACCGTTGGAAAGTACAAAACTATATTATTGTAAGGAAGAGATAAAAAAATGAACATTGAAATACCCGGATTAAATGTTAAACAGGGGCTTGATTTGTATGACGGCGATGAGGAACTTTATTTGATTATACTCCGCTCATACGTTGATAATACCCCCGAGGTTCTGGATCAGATTCGTTCTGTATCGGCCGAGACTTTGAACAATTATGCGTCTGCTGTTCATGGAATAAAAGGTACCAGCGCTAACGTTGGCGCCGAAGAAATCATGCAGACAGCACAAAAGTTGGAGATAATGGCTAAAGCCGGCGATCTTAACGGAATAATGGCAGAGAATGAATCATTTTTAAAACGCGCTGATATTCTTATTGTTGATATACGGAATTGGCTGGAACAAAACGGTTTATAGGGAATTACTATACAACTATGGAGAAAAAATGCCTGACTCTGATGTAGATTTGCTGATAATTGGATCAGGGCCTGCAGGGCTAACCGCGGCGCAATACGGAGCAAGAGCCTGCCTTAAAACACTTGTCCTAGAGCAGCTTGCCCCGGGCGGGCAAGTTCTTCTGATCGATATTCTGGAAAATTATCCGGGGAATGCAGAAAAAAAAGATGCCCAAGGCAATATTATATCAGGAATAAAAACCGGATATGAAGTAGCCGAGGATATGCATAAACAGGCACTTGCCTTTGGCGCTTCATTTCTTAGCGGAAAAGCGCTTGAACTTAAAAAGGACGGGCAGACGTTTACTACAGTTCTGGCCGGAGGAAAAGAGGTAAAAGCACTGGCAGTAATATTGGCTACTGGCGCAACCCACCGCAGCCTAGACATTCCCGGCGAACAGCAATTTATGGGCAGGGGCGTTTCGTATTGCGCTTCCTGCGACGGGGCTTTTTTCAAAGGGAAGAAAATATTTGTTGTCGGAGGAGGAGATTCCGCCTGCGATGACGCTCAGTACCTTTCCCGCCTAAGCCCCCATGTTGTTTTAATTCACCGCCGTGACCGTTTCCGCGCCCAGCCCGCTCTTGTACAACGGGTTATGCAAAATAAAAATATAGAAATCCGCTTTAATACGGTTATAAGGGAAATAAAGGGAGAACAAAAAATTTCATCTGTAGTGCTTGATAATGCTGGCAGGGTGTATGAAGATGCGGCGGATGCTGTCTTTATTTTTGCAGGAATAATTCCGCAGTCAGAGCTTGTTTCCAAAGAAAGCAGTTTAAGGCCGGAATTGGATGAGGGCGGCTACATTATCACCAATCAGAAAATGGCAAGCAGCGTAGCGGGGCTTTTTGCCGCAGGAGACGTTCGCTCCGGCACATTCAAGCAAGTGGTGGTTGCCGCTGGGGAAGGGGCAATTGCCGCTCATAGCGCCGCACAGTATATTGACGGGCTTAGGGGAATAAGTTACACATAACAATACAATGAATAAATTCAGGTTGATATTATTTGCATTAATTTTTATTCCCTTTGCATTGGATGCATTGAATTTTAATGATGAAGAAAGCCCTGAAGAACTTGCGGCTGCCATAGAAAAAGCCATGAACGATGAGCAGGCCCTGGCACAGGTTTTTATGCTTGGATGGGTAGGGGCAGATCCGTCTCCGCTAATAATGGATTGGATTCGCATTCGCAATATTGGCGGTGTAAAAATTTTTGGCTGGAATACCGAAGATACTTTGCGCCTTGCGCAAACGGTAGGAATTTTACAGGAAGCAAGCCTTAATGGTCCATTCAACATTCCGCTTCTGGTCGCTACCGATCAGGAAGGCGGCTGGATCCGCCATGTAAAAGGCAGCACCAGCGAAACACCCGGAAACATGGCAATTGGCGCTTCGGGTTATCCGCAGGATGCCTATCTTGCCGGTTACTATATTGGAAAAGAATTAGCGCTTTTGGGAATAAACATGAATTTTGCGCCTACTGTCGATCTTTTTACCAACCATGATTCCGTGCTGATTGGCCCAAGGGCTTTTAGCAGCGATCCTGTCAAAGCAGGAATTCTTGGCGCTGCATTTGCCAAAGGCCAGCAGGCGGCGGGAATTATTCCTACAGCCAAACATTTTCCCGGTCACGGAGATACGGAACTTGATTCACATGGAGTGCTGCCAACCATAGATGTCTCTTTTGAAACATTGTGGAACCGCGAATTAGTGCCATACCGCATATTGGCTGCAGAAGGCATTCCTGCCGTAATGAGCGGGCACCTTGCATTTCCCAATATACTTGCTAAAGATCATAAAGGAAATATTCCCGCCTCTCTTTCTTCATGGTTTTTAAATGATGTGCTTCGAAAAAAAATCGGTTTTAAAGGTTTAATTATTACCGATGATTTAATGATGAACGGCGCTACCTTATGGGCAGGCACTCTTTCCCTTACCGCCAAGCAGGCGTTAATGGCTGGAAATGACATAATTTTATTTTCTAAAACGCCAAATCTTTTTGATCCGGTATGGACAATGCTATTAAATGCAATGAAAGAAGATGATATCTTTTGCCAACGGGTCAGAGATGCTGCAAGAAGGACGATTGAAATAAAACTTACATTTTTACGCAGCAATAAATCAATCCCAATAATTCCTGATTTGAAGAAAATTGAAGAGGAGCTTCCCAATCCGGAAGGCAGTATTTTTTTCTTAAACCTTGCTGCACGCAGCGTAACAATTGTAAAACCGTCTTCTTTTTCCCTGCAAGAAAAAGAGGACAGTTTAACTTTTCCCTTAAAACCTGAAACTGCCGGAAAAGTATTACTTGCAGGACAGTATTTGGACTTTTTCAAGGTTGGAAGAGCTGCATTTCCCGGAGCTGTCTCTTTTTGGTATTCCTCAGAAAACAGCGCTGATTTTTTAAATTATGCCAAAAGGTCTGACACAATTATTTTTTGTCTTTCCAGTGCTCAAGGAGTTAAGGTGTTGCAGCGATTAAAAGAACTAAAAAAAAAAATAATTGTGTTATCTGTTCTTAACCCTGTGTATTTAGAAGAGGTTCCCTGGGTAGACGGAGCGGTTGCAGTATACAGTTATGCGCCAGAATCATTTGCTGCCGGTTTTTCCGCAATTATCGGAAAAATACCGGCAGAGGGAAAATTGCCCTATGAATGACGCAAACAAATGGCAAAAATTGAAAAAGAACGAGGCCGGTATGGCAGAAAAGCTGTTGTTATCGCATGAATACCGCTGCATAAATGCATGTTACAGATTTATTAACCGAAAAAAAACAAACAGCAAGACATGGGCACTGCATGATGGCAGCGGAAATATTTCTTCCCTTGTAATTTATTCAAATAAAAACATCCTCCCTCTTTTATGCAGAAAAAACAATATTCCATTGTTAAAATTCCTTAATGGAAAATACAGTATATATCCCGTCTATTCATTACAGGGCAGCCGGGAAGATGTTGCGGTAATTGAATCAATGATGGAAAAAAACGGTTTTATCCCTACAGAAAAAATTAACTATAACCTTATGTGCATAGACCGCCTGCCTGAATGTTTTATCGGTAAAGGCCCTTCCGGCCTGATCCTTCGCAAACCAACGTTAGCCGACTTAGACGATCTTGCTGTTTTACACGCCGCTTATGAGCAGGAAGAGGTGCTGCCTGCCGATGCAGAGTTTAATCCTTTTGTTAGCCGATTAACCACTGAAAAAATATTTTATAATGAAAAAATGCTTATAGCCGAAATAAGCGGCCGCATAATCGGAAAAATTAATACCAATGCTTTTGCGTTTACCCGTTTTCAGGTTGGCGGTGTGTATGTGCATCCAGATTACCGGGGTTTAGGCATAGCCCGCAGGATGACCGGCGAATTCATTAAAGAACTGATTACCCTGGGCAATGGCATTTCGCTTTTTGTTAAAAAGTCAAATTCTGCCGCATTCCGTGTTTACAAAAGCATCGGTTTTGAAGTAAAAGGCGATTACAGTATATGTTATTATTAAAGAAATGCATTCTTGTTATGCTGATGATTTTATTCTGCTGCTGCAAAAACAGCGATGCTGAAATTGCCCCCGAAAATTCTTCCGCTGACGCAGAGGAAAATTCTGCAGAGGAAAATTCTATTGAAGAAGATATTTCTGNCAGCCTTATTGCCGCCCGCATTGCAGTTGCTTTTGACGACAGGCAGCTTGCCGCTCAGGTGATAATTTCCGGCATTGACGGCAAGGGCAGGCTAAGTCTGCAAATGCGCTCGCTGCTGGAAGATTGCCCTGCCGGCGGGGTAATGCTGTTCCGGTATAACCTGGACACGGACAATGAGGCAATTCAGCAGCTTATAAAAGAAACAAAAGATTTGATTGCAGAAAACAGCAAAGTTGAGTTGCCGGAAGATGAAGCGGTTTTAGCTTTTTCTGTTTTACCCTTCATTGCGGTTGATCACGAGGGAGCTTCGGTAAACCGCTTTAAACCGGGAACCGCAGACCTTCCGGCAGCAGCAATGTATGCAGATGCGGTAAATAACAATAATGAAAATATTAAAAATGTTATGAAACACATTATCAATGACAGTTATAATGCAGGGGAAATAATTAACAGTCTTGGCATTAATGTAAATTTTGCGCCGGTTGCGGAATTTCTTACAAAAGACAACAGTGATTTTTTAGGGAACAGGGTGTATAGCAGCGATCCGGTTTTTACAACGCAGGCTGCTGCAGCTTTTATTCTGGGAATGAAGCAGGCCAATGTACTCTGCGCCGTAAAACATTTTCCTGGCAGTGCCGGAAAAGATCCGCATTATTTTACATCTGTTTTAGAGGGCGGCAAGGCAGTGCTTGATATGCTTACAGTTCCTTTTGCCGCTCTAATCGGCAAAGGGTATGCGCAGGCAATAATGGTTTCCCATTCTGCGGTTCCTGCTCTTGACAGCCAAAATATTGCCAGCCTTTCACCTATAGTTATGAAAAACTGGCTGCGGCATGAACTTGGTTTTAACGGCATAATTATTTGCGATGATTTTTCCATGGCAGCCGCGAAGAACTTTGCAGGCAGCGCTGAATCAGGCAGCGAAAGCGCATTAACTCCGGAAGCAGCCGCNGTGAAATCTCTCGCAGCCGGTGCGGACATGATTTTGGTGTGGCAGCCCGATTTACAGCGAACCCATCGTGCAATACAGGCAGCTCTGGACGACGGAACGCTTTCCCGTGAGCATCTTAGGGAAGCGGTTACAAGAATTGTTTTTGAAAAACTGCGCTTAGGATCTGTTAAAATATGGAATTAGATCTTGCTTCTAGAGTATTGTATTGCGATGCCGGCTGTGTTGTGGTAAATAAAACTGCCGGAGAAGCAGTTGAAGGCGCAACCGGGGGCATGGCGGACCTGCCCCGTCTGCTTGCCGCAGAGCTGGCTTCTTTGCAATGGCCGGCTCCCTTAAAAAAAGAAGCGCTTGATTTGCCGGTTGCAGTTCACCGCCTGGACGTTCCTGTTTCCGGCTGTGCAATATTTGCCCGGACAAAACCTGTATTGCAGTTTCTGAACAACACATTCCGCAGAAACGAAGTAAAAAAAACATATTGGGCAATTGCCGAGATACCAAACAAGGATCATTGCAGGCTGCCTGAAAATAGCGCAATACAGGAGCTTGTTCACTGGATTCAATATATTCCGGAAAAAAATATGTCAATTGCACATAACGCACCCGGACAGGGACAAAAAAAAGCTGTTCTTCATTACCGCATTGCAGGCAGGGGAATTAATTACCTGTTCCTTGAAATAGAAACGCTTACGGGACGCCATCATCAAATAAGGGCGCAGCTTGCCCGGCTCGGCTTGCATATAAAAGGCGATCTTAAATACGGAGCCAAGCGCAGCGAAAAAACCGGCGGCATACGCCTTCATGCCCATTCTGTTTCATTTCCGTTAATGTCAGGCAATGAACGCATTTCTCTGCAATGCAATCCTCCCTTGCAGGATAATTTATGGATTGCTCTTGCACATTTACTGCAAACAGAAAAATAAATACCCTAAAGTCGGTCACTGTGGGACCCGTCCGAGGCCAAAAAAATCGTGCCTGCACGATTTTTTTACCTCGGACACCCAACGTTACCATTTTTGGGTATTTATTTTTCTGCAATTACTGTAAAGTTACATCGCTGGTTAGGGAGAAGAGGTAGCTTTTTTCAAAACTTTGTTTTGAAAAAAGCTGTTTTTTAAAGGGAGGCTCTTGCAAATTTACTGGAGGTTACATAAGTTGGCAATGCGCTGCATTGACATTTTTCCTTAAATACTGTATATTATATTACGGTGCCTTATGGAGACAAAAAATAAACATTTGTTTATTCTCAACCCAAAATCATTTTGGCATAAATGGAAACAAGAGCAGGCCATTGCCAAGATACATAAATTTTTTACAACAATTGGCAATAACAATTATGAAATATACATATCCAGGTTCCCAAGAGATGCTATAGGTTTTATAGCTAGATTTGCAAAAGAACTTCCCGACGATTGTCATTTAAGGGTATATGCAGTAGGCGGGGACGGTATACTTTTTGACTGCCTTAACGGCATAATGGGCTTAAAAAATGCCGAACTTGCGGTTCTGCCCTATGGCCGCACCAATAACTTTATACAGGGCTTTGGCAAAAATTCAAAACCTTTATTCAGNGATATTCAGCAGCAATACAACTCTTCTTCTATACCCCTTGATGTAATTCGCTGCGGGAATACATATGCGCTTAGTTACTGTGTTATTGGAGTAGAAGCCGAAGCTATCCGTTATGCCGATAAAATACGGCGAAAAATGGTAAAGGGCAATCTTTTTAGTCAATGGCTGTGCAGGGTTTCCTATAAAATACATTATTTTATTGGTGCCCTTATTGCCTGTCTTGATATTAATTTGTTTCGCCAGAAATATGAATTAGAAATATCCGGCGATAAAACTTTTGGTTCATTTTGCGGTATAGCATCTTTTAACTGTTCATATTATGGCGGAACCCTGCACCCCTTGTCAAAAGCCATGCCCAATGACGGTTTGCTTGATGTATTAATTATTAAAGGCAATGGGCCTTTACGGACTTTTTCTCTTTTTCCTTTTTATGTTTATGGACAGTATCATTTATTTAAAAAAAACTTTATTTTTAAACAGGGCAGTAAAATAAAAGTGCATTCTGACAGCAGCATTATTTACAGCATGGATGATTTTGTGTTTTTTGATCGGGAACTTGAAATAGAGTTATTGCCCGGCGCCTTGCGTTTTATTGATGCCGGGAAACAGGGGTATATTGGCGCTTCAAATGAAAAATAATGGATATACACGCAGCCCGCACGCATTTTTAATTTCACAGCTTTCCTTAATAGGGTTTTCTGCATTAGGCCTTATTGATATAGCCGCGCTTTTTAACAGGTTGTATTTTTTTGGCACTGTCTTTTCTCTCATAATAATTTTTATATTAAATATTATTTTTCATCATTTGGACAGAGTAATAAGTGAAGCTTTTTCAATTCCAATGATTCTTTTTTTTGTGCATTCTGGAATGTCTTTTTTAACAAAACAATATAACGATTATTTTATCTATTGTGTAGGAATTTCCTGTATTTGTGCATTGTTTTTTAACCGTAAAGCTTTATTAAAGTATTTAGTTATTACCAATTTATTAATTATATTGCAATTAATATTAAGAGCGGAAATTCCGGCAATTTTCTATAGAATTTTCTTTAATATGGATATGCGTACAATCCTGTTAAATTTGATAATAACTTTTTTTGGCACAATCTTTATTTATTTGATAACAACTTTTGCAGAAAATAATAAAAATGATGCAATCATGGCGCAAAATTCTTTTGTAAGCCTGTTAATTTCAACACCGGATCCGATTGTATTGCTTGATTCCTTAAACAGGGTAACATATATCAGTAATTCCTTTATGGAAATAGTTCACCTGGATAAGGCCTTTTATGCAAAGGGCAGATCTATTTTTGATTTATTAAAAGATCAGTCATTAAAGGATTTGTTTTACGAAATATTGTCAAAAAGCGGACCGCGCCAAATAACACGGGAAATAATTCTTAACCACAAACAGTATTTTTTTGAAGTTGTGGTTTTTGAGCTTGAAAAAGAAATAGAAGGCCGCATGGTAAACCTTATTGACATTACTCCGGTTATGAACGCAAAATTTGAAGCAGAAGCCGCTTCCCGTTCAAAGAGCGCTTTTTTGGCAACCATGAGCCATGAAATCCGCACTCCCCTGAACGCAATCATTGGGCTTTCGGACATTGAACTTCAAAAAACACTTTCAACCTATACCCGCATTAATCTTGAAAAAATTCACAGCTCAGGCACAACGCTGTTGGGAATAATAAACGATATTTTGGATATTTCTAAAATAGAAGCCGGAAGCTTTGAGCTTGTTTTGGTAGACTATGATACTCCCAGCATGGTAAACGACACTGTTCAGCTTAATATGGTAAGAATAGGTTCAAAAAATATTGTCTTTAGGTTAAAAATTAATGACAGCATACCAACAAAATTATATGGAGATGAATTGCGTGTTAAGCAAATTTTAAGCAATCTTCTGTCAAATGCCATTAAATACACAGACGAAGGGAGCGTTGTTTTATCTATTGACTGGGAAAAAAGAGGCCCCGATGCTTTGATTATTTTTAAGATAACAGACACCGGGCATGGGATAAAAGACGAGGACCTTCCGGGGCTGTTCTCTGAATACCGCCAGCTTAATGCAAAAGCAAACCGCCATATTGAAGGCACAGGGCTTGGCTTGTCCATCACGAAAAACTTGGTGCATTTAATGAACGGAACAATAAACGTTGAAAGCACGCATGGCAAGGGCTCTTGTTTTACCGTTAAAATAATGCAGCGGATTGCAGACGGCACTCCAATTGGCAATAAAACTGCCCATATCCTTGAATTATTCCGCTACAAAGCCAACAACCGTTCCAGGGAGTTAAAATTTGTGCGAAATTATATGCCTTACGGCAAAGTTCTGGTGGTTGATGACGTTGAAACCAACCTTGATGTTGCCAAAGGACTAATGCGCCCATACGGCCTTTCGATAGACACAGCCACAAGCGGATTTGAAGCAATATCAAAAATTCGGGCTAATGGGGAAAAAGACAAAACCGCCCATTATGATTTAGTTTTAATGGATCATATGATGCCGGGAATGGATGGAATAGAAGCAGTTAAAATTATCCGCAATGAAATAAATAACGATCTTGCCCGTTCTGTTCCCATTATTGCCCTAACCGCAAATGCTTTAACCGGAAACGAAGAAATGTTTCTTACAAACGGATTTAATGCGTTCATTTCAAAACCTATTGATGTTTTACATCTTGATGCCGCTTTGAATACATGGATACGAAAAAAACAAAGCATTGAAACATTAAAACAGGCAGAAAAAAACTCAAGTTCCTTCGATAATTTTAACGAGGAAACTTCAAACCTGCTGGATGGCGTTGTATTGGACGGCGTTGACCTAAAAAAAGGCAGGGAACGTTACATGACCGAATCGTCATACATAGAAATTCTCCGTTCATGGCATTTGCACACTCCGGCGTTGCTTGAAAAGATGAAAACCGTTACTATTGAAAACGCAACTGAATATGCAGTTGCGGTTCACGGTTTAAAAGGTTCAAGTTTTGGAATTTATGCAGATGCAGTTGGAAAAAAAGCAGAAGAACTGGAATATTATGCCAAAGCGGGGGAATTATCCCGAGTTCAGGCAGAAAACCCAGGTTTTATCGAAACGGTAGAAGCGCTGCTTCAAAATATTGGAGATTTGCTTAAAAATACAGCAATAAAAAAGAGCAAAAAAGAAACGGCAGTTATGCCCGATCCTGATCTTCTTGCCAAATTACTTGATGCGGTAAAGTCATATAAAACAGCTAAAATTGAAGAAATTATCGGCAAACTGGAAGAATTTGATTACGAAACAGGCGGAGAAATGATAGAATGGATACGTAGTCAATGGGACAACCTTGAATACAGCGCTATATGCAGCAGGCTGGAATCTTCTGCCC
>JGI24702J35022_10002666_pt1 | contig 10837 bp, 3 predicted proteins | sample TergutTh196P4_FD_35022 | JGI IMG/M metagenome (IMG submission 35022)
CTTAACCTGACCCACAATTTCCCAAAGTTAAATAAGAGAAAACAACATACATACAATAACGAAGGCACACACATTGAACCAAAAAACCAACAACTGGATAGAAACAGAATTCCAAACAATAAACTTCAAAAACAAACGCCTCGAAAAACGCTTCCTAAAAACAATGACAAACCTCTCAGAAGAACCAAACAAATCAATATGGCTAGCAACCGGAAGCCGAACAAACGCAAAAGCAGCCTACCGCATGATAGCAAACCCAGACTTCACCAAACAACAAATACTAACAGCACACAAAGACGCCACAAACAAACGCAACCAAGACCAAACCCTACTAGCAATACAAGACACAATGTCAGTAAACTATGCAACACACAAAAAAACAAAAGACCTAGGATACAATTGCGAACAAACACTAGGCCTAAACGTACACAGCTGCCTACTAGTCACCCCAAATGGCATCCCCATAGGTTTAGTAGCACAAGAAACAAGCACAAGAAAAACAAACAGCGACCCCCGCACCAACCACGAAAAACAAAAACGACCAATACAAGAAAAAGAAAGCTACNGATGGCTACAAACCATGCAAACCGCAAAAACAAACGCTCCAGAAGGTGTAAAACTAGTTCATATTGCTGATCGCGAAGGCGACATATATGAATGGTACAATCAAGCAATACGTACCGAGCAAAGCTTTATCATACGAGCCGTACATGATCGCTTAACCACAAATGACACACACCTTTGGAAAGAATTAGTGCAAAGTGAACCAAAAGGCCACATAAAAGCGGTTATTCCTGAGAATCATAAGACTGGTGCTAAAGAAAGAGAAGCAAACCTAACGCTTCGCTACAAGCAAATAGAGGTTAAAAAACCCAAAAACGTGTCAAATGCTGATTTAGAGTCTTCTTTGGCGGTAAATTTTGTTTATGTTAAGGAAGAAAATCCGCCTGCAAATATTGAAGCGTTAGAGTGGGTGTTGGTTACTAATTTGGTGGTTGGTTGTTGTGATGATGCGTTGTTGGTTGTTGATTATTATCGGCAGCGTTGGAAGATTGAGCGTTTTCATTTTGTTTTGAAGAGTGGTTGTTTGATTGAGAAGATTCAGCAGCATAGTGTGGATCGTATAGAGTTAGTTATTTTGATGTATTCTATTATTTCGATTCATATTATGCTTTTGACTTTTTTAGCTCGGGCTTTTCCTGAGTTGTCTTGTGAGTTGTTGTTTTGTGAGAGTGAGTGGAAGACTTTGTATCGGGCGGCTAATCGTACGNGTGTTGCGNCTGAGGTGGCTTTTTGTTTGGGTGATGCTTTGCGTTATGTTGCTGTGTTGGGTGGGTTTGTTGGTTCGTTGAGTGATGGTTTGCCTGGTTTGAAGGTTGTTTGGTTGGGGTTGAATAAGTTTTTTGTTTTGTGTGCGTTTCGTGAGTTTATTTAGGTTGGTTGTTTTGTTGTTTGGTTAGTGGTTGTTTTGTTGTTTGGTTAGTGGTTGTTTTGTTGTTTGGTTAGTGGTTGTTTTGTTGTTTGTTGTTTGTTTTTGGTGTGTGNTTTTTGTTGTTTGTTGTGTGGTTGGTTTAGTGGTTTTGGTGTTTTTGTTGGTTGTGTTAAATAGTCAGTGTTTGTATTGTGGGTCAGGTTAAGCTTTGATGGCAACATTTTTATCAACAAATTAATCTTCGGCAGTGATGGAAAGCTAATTGACATTCGCCCCACGTCTTATGATTGGGATGACGATGGGAAAATTAGAGGTGTTCAAGGAAAAAACACAGGATTAAGAGAATTATGTGTCAAATATGGTGTTCCTCTGGAAGATTCAGTTTTTGTCGGTGATGATGATAATGATTTTAAGGCGATGCGCATAGCGGGCACGAAAATTCTATATCATTCGTGCGATCCGAACGATAAAATTTTGGGAGACGGTTGTCGAGAATTGCCAACTGGCGTGAAAGTCATTATGGAAAATGATTTAATGAAAGTCGTCGATTTAATTTTAAGACCTACAAATTTTACACAAAATGACAAACTACCGGACAAGAAACCAAACTTTACACAAATTAAGAATAAGCCTAAGGGTAATTCAGCTAGACCGTTTTTATTTGTAACCGCAAATGCACACGAGAGAGACGCATTTCACGCACATTTTGTTCATACCCAAGATAATTACATTATGGGAAAAAGATATGAACTCGGTACTTTTGGAAAGTATGCTACGGCGTATATACATATTGAAAAACAAGGGCCAAACGATCCCGAGGCAATCCCTCTTGTTTCCAAACTGATAGGGAAATTAAACCCTGTTGCTGTTGTGATGGTAGGCATTGCGTTTGGAGTAAATGATAACGTACAAAAAATTGGAGATGTACTTGTCTCAGAACATATCTTGCCGTATGACTATGAAAAAATTCGTGCAGATAACTCGGAATATAGAAACTTCCCCAAGGAAGCTGGATTCCAGTTGTTGAATGCTTTTCGCGATTATTACAGGTGGAAATATGACTTACATGACTCTCAGACATCAAACGTTTGGGTGGGGGCTGTATTAACTGGCTCAAAACTCATTGACAATTACAAATTCAGAGAGAAACTTCTGAAAGCTTTTCATAAGAACAATCCAATTGGCGGAGAGATGGAGGCTTATGGAATTTATTCTGGTTGTAAATTTTATGGTGTACCCGAATGGATAATTGTTAAGGGCATTTGCGATTGGGGGTACAACAAAGGTAACTCTGATAAAGACAAACATCAGATAATAGCCGCAAACGCTGCCGCGGATTATTGTTTACATGTTTTCAATCGTAATGGCGTTTTTGATGATTTAGTAACCAATAAACGATAGTTCCTCCTAAAAATATCATGGCATGCAAAAAATACAGAAACAGGAAAGGAAAGAGCGATTATATTGGTAATATTTCCACAAATTGTAAGTTCTAAATCATCCTTTGAACTCTTTATAAATAAACAAGCACATGACCTATCTATACAAACAAGTTGAAAGAATATTTTGGGTAAAAACGAAAGATATTAGTTGTTAAGGTTAGTGACTTTTGTTTGTCACATACCCTGACTTTGTGTTATGTTTTAAATTTCTTTAGTGCAAAAACTATGGCAATGACAGCTATGACAGCAAGAACTATTGCTATAGCAATCCACAGAAACCAATTGGTCGTTGGGGGGTCAACCATTATTATAGATTCAGTTTGCGTTGGTAGGGTAGTTTCGTTTGGTGCAGGTGGTGGTGTTACCGTTGATTTCGGTGTTGTTGCCGATTTGGGTGTTGTTCCGAGATTGGTTGTTGGTGTTGGGTTTGCTGTCCACTGCGCAGTTAAAATTACATCTGATGTAGGCATTGTGAATGTTTGACCAACTTGATAGGTGTTACCGTTATATGACCACCCATTAAAAGTGTAGTCAGATCTTGTCGGTGCAGGGCTAACTATCGTCACAGTAGTACCCTGAGCATATCGCGTATTATCAGTTGGCGCGCCAGAGCCACCATTAGCATTGTACGTCACTGTGTATGTTGGGTTTGCTGTCCATTGAGCAGTGAGTTCGACATTGTTTGTCGGCATCGTAAATGTTTGGCCACCTGTGTAAGTGTTGCCGTTGTAGAGCCAACCATTAAACGAGTATCCAGATCTTGTTGGTACACCCGAAGATACTATCACTGTAGCCCCTTGTACGTATTGACTACTGGCGGGAGCATCTGTACCACCATTAGCATTGTAAGTTACAGTATATATCGTTGGATTTTGTGTCCATTGTGCAACCAAAGATACACTCGCCGTTGGCATCGTAAACGTTTGACCACCCGTATAAGTAACACCGTTGTAGAGCCAACCAGCAAAATAGTAACCAGACCTTGAAGGCACAACACTCGATACCACTACTGCAGTACCCTGAGCATACCTGTTACTGTCAATTGGCGCGCCAGAGCCACCATTAGCATTGTACGTCACCGAATAATCAACGGCAACAAACTGCGCCGTTATTATAACATCATTTGCAGGCATTGTAAATATAGTGGTTGCACTGTTTTTATTAGTAAATTCTCCACCATTAGAGGTTGTCCATTTCTCAAAAACATAACCGCCATCCGACACAGCAGATAGTGTAATTTGTTCTCCAGCCTTATATTGCCCATTCACACCAGTTACGATACGACCGCCAGTTCCAGCTATAACACCCAACTGATAAGATAACGGCTCGTCCACAGTAACATAAACCATCTTAGTATCAACATACTCGCCATCATAAGTGATAGCAGATACCTGTGTTTCCCCCACAGTACGACCACGAATCACGCCAAAACTGTCAACATAAGCTATATCCACATTTTCAACTACCCAACGCACATTTTTATATGTCGCACTTGCCGGCAAAACAGTAGCACTCAAACGAACTGAATTAGAAACATCCTCATTTAGCTTCAGACGAATGGCGTCCTGATCAATGCTTACAGAAGTAGCATGCACAATTGTTAGGTCTTTTAATGGTAAATCAATGGTCTCATAAGTCTGCGGTTTATACACAACGATAAAGTCATAACTACTGAATTCACTATAGTTTGGCTCTATTGTGTCTACTTTGAAGAAAAATGCTTTACTTTTTCCATCACCAAAGTCAACATCATTTAAATTAATTTTGTACGTGAATAAGCGATCGTCATATTGGTTTATGACTCCAAGTTTTTCTGTGTGGATGACGTTGCCGTTAAGTGAATCTTCAATTACACTCACAGTTACAGTTGCAGGCGTTGTTGCTTTATTGCTGATTTGCGCTGAAATCAAAACCGTGTCATCGACAGTATATTGAGTTACTTTTATTGAAACGTCAACTTCACCTAGCTGTATTGTATCCACATTATTACTTGGATCATACTCTCCATCAGCTTCAACACGTACAGTCATTTCCGTTATGGCGTTCAAATCAGACGTATTAATGTAAACAGTGAAATCCTCAGTATAACCAGGTGCGATATTGCAGTTCAATTTTTCAACTAAATAACTCTTTTGTGCAGATGCAATGTTTACGTTAAGTGACGTTATTGTTGTTTCGCCCAAATTCTTTACTGAAACAGAAACAGGCTGCAACCCGTTAACCGCATCCCTTTGATTCGCATATGCATAAAGCAGTTCTGTTTCTGTTTTTGGTGTTACAGTAGCAAAGACAAGTGAACTCATCTCAGTATCAGGGTTTATGGTATTCATTATAATATTCCATACACCGTTATCCGATGTAACAGCATCCGCAAACCAGATTGACGCGTCGTCAACAGTTAACAAAGTTATTGGAAGAGACCACCGACCATTACCTAAGTTCATTGCTGCGTTAATAGTGTAAGCTTCACCATTAGTGTCGATCCAAACGATTGCATCTTTATTATCCGCTTTTACAAGGCTGTAGGACGATGTAACTGCATATATATCGGGAATCGTTACTCGCGATGCAACCCTTGAAATGGGATCAAAGGTGTAAACACTGCCCAACGAGTGCCAATAGAACAAACCATCTTGATACTTAAGTGCAATAGCAGAATTATCGCCAGTGAACTGCAATGCTTTTCCAGCAGTTAAAATATAGCCAGACGTGTCAGCAACAGTATCACCCGCAGCAAAAACAACTTCAAGTTCCCCGTCTACAAATCCAGCAGCCAACTCGGACACAAACATATCAGTCTCATAAAGCTTAATTGGTGTGCTGAAAACTCCATCGACAAGACTGCTTTTCATAATTGAATATGTCCCGGTCATACCGAATGGGTCGTTTGCATCATTGCTAACCCATAAAACGACTAACTCTTCCCCATTGACAGCTACTGTGGCATACATGTCAAGAACACTATTATCTGTTACAAAAATTTGGTTTTCAAAAGTTCCTGTGGTCTTGTTGAATTTTGCAAAGGCAATCTCCGAGTTTTCGGATACTTCATAGAGTAATTCCATTGCATCTATTTGTGTAACTTGTGCTTTTTGCTTCTGCCACACAACGTACAACTCGTTGTCTCTGACAACAAAGTCGTAGAACAAGTCTGCTGTATTACTGGCCCATACAGGTTGCGGCTCAGACCAAATCCCGTTCTTGTTAACCGAGTACATAAGAACCGTGTTATCCCCCAGTTTTCGTGCCGGATCATCATATTGAAAGAGGAGCACAAGATCGTCACCGATTTTTGTAAGCTGTGGGATAGTATTTGGCATTATCCACGTCTGCAATGAGCTTATGCTGTCTAGACTGCTACTAGATACTCGAACAATATTTTGACGATCCCCTCCGCCATTCCATGCAGATGTTCTCTGAGTATAATCTCGTGAAATCAAGGACACTTCTGGATACCATCCAGCAGGAACATCGCCAAACACCGCCATCGCTCGGACAGTTGAGGCTTCTTTTGGCCAGAGCTGTATTGGCGGATTGGTTTGGGCAAATTTCCATTGGTAACTGACTAAATACATAACTTTTAGGTTAACTGCAGCATAGAGAGTTAACGATCCCTTCCATTCTGGGACGACTTCTATCTCTAATTCTCCGCCTCCTTCTATGCCAACAATTGCAACACCTCGAACGCCTAACCCGCCTCCAGCAGAGAACTTGGGTATTTTAAGTTTTATTGAACCACCAAGCCCGAATGTAAGCCCTTCATCTTTGTTATAAAACTCAAACGCACCAGTTATGTTCACCTCCGCGCCTACTTTTAGTTCAAAGTATACCGGAACAAACCAAACTACGAATGTCTTTCCAAGGTCAATGCTTCCTTCGCCTGTAACAATTATTCCACCGCTTGCGTTGATAATGTTGCCATCACGATCATAAGTTACTTCAATAAACCCGCAAGCCTTAACGATTAGTTGTACACTACTTTCCCATTTTTTTGCTTCAAGTTTATCGTTCCATTTTTTCATAAGATTCGTACGATAATCTTCAGAAAACTCGTTTGCTTTAAGAATCTGATCTTTGAAACTTTTCCATCCATCCTCATCTTTGTCACCTAAAAGTGTTTTAGTATATTCACCCCCTGCAAACCCGATAACACCTTTCACAGTATGCGAACCGTCAGGGTTTGTTTTTATAGTGACTTCAGCAGGGAAAGGATCACTTTTTATTGAAAAATCAATAGGGAATAACTTGGAGAACTCTTCGCCACTTGTGTCAGTATTAGCTTCCCCAACAACGTGCACACTGGTTACACTTGTGACACCGTACGAGTTATTAAATTGGCTGGTAATGGGGTTTTTTCTGCTTATTATAATGTTGAGTTTTATTGGTTGTGATTCTGTTCCGTCGGTTGATATCATTTTTAGCATTACTGGGCGGTCTGGGTGTAGTGATAATCCGGGGGCGAATCTGAATACTGCACCGCCTGGAATTTCATTAAATGAATCAGGGAGTACTGTTATAGATACACCTTGTACATCTTTTCCACCATCTCGGAAAGAGCTTTGATAAAGTTCATACCTTGCAGTGGGGTTTATCCATTCACCCAAAACGATAAGCTCTAGCATTTCGGGGCTGTCTTCGGTAAAATGAATTGTTTGGGTTCTTAGATCAAAGCCATTCTTTGTTTCTGTTGCCATACTTATATAGGGGCGGTCGCCGGGGTCTGTTTCAAGCAAAATTATCCGTTGAGAATTGCTCATAATATTATATCGCTGTACATTAGTTCTGTAACCCTCAGCCCTTGTGTACACAACTTTTATGCCTGAAACGCCTTCAATAACTATTGTTCCAAAATCATCAGAAACATAATCCACACCATCAATACTTACAACAGCACCCGATATGGGCTCATAACTATCTTTGTCTAAGACAAATATGGCGTGTATTCTGTACAAGGTTTTTATGGTGATTGAAAAAGTTTTTTCATCACTGTTGCCAGCACTGTTTGTCACTATTACAGAAAACTGAAATTCACCGTCTCGGGATGGAGTGCCTGAAATTCTGCCCGTGTCAGCATCAAATTTTAGTCCAGGTGGCAAATTTCCAGCTGTGATACGCCATGTTATTGAAGTGGAGCTACTTGCTGTTAATGAATATGCATATTCTGTATTGGTAATGCCCAGTGGAATGGCTGTTGTCATTATAGTTGGCAAGGTGTTTATTGTGATGAAAAATGCTTTGCTGTCATATCCAACATCATTTTTCACTCCGACAACAAAATCAAATGTACCTTCAACAGTTGGTGTTCCAGAAATTACACCTGTCTGCGATGAAAAGGTTAAACCGTCAGGCAATTTGCCACTTTCAATATTCCAGGTTAAGCCGGCGGCATTAGCTTGAATACGAACGGGTCCATTATTTTCATATACCTGATCTTTTATACCATCAGGCAACACCTTTGTTGTGATAACAGGCGGAACAATATTGTTCCCCGTATCGGTTACGGTCACTGTACAGTTCAGGCAGTATGTTTGCTCACCTGATGTTGGAACAATAGTAGCTGTTATATTTGCAATTCCAACCTTTTTGGGTATAACAATAACACTTTCTGTGTGATCCTCAATACTGATTACAGAAGTGTCATTTACAGTCCAAATTATAGGTTGATATGTGGGATCTACAGGGGTAAAACCTAATCGTAATTCTTCTGTTTCACCTAAATCCAAAGTTAGCTCGTTTTTCAAAGTAACAGTCACAATTGGAATGTCACGTTTTGTCACAATTATTTCAAATGAATCAGATATTGCATGTGTTCCTTCGTTTGTCGTGACAGAAATTATTGCTGTGCCTTCGGATACCCCAGTAATTATGCCATCGCCGTTTACACGGGCAATATTTGGGGCGTCACTATACCAGTTTTTATTGGAATAAGCATTAATGGGAGAAGCTATGGCATTTAATGGATAACTATTGCCCACCATTATGGAAGTGATTTTATTTGTTATTGTTATTTCTGTTGCAAGCTGTCTAACCTCCACCTGACATGTTGCTGTATAACTTCCATCCACAGTCTGCACTGAAATAGTAACAACTGCTGGTTGACTTTCTGACGGGAATCTATTTAGATCCAAGAAATTTGTTGCGGTTACTTTGCCGTTACCGTCAACATTCGCAATAGTGTCATCACTACTACTCCCCCACACTACAGTTTTGATATCTGCATTACTAGGTTGAACAATAGCAGTGATTATTTTTGATTCTCCCGTAAACAATTGAATGTTGTCTTCATTCAAAAACACATCCCATACAGGAACACGTAAAATAGGATACCCATCGTTTACACCGCTTCTGAATATCCAAACGTTATTAAAATCGAATCCACTAAAGTTGGGTTGAATTTTCATTTGTGTGGTCGTACGTGATGTTGTAGTTCCTTTATATCCACCCAAACCTTGTTTAGGCGCATTTTCAGTGACTCTATGATCGATTACCAACAAAATTTTGCTATTATAAGAAATTTGTTGAGAGCTATCACTGTTCCAATAAGAATTAGTAATCGAACCGCTACTTACTCCGCAAATACCCCCATAACAAACTGGTTTGTCTGTATCAGGATAAGAAGAAACATATATATTGCCTGTGCTATAACAATTGTTTATGAAAGATGCAGTGTTGGTAACGCTTCGCCCATTATCGCCACAAATTCCACCAGCACAATCACCCCCATGTGAAGAACCAGAAGCAGATATAGCACCTCTATTATAGCAGTTACTAATGGAAGGTCCATCAATAGCACCACAAATCCCCCCCGCAGATGCCCTAAAATTAGGAGTTTTTACTGTTACTGTTGCGGTATTATAACATCTGTCTATAGAACCATAAGAACTACGACCAATTAATCCACCAGCAAAAGCCTCTTCACTAGAAGTAGATGAAATAGATACTGACCCTGTTACATGACAATTATAAATAGATATAAAAAAACCATCGCCACAAATTCCACCAGCAGCATACCCAGAAACATCAATACTTGTATTTTCTAATCCGAGATTTCTTATTGTTCCACCAGACAAAATCATCCCCCCACTACGACCTACATAGCCAAATAGACCAGCATATTGGGTGTTACCTGTAATTTGGAGATTAGAAATTACAAATCCCTGTCCATCTAAAGTACCTAAAAAAGGGTTGGAAAAATCTCCAATCGGTATCCACTGACCTCCATTAATTGTAGCTAAGTTAACATCGTTCATTAGTACATAAGAGCCTCGGAGGTTGTTTCGTATATTCCCCAAATCTTGAGGAGTATATATTTTTATTGCGTTCGGATCTGCCGCGGCAATCGATGCAATACCACTGACATCATTAGTTGGTGATAACAGACCATTAACTGTGTTATTAGAGGTATCTTCTGCCCATTCCTCAAACGTTATCATATTTCCTTTACTGACAGTATCACCCAAGTTGTGTGCTTGTTCTCCTTCAAGTGCTAACGTCGATATAGGCAAAGAAGAGCTTAACATAAGCAATGCAATTAACATTGCTAAAAATTGAATTTTATTTCTACCATATGTTTTCATGTTTGTCTACCTTTATATCATTTTAGTTAAAGATGTTATTTCATAGGTTATTGGCATGTGACATGTGTTACATTAACATATCGCGCCATCTAGTTGTCTTACACCTTTAATGATGCTGTCACGCACAACACATACACCCAACACATAAATCGTAAAAATAATAAAACTACAATTAAAATAAACTATTCGGAAACTAATTGTTATAGCGCGCAGGTTAAGTAAGCAAAGCATGTTTCTAAAAACGCAGATTTTCGCAAGGACCTGACTACTCACAATTCGCGTTAAACCCTGAATTTTGCAAATTTTTAGCGTACACAAACAGGAAAAACCAAATCTCTAAGACAACTCACAACATCCCCCCCAACACCAAATAACAACTTGAATGA
>JGI24702J35022_10002668_pt1 | contig 10834 bp, 1 predicted proteins | sample TergutTh196P4_FD_35022 | JGI IMG/M metagenome (IMG submission 35022)
GCTGAGCGCGAGCGCAGGACCAAAGCGCGAAACGCAGGCGCAGGACCGAGGCGCAAAGCACAGGCGCGGGGCGCGAGTGCAGGACCGAAGCGCGAAGAATGCGAGGCGCGAAGTGCAGGGCGCGAGGCGCTGAGCGCGAGCGCAGGACCGAAGCGCGAAGCACAGGCGCAGGACCGAGGCGCGGGGCACGAGCGCATGACCGAGGCGCTGAGCACGAGCGTCGGTCATGTATGTAGAGCCTGGGTTTCACTCCCGGCATCTCGTTTTGATAGTGGACGTAATCAGAAATAGTACAGAAAATCCTATTTATTAATAAAAATGAATTTAAGATATATATGAAGGTTTATATAAAGACGTGAGTGATTTCACCCAAATAGATATATGAGAGGAATAATCTGAGTATGAGAATTAGATGGAGTGAGAACATTTACCTAGTGGTCGGTAAAGTCTAGAATTGCGTGTTGATTGTGCGGGATTTTTTTTGCATGACATGGCGTGAGGAGGGCGAATACCCATTGGTATTTAACCGACGAGCAACGCAGTAATGCGGAAAAAGACCGTGCAAGCAGCCGTAAGATTTGGGCTTTGCCGACCACTAGCAATGAAAACAATGAGAAAATTGATTGTTATTGGAGTAAAGATATAGATAATTATAGAGCGAGAACATTTACATAGTAATGAAAACAAAGATAGAATGAGAACATAGATTATTATTGGAGTAAAGAAAGTAAAGATAAATATAGAGTGAGAACATTTACATAGTAATGAAAATATGGATAAAATAAGAGTATAAGATAGATACCAATGTGGGCTTCGCCTACAGCACGATGTGAGCCGGGAGGGAATCCCGCCTCCATGATTTTGGCGCTGTCCGCGCGCCGCGCATTTAAGAGACGTTAGCAACCAATGCGGGCGTTGCCCGTAACCCAATGGGCGCCGGGAGGAAATTCCGTCTCCATGATGTTGGCGCTGTCCGCGCACCACACATTCGCGCGGTGTTGGCAACTTACGGTTTAAAGAACTCGCTTTTTTTTTCACTCCTGGTCCGTAAGTTGCTACTATAAAGAACAACTTGTTTTTTGTTTTAGTTCTTGAAAGTTAAATTACAAAAGAAAAGATTGAATTAGGCGTCTTCGGATGAAAAAAAAGAGATAGAGAAGAAATACGGACGAGAAAAATATGAGTTCAGATGCTTGAAATGATCGAGGATTTTGGGAGAGAGACTTCTGGTAGTACTACTGGAGGTTACAGAATCGGAGGGGACGGTAATGAAGGAAATAGGAAGAACAACAAGGAATGCACTAGCGTTTGTACTGGCTCTGGCATTGATAGTAACAAACTTCGTGACGCCGGGGTTAGCGGATGAAATTGCTTCGGACAGATTAGAATCCTATCCTGATGAAGTACACGTTTTATCAGTTGAACCAAAGGAAACTGACGCCGCCGATAAATCTGATGATAATGATTTTGGAGAGTCGGGCGAAGGTAAGTTAGAAGAAAGAGAACCCGGCGAAGGAGAAGCTGGAAAATCTGGTGAAGCTAACAAGCTCGGCGGGTCAGGAGAAATCAAACTGGTGGAAGAAGAGTCGGCGGAAGGCGAATCCGGAGAATATGGCGAGTCTGGTAAACATGGCGAAGACGAAAACCAAAAGGAAGGGTATGCGGATAGCGAGTCTGGTGAAGGCGGACCCGGAGAAGAAGGGACTATAGATGGCGAGCTTGGCCGACCTGGCGAACCGGGTAAAAAGGAATCTGGCGAACAGGACAAAGGCGAGGCTGTAGATGGAGAGTCTGGTGAAGGAGAACCGGCCGAAGGCGGATCTGGTGAACCTGATGAAGGCGAACCGGATGAAGGCGGACTGGGCGAAGGTGAGGCAGGCGAAGGCGAATCTGGCGAAGGCGAATCTGGCGAAGGCGAATCTGGCGAAGGCGAATCTGGCGAAGGCGAATCTGGCGAAGGCGAATCTGGCGAAGGCGAATCTGGCGAAGGCAGCATCGTTTTGCCTGTCGAAGAGGAAATTGATGGAGGCGTTGAGAGAGAAGAAGGCCTCAGAGTTGAAGGAGAAGAAGGAATAGGAGGAGAAGGCCAGGGCGCAGGCGAAGGCGCAGGCGAAGGCGAAGAAGAAGGACTCGAAGAAATACTGGAAGAAGAGATCGAAGAAACTGAGGCGAACGTCGCCTTTTTGTTTGACGGCGCAAATGGCGCGCTGATCCTGAGTATTGAAGATGTTATGTCCGGCGGCAATATCGATAGTATATTGGTGCGCGGCGTTTCTGCTATAGATGAGAACGGCAATGATATTTCTTATTTGGTTAAGATAAAAAATGACGGCGGATTCACGAGGTATGCTAATGAGCTCCGCGTGATCACAGGTGGCAGTGGTGTCATAGGCAACGACAGCGGTATAGCCGGTGGCAGCGGTGTCATAGCCAACTACGGTGATATAGCCGGTAGCAGCGGTGTCATAGGCGGAGGCAGCGGTATAGCCGGTGGCAGCGGTGTCATAGCCAACTACGGTGATATAGCCGGTGGCAGTGGTGTCATAGGCGGAGGCAGCGGTATAACAACCGGGAGCGGCAGCGGCGACAGCGACATAAGCGGCGGTAGCAGCGGCAACAGCATCGCAGGAGGCAGCAGCGTTGGCATAGGAGGTAACGGCGGCAGCAACGGTATAGGCGGCTACGGCGGCGGTGGCAGCGGCAACGGCCGCAGTATAGCCGGTGGTATAAGCGGCGGCGCAGCCGGCAGCAGCGGCAGCAGCGGTGTCATAGCCGGTGGCAGCGGAAGCGGAAGCGGTATGTACGCCTTTGAGGGCCGGGTGGTTTACACCGTGACTCACCCGGGATCCGGAGAGTCTTTTGACAGCGGACCCAGAGACGTGTTTGTGGAGTATGCGGCGTTGCGCGCCCTCTCGGGACCAACTGTTCCCCCCTTTATTTATGAGAAGGCGGGCGAGTTGTCGATCGATAAAAAGGCTGAGCGCGGGGCAAATACAAATGAACTCGCCAATATATGGGAATGGGACGTTACGGTTTCCCTGCGCGGCATGGATCTCGTTTCCACATCGGACATAGTTCTGGTAATCGACGGATCCGCCAGCATGTCGATTGACGGAAAAATTGGCGCCGCCAAGTCGGCGGCAACAAAATTTGTAGATGAAGTACTTAAAGATGAGAAAACACAAATCGCGATAGTAACCTTTAGTGATAACGCCGTTGTCCAACACGCGTTGTCCAGTAACCCGGCGACGGTTAAAAGCAGTATCAACGGCATAACGCCCGCAGGCGGCACACATATGCAGGCAGGATTGTATGCGGCGCAGAATTTACTGGACAACTATTCCACAGCGGACAATAAATTTATTATTTTACTTGGCGACGGCATGCCAACCTATAGTTTTAAAACTACAAGTGTAGACACCCCCGTAAACGCCCCGCTGTCCATAATCACATGTAATTGGGTACTTGGCGATTCTTCGGACTATTGGGAAAACAGCACTTACAGCATCCAAGAAACAAACGTAAACACAACGGATTTTCAAATGACGTTTGATACCGGCGCAAATGTGGGCGTGGGTTCCTATTACAACTACCGTAATAGTATGTCGCCCCGTCATGAAGGTATTGCCGTGAGCTGCGCCTATTCCGCGAGTCATCCGGCGGCCCCGATCGGCGGCCCGCTCTTTCCCCACATCTTCCCGCCCAATCACGGCATTCCCACCATTTATACCGCAAAGACAATAAAGGAATCCGGAACGGTTATTTACTCCATAGCGGTTGACGCCGGCCCCGAGGGAGAGCTGACGCTTCAGGAGAGCGCCAGCGGCGATAATGGCGCCGGATATTTCTATAGTGTAAGCAGCTCACTCGGAGATCTGGCTAAACTGGATGGTATTTTCTCCGATATCGCCGGCAAGATGCGCTTTGCGGCTAATGAAGCGATCGTTGTCGATCCGATTGGCGATATGTTTAATTTGGTCGACGGCGCAGGCGGGGTTGGCGGCTCCGTCGGCCTCGGCGGCGCAGGCGGCATAGAAGTGTCTAAAGGATACGCTACGTATAACCCGTCCCCCACTCCCGGAACTATTACCTGGAATGTTGGGGACGTCAGCGAATCTGACGGCGTTATAACAATGAAGTACACGGTAAGACTCGATATGGGGAACGCCGAGCCGAACGCGCTGTACGACACAAACGATCCCACTTTCATTGTCTATAAAAACGCCGATGACGAGTATGAATCGAAAGAATTCCCTGTGCCGAAAGCCGGCTATCCGAATATTGGCTCTATTGAAAAGTACATATATCTTCTGGACGCGAATGGTTGGCCTTTAGACGGGCAAGGAAAGCGCGTCGCCAGCCGGGAAATGATAGATATATACGACATAGAAAAGGTTACGAATCCCGCCCCGATTTCTGACGACCCTTACGCGTTCAGCTTCGGGATCTCCATTGACATATTCGCCGAACCGCTCATTGTGGTTAACGGAGAGGTATATATTTTTGAGCAGGGGGACGCTAATAACCTGGGCGACACAAGTCCTTACGGCGTGACTCTCAGCGCGCTCGAACCGTCTGCCAGGGTGTATCTTGCATACCGTCCCGCGAGACCTCCCGATACGTTAATTGATCTTAACTGGGAGAGGCTCAGACAGGCGGTCAATGACTTTAGCGCGCCGGTTATCACTATCTATCCGGGCGGTAAGCTGGTCAACGGCATTCCGACGGTGACGCTGCCGGACGGCGTTACTGTGGTGACGGAAAGCCTCAGCGCCGGCAGGCTGGTTATTGTGGACGACGACGACCAGACCGACGGCACGGACAATCACATCATAAACAGAACCACCGACGGAATCCAAACAACAATATCTGTCGGGCGCGCGGTGACGATCACCGCGTATGGCGACGATCCGGTTCCCCTTATTTCACGGGTAACAGAGAATACCAGGCATTTTAACGTCAATGCGGCAGGTAACCTGACTATTGGCGCAGGCATAGTAATTGACGGCAACCACAAAGACAATATATCCCCGGCTAATACCACAGGCGGTATAGCGGTTATTGGCGGCGCGGCGACGCTCGGCGCCGGCGCGCGGATAACGAACGGCAGATCCCTCGACGGCGGCGGCGCGACCGTAAATAACGGAGGAAGTTTTACTCTGGACGGCGGGATTATCAGCGATAATTTTGCGGGCGACGGCCTCGCGCCTACTCCTTATTACGGATATGGCGGCGGCATTCACGTCGGAGACGGCGTATTTGAAATGAAAAGCGGTCAGATAAGGGACAATGAAAGTTTGAGAGGCGGCGGCGTATCAGTTAGCGACGGCGGCGAGTTCATTTTGGTAAACGGCGCGGTGAGCAATAATAGCGCCACTCGCAGCGGCGGCGGCGTGTATGTTTTGGACGGCGGGTTCACTATGAAAGGCGGAGTTATCGGCGATAATGACGCTTCCAATGATGGCGGGGGGGTCACAGTCGGTAAACCGACTGATTATGTTGGAGCAGGACATGGCGCGTTCGTATTGGATGGGGGCGAAATCAGCAATAACAGCGCAGGGTCAAGCGGCGGCGGCGTAGCCATATTTAGGGACGCGGAGTTTACAATGAACGGCGGCGGCGTCAACTCAAACTCGTCGGCTGGAAAAGGCGGCGGGGTTACCGTCCAGGAAAATACCGAATTTATTATGAACGGCGGCGAAATCAACTTTAATGAAGCCAGAAGCTATGGCGGCGGCATTGCTGCGGATGACAGCAGATTTGTGTTGAACGACGGGGATATCATCGGAAATGAGGCATGGACGACAGGCGGAGGCGTTTCAGTTTCTTCGGGCTCTATAGTAATAGAAGGCGGAAGAATAAACGGAAATAAAGCCGGTTTGAACACCGGCGCGCCGGCGCGATATGGCGGCGGCGTGGAGGTAAATTTCTCCGACATTGTCATGAACGGCGGCGAAATAAACGGCAACAGCGCTTATTTTGGAGGCGGCGTCACTGTGCGTAACGGCGCCAGCCTTGCTACTTACCCAAAAAGAAGTTTCCTGTTTAACGGGGGAGAGATAAACAATAATACTGCGGAATACGCCGGCGGCGTGTATACCACCTACAGCGAATTTATCGTTGGAGGGGGTTCAATAAGCAACAATAAAGCGACTGCCGGCCCGGGCGGCGGGGTTTACATCTCCAGCCTTCGCGAAGACGGCGGATTCGAAATTTCAGACGGCGTAATCGACGGAAATGAAGCTCATGACATACGGCCCAACTATGGCAGCGGCGGCGGTATCTATATAGCTTCAATTGGCGCGGGCGGAAAATTCAGCATGACCGGCGGTTCGGTCAGCGATAATGTGGCGGATTGGTACGGAGGCGGTATATACATCGGCGCCGTAAACGCAACAGGAAGCGCTGTTATAAGTGAAACTACCGGCGATACGATTATAAGCGGCAACGAGGTAATGTACGGCGGCGGCGTTTATCTTGTCGGTGGCGTACTCACGTTCTCGGGAGGCGAAATCAGCAACAACACGGCGCATGTGCACGGCGCCGGCCTATATGTTCTTGGCACGTTGATCATGCCGGCGGGGAGTAGCGGGTCGATCAGAGGCAACAGTATCGCCCCTGATTACACCTTGTACGGCGGCGGCAACGGCGGCGGCGTGGCTTTGGGCGACGACGCGGCGGAGTTTATCATGGGCGGCGGCGAAATAAGCGGCAACACAGCGTACGGCGGCGGCGGCGTGTCCATTGGAACGACGTCGGTATCGAGAACGGCGAAATTCACCATGAACGGCGGCGCAATCACTGACAACTATTCCCATTATTCCGGCGGCGGCGTTCTGCTCTACATGAAGGGCTTATTTACCATGAACGGGGGAGTAATAAGCGGGAACAGCGCGCTTAACGGAGGCAGCGCTATAAGCGACACCGGAAGGACAGACTCCGACCTGAGTACTGTTGTCATTAACAACGGTAAAATTATCGATAACACCACGGGAGAAGACGGCGCCGGCATCCGCATGTCGGGTTCATTAACCTTGAAAAACGCTGAAATCAGCGGCAATAAAGCCGGAGGGAACGGCGGCGGCGTTTATCTCGAACCGCGCGCAACATGTGTTTTGAGTGGCGAAAACCCCAATGATAAAACTCTTATCATAAACAATGAAGCGATCAGGGACGGCGGCGGAATATATTGTGACGGCGGTCAAATCATTATGAGCGGCGTTAACGGAAATGAAATCAGCGGCAACAAGGCGTCAAGAAACGGCGGCGGCGTTTATTTAACGTCTTCAGAGAGATACGTTGGCGGCGTGCTTACGATGCTGAAAGGCACGCTTAACATGAACGGCGGAAAGATAAGCGACAACGAGGCCGGAATGGACGGCGGCGGTATCTTCACACAAGACCTCAACAACATTACTGTTGAAGTAGGCGCAAACTTCTCCGGCAACACGGCGGGCAAAGGCGCGTATTGGCTCGACGATTACAGGCCTGACGGCTATTACAACCCCGGCGCGCCAATATCCGTGGCGGATATCAAAGCGCTGCACGGCCCGGCGGCGCCCATAAAAACGACGTCACACTCCAGCCCGCCGTTGGGGAAACCGGCGTTTAACTACCTGGCCAACAACTTTGACCTTAACTTCAACGGAGAGGGGTCGCTAATGCCCGGGGAATTCAAGAAGGCCGCTTCGGCCGGAGCGACCTTTGGAGGAGTTGGCGCCATTGTGGAATACACCACAAGTTATGTGCTCCCGATAAGTATTGGGGGGTATGAAGGCATACTGATATTTGACAAGTTGCCCCTTTCTCTTGAATATGTTGCGGGCAGCGGCGTTGCGGCGATTAACGGCGTGCCTGACGCTGGGGTGGCGGTGAAGTATGACGCCTTAACCCACATTGTGAGCGCGTACATACCGAAGGCCGGTTTAGCCAGCAACGCGTTTGTTTCAATGACCTTTGAGGCAACTGTTACCGGCGTGTGGTCTATGAGCGGCGGACCAATAACCAATGCTGCGTATATGATCATCGACAGTACGGACGACGGTTCAGAACCCGCGCCGATACCCGAAAATGCGGACTATGACGCCGAAGAAACAATACATCCAACAGTTGCAAAACCGAGCGACTTTAAAAAGGAAGCCGCGACCGGGAGCCAGACGTATAAACCGGGCGAAACAGATCAGCTGACATACTGCGTCAGCTTCACAATACCCACAAACTCCAGCCTCCAATATTATATGGTGCGGATCGTGGATACTTTCTCCGAATACCAGGCGTTTAGCGATTACGAGCTGACGATAGGCGGCGCCGGCGTCGGCGTCGCTTCTCTTGGCGGAGAGGTTGAGGAAGACGCCATAGGCAGAGCGGTGACGTTCACAATGGATGGCGCGGACCTTATGGCGTACGCGGGCCTAAAGGTCGAATTGACGCTGACTTTTGACGTCGACGAAGACGCCAGGGGCATACTGAAAAACAGAGCTACGATGTATTATGACCACCCTAACGACGAGGACGAGAATCCGGCTGATGATGAAGTGGAAATCCCGCCGGTGATTGATAAACCCAATGATTTTAGCAAAGCCGCGGCGTCAGGAAGCAGGGCTTATAAGCCCGGAGAGACGCGATATGTGACTTACGACGTCAGTTTTACGATAACTGACGATCCAAATCTCGGGTACTACACAGTAAGGATCGTGGACGCGCACTCCGAAGAACTCGGGTACTCCGGCTATACGGCCCTAATAAGCGGCGCGGGAGCGATTGTAATTCCGATAAACGTTATAGTAGACGCCGACAACTCGGAAGCGGTGTTTTTGTTGAATGGCGCGAACCTGGCGAGCTATGCCGGAAAAGAGTTCGTACTGAAGCTGACGTTTGAGGTCGACCCGGGCGCTGAAGGCGTGCTTTCGAACGAAGCCCGGTTGTATTACGACCGCGAAGGGGACGAGGACGAGGACCCTATATACGGCGACGCGGGAATACCGCCTGTGCCAGGCAAACCGGACGACTTTGCAAAGGACGCCGCGGTTGGGAGCATGACGTATAAGCCGGGCGAAACGCCTCAGGTCGGCTACGATATAAGCTTCACCGTTCCGAACGAAGAGTATCTGGAATACTACACTGTGCGGATCGTGGATACCCATGGCGCCGAGTTGGGATACGCCGGCTGCGCGCTGTCGATCAACGGCGTTGCGACGCCTTCTCTCCCGAAGGTAGTCGCGGCGGACCCACTGACGCGCGAGGTGGTGATAACGATCGAAGGCGCAGACCTTGCGGCTTACGTCGGGGATGAGATCGACATTAGGTTATACTTTAATGTTGACCCCGGCGCGGAGGGCGTTCTCAACAACAGCGCCGAATTCAACTACGACTGCGACGGCGACGAGGACGACGACCCGATAGACGACGACGCTGTGATTCCGCCTGTGATCGGGAAGCCTGCCGATTTTGAGAAGGCTGCGGCGGAAGGTAGCCGTATGTACAAACCGGGCGTGACGACGGAGTTGACGTATAATGTGAGCTTTACGATATCAGGCGACGACAACCTCGCCTACTACACAGTGAGGATCGTGGATACGTTTGATCCTCATCTGGCATACGACAGTTATGCGCTGGCAATAGGCGGGGTTCTTATGCCGTTAATCCCTATAACTGTGACCCGGGACGCGCTCGGCAACACCGTTGCGTTTGTGCTCGAGGGCGCCGGCCTGGCCGGCTATGCAGGCGAATTGTTTGATTTGGCGCTGACGTTTGCGGTCGACGGGAGCGCTGCCGGAGTGCTGATAAACAGCGCCCAATTATACTACGACCGCAGCGGCGGCGATGGCGGCGGCGGCGGNGACGGAGGCGAGGACGACGATCCGATTGGCGACGACGAGGAAGTTCCGCCGGCAATTTCGAAGCCCGCCGATTTTGAGAAGGTAGCGGCGGAAGGCAGCAAGACGTATACGCCTGGCGTGACGGGGCAATTGACGTACAACGTCGACTTCACGATCTCCAGTGACGCGAACCTTAAGTACTACACGTTGCGGATAGTGGATTCGCACGATCCTGAGCTGACATATGATAGCTGCCTGCTTACGATTGGCGGAGTGGAGATTCCGGCGTTCCCGATGACAGTGGCGCCGGATACGGCCGGTAAGGCCGTCACGTTTTCGATTGAGGGCGTGGATCTGGTTGCCTATGGCGGACAGACCCTCAACCTGGCTTTGACGTTTGACGTCAACGCCGGAGCGGCAAGAGTGCTGACGAACAGCGCCCAGTTCAACTACGACTGTGGCGGCGACGAGGACGACGACCCGATATATGACGACGAGAATGTCCCGCCTGCGCACGGAAAGCCCGCCGACTTTGAGAAGGCTGCGGCGGACGGCAGCAGGATGTACAAACCGGGTGTGACGACGGAGTTGACGTACCATGTCAGCTTCACGATATCTGATAGTCCGGACCTGGAATACTACACGGCGCGGATTGTCGATACTTTTGACGCCTATCTGGAATATAGTAGTTGTGAGTTAACGATAGGCGGAGTTCGTATGACGGGATTTCCGATGACGGAGGTCTTGGACGCGGCGGGTAAGGCAGTCACGTTTTCGGTCGAGGGCGCCGACCTGACCGGATATGCCGAAGAATTGTTTGATCTGACGCTTAAGTTCAAGGTCGACGGGGGCGCTGCCGGAGTGCTGACAAACGGCGCCCGGTTATACTACGACCGCGACGGCGACGAAGACGAAGACCCGATAGGCGACGACGAGGAAGTCCCGCCGACGGTCGGCAAGCCGAGCAACTACGCGAAAGAAGCGGCGTCCGGCAGTAAGACGTACAAACCCGGACA
>JGI24702J35022_10002669_pt1 | contig 10833 bp, 8 predicted proteins | sample TergutTh196P4_FD_35022 | JGI IMG/M metagenome (IMG submission 35022)
TTGTGCAATAGCCACGCTTGTTATCTGCTGGCTTTTTTCGCTGTTATTCGCTTGTTTTTACTTTTTCTTTGGGCGTTGATACTCCTTTTATCAACAACCACAATAACACTGTTACTTCTCCAAGCGCTTGCGGGATACTTAAATAACTCTCGCATGATGTATGAACTTCCGGACTGATTATAAAACTTAAACTGGCAAACACATAACATATTCCCGAAAACACGAGTAAGTACGCAATAATTTTCGGAAAGAAATTAGATTTATACACGAGAAAAGCAAATGGGAAGAGCCACAAGCCCCAAAAGACAGTTACAACATATACTCCGAAAATATTCAAATGTAAAAACATCGTTGTCAATTCATAAATTTGTTCCGTGGTAAATGCGGTAAAATAACTTGCTCTGTTCAAAAATACCAACGCGCCTGTTTGAAAAATGATATTCACAAACGAAACGGCTACTGAAATTGACACGAACGTAAGCATTAACCGTGCTTGTGTTCGGTTGACGCTTTGGAACAAACGATACAAAGTCAAAGCCAGGAATATAAAACCTATTTGTCCGACAATGCTAAAAAGAATTGCAGTAATATATTGTGTTTGACTATTGGCTATCAATCTTTATTCGTATGTCGTCAATCCATTTACTCCGCAAGCCTATTTCGACTTCGTGCTGTTTAAAAAACATGCCGCATTAGCACAACGAATCATGGACGACATCATTGACCTTGAATCGGAAAAAATTGAGAAAATACTTGATAAAATTATTTCCGACCCCGAATCCGACGAAATAAAACATACGGAAAGACATCTCTGGCAAAAGATACAGGAAAAAACGCTTCAGGGACGACGTACAGGCGTAGGCATAACAGCCGAAGGTGATATGATCGCCGCACTTAACCTGAGGTATGGAACGGAAGAAGCCTCCAATATGGCCGAAGAAGTTCAAAAATCATTGGCTCTCGCCGCCTATCGCTCGTCCGTGCAAATGGCGAAAGAACGGGGCGCTTTTAAAATATACGACGCTTCAAGAGAAGCAAATAACCCGTTTATCAACCGCTTACGAGAGGCAGACCCGGACCTGTATAATAATATGGCGAGCTATGGACGTCGAAATATCGCCTGTCTCACCATCGCTCCTACCGGGACTACCAGCCTGATGACACAAACTACTTCGGGCATTGAACCTGTGTTTATGCCGGTCTATAAACGACGTCGTAAAGTGAATCCGAATGACCCTAACTCACGAGTGGATTTTGTGGACGAAACCGGTGATGCCTTTGAAGAATATACCGTATTCCATCATAAGTTTGTGACCTGGATGATAGCAAACGGCTACTCCCCCATTAAAAAATATTCGGATGAGGAAACAACCAACATGGTGCAACAATCGCCCTACTATAAAGCAACCTCCAACGATGTGGACTGGCTACAGAAAGTGAACATGCAGGGACGTATTCAGAAATGGGTCGACCATTCTATCAGCGTGACTATCAACCTGCCTAACAACGCTACCGAAGAACTTGTTAATGAACTGTATGTCCAGGCTTGGAAAAGCGGTTGTAAAGGATGCACCGTGTATCGCGATGGCTCACGTTCGGGCGTTCTCATCTCGGTCAACGAAAAAAAGAAAAAGAAAGACTACGAATGTATGGAACCGCCCATCATCATGACAACACGCCCGCGCGAGTTAGAAGCCGATGTAGTGAAATTCCAAAATAACAGGGATAAATGGATCGCTTTCGTCGGATTACTGAACGGACGCCCTTATGAGATTTTTACCGGTCTGGCCGATGACGATGAAGGTATCATGCTTCCGAAAAATGTTTCAAAAGGCTCTATCATTAAGAGCTATGACGATAACGGAAGAAAACACTATGACTTCCAATTCAAAAATAAACGCGGTTTTAAACTGACAATGGAAGGATTAGACAGCAAATTCAATCCCGAATTTTGGAACTATGCCAAATTAATCTCCGGCGTGCTCCGGTATGGAATGCCTATTGATCAGGTAGTCAAGTTAGTGCAAGGAATGGACCTGAACGACGAAAGCATCAATACATGGAAAAACGGCGTCGAACGAGCACTAAAGAAATACCTCCCTAACGACACCGAAGCAAAAGGACAAAAATGCCCGAATTGCGGCTGCGAAACATTAGTCTATCAGGAAGGTTGCCTGAACTGCACCAATTGCGGCGCATCCAAATGCAACTAACTCATTGCTCCCCTCGTCATTGCGAGAAAAATGTAACAACGGCATCCCTGCCGTTGCAATAGTCAAACATGCTGATATTGACGAATTTCATAAAACTCGTCATTGGTAGACCCCGACGAAAGCAAAATGAAAACGCTTTTTACAATAAAATACCACACCATCTGGGGTGAACGACTACTCATCTCCGGTTCGTGCGCTGAACTTGGCAATGATATCATCGCCAATGCAAAAGAAATGTATTATTACGACGATGACGAATGGCGAGTAGAAATAATCCTTCCCGATTCAATCAAAGAAATCACTTACTTTTATTTGGTTGAAGATGCAAACGGCGTTCGCAAAACTGAAAATAACGAATCTAAACACCACATTTTTTTCAACCACCTTATCGAGGTTTATGAACCAAATGACGGCAGTATAGCTAAACAGTCATACGAAACTATTGACTATAAGCATATTAAATTTAATCTGCATGACAAATGGCTGTCTAAACCCGATGATAAAACATTTTACACCTCGGCTTTAACTAAAAACATTTTCGCAAGACCTGCCAAAGTAACCCCCAAATGCCTTCCTGATGCGCAAAATATCCTATTCATACAGGTACGGGCGCCCAATACAAAACCCCATCAGTTAGTCGCACTAACCGGTAACCAACCTCTTCTCGGAAATTGGAACCCAAACAATGCGCTATTTCTATCCGAAGAAAATTTCCCAATTTGGGAAATACAGCTAAACGCCGATGAAATTTCTTTCCCTTTGGAATACAAATTCGTCGTATTAGATAGCGAAACGAACCATTTATGTTACTGGGAAGAAGGCGAAAATCGTACAATGCGCCAGCCACCCCAAATGGTTCACACAAGTCACCTTCAAATAACTGTTGACGACTGCCGGTTTCGTGCGCCTGATCTTTCATGGAAGGCCTGCGGTACAGTCATACCGGTTTTTGCACTCCGCTCCCGACAGAGCTTCGGCATTGGCGATATAGGCGACCTTAAAAAACTGATCGATTGGGCAAAAATCACTAATCAACATGTCATACAAGTTTTGCCGGTGAACGATACCACGCGTACTCACACGTGGAGAGATTCCTATCCGTACAGCGCCATTTCCATTTATGCCCTTCATCCGCTCTATATCAATGTCCCTATGTTAGGCGAATTGAACGATATAAAAAAGAAAGCCCACTATCAAAAAATACAACAACAACTGAATGAGAAAGCAACCGTCGACTACCCATCCGTTGAAAAATATAAAACAGCCTATTACCGCGATTATTTTGATCAGGAAAAAGATAACATATTCACTAACATGGATTTCCGGAAGTTTATCGCCAGCAATAAGGAATGGTTGATGCCTTATGCCACATTCACATACTTACGTGACATATATCAGACATCAGATTTTACTAAGTGGGGAAATGACGCAGACTACAACCCTGAAAAAATGGAAAAACTTTACCAATCAGATAGTAATGTGTACCATGAGTTCTCCTATCTATTCTTCATCCAATATACGCTCCATACCCAATTTGAAGCCATTTTCCGCTATGCACGCGAAAATCGTGTCATACTCAAAGGCGACCTGCCCATTGGCGTTAATCGTGAAAGCGTGGAAACATGGATAGAACCCTGTTATTTTCACCGACAGGCACAAGCCGGCGCTCCGCCTGATCTATTTTCTGAAAAAGGACAAAACTGGTCATTCCCAACCTATAATTGGGATGCAATGAAACAGGACGATTTCGTATGGTGGAAAAAACGATTACAGCACATGCAACAATATTTCGACAGTATCCGGATTGATCATATCCTGGGCTTCTTCCGTATTTGGGAGATTCCGTTGGATTACAAGGAAGGACTCTGTGGGCATTTCAATCCTTCCCTACCCCTGCAAAAAACAGAAATCGAACAATACGGGATGACATTCGATGAACAATGGCTGACACCCCGTATTCATGTCAAATATCTCCCCGAACTGTTCGGAAGCCCGGAGCTATTCGGATACGATAACATCAACTCATACCTCCATCATTGCGATCCTGAACATCTCTCATTGAATGAAAACTGCTCAACACAACTGAAAATAGCACAGTTTTTCAATGGAAGAAACGATAAAAAATCGCAAAGAATTAAAGATGGTCTGATGTTTATAGCCAATGAAGTCCTTTTTATCACTGACCATAGCCACACAAACGCCGATGTTACGACAGCCTCAGAAGATATGTATTTCAAACGTCTCTTTCATCCCCGTATATTGGCCAATAGATCATACGCATATCGTGAATTATCCGATGAAAACAAACACGCTTTCGATAGGCTATACCACGATTTCTTCTTCAACAGGCACAACGAATTTTGGCGAAAAACTGCCATTAGCCGTCTGCAACCGCTGCTAAAAAACACGGAAATGCTCGTTTGCGGAGAAGACTTGGGTATGTTACCCGCAACGGTACAGGAGGTGTTGCGGTTTCTGCAAATATTATCATTAGACCTTGAACGATTGTCCAAGGTCATAGAAAACGACTTTACCGATTTGGCAAAACTTCCCTATCATTCCGTCTGTACGACTTCGACCCACGATATGAACCCTATACGAGCTTGGTGGATGGAAAACAGGGAAATAACGCAGCGATACTACAACAACATACTTGGTTATGACGGAATTGCCCCTAAAGAATGTTCCTCGGCTATTGCAGAAAAAATCATCACAAACCACTTGCGCGCCTCATCCATGCTAACGATGATACCTCTCCAAGACTGGTTTGCCTTGGATGATAACATCCTTCAAATGAATGATCTACAGGGAGAAAACCTTCAAGAGCGGTTTGTTTCTGATGAAATCATCCGGCAACACGATGTCGGCACAGAACGCATCAATGACCCGGCAAATCCCGATCATTATTGGTGTTATCGCATGCATCTCACGATTGAAACTTTGTTGCAATCAACAAATTTCAACCAAAAAATTAGTGCAATGATAACTGAAAACGGACGATGAAATATTTTTCCGGCCTCGACCGTTAGACTTGCCGGAACTCACATCATCTGTTTCAGGATTAATCATTTTTTGACTTGGTTCATCGCGTTATTCGGTATAACCGGAGGTGTTAATACCTCTTTACCAGACATTGTACAGGACCCATTCAGTTTTGCTCCCGGCTCTATTTCAAGGGTTTGGATAAAAATATCGCCTTTGATCTCGGCTGATGATTTTAAAACCAAACGTTCGCGAGCGTGTATGACACCCTCGACTGTCCCTAAAATTTCCGCATGAATAGTCATGATATTCCCTTTCACATATCCTTTTGGGCCGATCACAATCTTTCCCTTACAATTAATCTCACCTTCAACTCGTCCATCTAAACGAAAATCCGATTCCGTTTCTATCTTACCAGTCAAGGTAGTACCGGTAGCCAGCACATTATGAGGATTCCCTCCCCCAACAAATTCTTCATTAATTTTTCCCATGATACATCTATCTTAGTTTGGACGCAAAAATAGATGAAAAAATTTTCACTACCAAATATCAAACCCAAAAAAGATGAAATTTTTTACCATCACCTATCCTAAATCAATCCTATTTCTCTGAATATAAACGATCTATTGATTGTCATCAACTTTCAACTCATTTTCCTCCTCATCTTCCAACAGAGTGGGCGCCTGTGGCCCTTCATTACGACAGTAAAGCGCAATAATAATGCCCGTCAGCAATCCCGATAAATGCCCTTCCCACGATATCGAGGTGCCCATATAAAGTGTTGGGAAAAAAGCCCAGACAAATCCTCCGTAAAGAAAAGTCACTAACAAAGCAAATGCAAGTTGTCGTGTCTCTTTCTTAATCACACCGCTGACAAAATGAAATGCAGCTAAGGCATATACAAGTCCGCTCGCCCCAATATGCGTCGCACTTCTCCCCATACACCAGGTCAAAAATCCGCAAATGATATACAAATACCCAAGTATCTGCCATCCTCCGCGGTTATGAAACAAAAACAATCCTCCAATCAGCACCATCAAAGGAGGTGTATTCGATATAAGATGCGACCAGTCGGCGTGCAAAAACGGCATGGTAAGAATACCGAGCAATCCTCTCATTTCCAAGGGCTTCAAACCATATTGATTCAAGTCAAGTGAAAACGCAACATTTACGATCTGCACTACCCATGGCAAAACGGTAAGTAATAGCGAATAAAATACCGCATACCGTAATTCTTTCCTGTCGTCGGTAATATTTTCTTCCATAGCGCACAAAAATACAAAATATTTTTATACTTTTGTCGGAATTATGACAGTTACTATCTCATTAGAGACAATGAAATTTCATGCCTTCCATGGCATGATGGCTGAAGAACGCTCCATCGGCGGCGTATTTTTAGTTGATATTTCCTTTACAGTCAATTCAAATGCCGTCGAAACCGACAGGATAGAGGATACCGTAAACTACTCCGAACTTTTCGACCTTGTTCAAGATGAAATGATGAAACCATCCTATTTAGTAGAACATGTAGCAGGACGCATTACGAAAGCAATCAAAACCCGGTTTCCTCAGATAATATCATTGTTTGTCAAGGTATCTAAACTCAACCCGCCGGTCAACGGAGAGATGACTAACGCATCGGTTACTATTGTCACATAAAGACAGTAGTGCAAAAAAAAACTGTTTTTTTTTGCACTACTATCAAAAATCACTATCTTTGCACGATTTTTCGCCTCAAAGGGGTATTAGCTCATCTGGCTAGAGCGTTAGACTGGCAGTCTAAAGGTGATCGGTTCGAGTCCGATATGCTCCACTATAAAACACTGAATTTTTAACTTTTATGTTTCAATTACTTCCCAGGATAGTATATTTCTCCAATCAGATGTTGTCGGTATTTCACTACTGTTCGGATCACGTCCTACTTTGACAGAAATATAACACTCAAGGTACGAAAAATCTTCGGATTTTAATTTCTTCAAAATATTAGATAGGATTTCCTCTGATTTAGCTTCCGGCATAAATTTTTCCGGATCGTATTTTACAAATTCTTTCGTTATGCCACCTGTAATTACATGGGTTAACGCAAAAGTAGCAGGGCCGCTAATTCCGTTTAAAATGATGATATATTTCCCCGGTGAACTCAAATTTTTAGAAATAATTAAGCTACCAAGCACTTCAAATTCTTTTGGTTCTGATGTTTGACTAACAAACTCTGTAAAAATAGAACCTTCTCTTAGACTACCTTCAAATCCCCTCTGGTTCTTCTTATTTTTTGATAACCGTTCTTCATAAAAGAAACGTCCTGATTTTTTTTCAGTCTTTCCATTTTCTAACTTCACCTCCAATTCAGATTCTTTTTCTTTTATTACTTTGATTACTTTTGGGTATCTTTTTAGAATCTTTTCATTCGATTCATGAAATAATAATTTTTTATTTGTTACTTGATAAATCTGACCAAGTATAATTTCTGTTAAAGGATTTACATCGGGAGAAGCGATGAGTATACATGTTTTATTTTCTATGATTTTCAGTAGATTATTAATATATTCTTCCAGATTTCGGGTGTTATCTTTGTATTCAGGCGAATAAATAGGGCTTTCGATTTTTGCTCTGTATTGTGCTTGTGCAAAATAGGAAGTTAATTCGGAGGCTGCTCTCAAATCCCAATCACCAATCATTTCCCGCCCAAAAGAATCAATATGTAAAGCGCCGGTGAAGATCGAAACTTCTCCTCTCTTTCCTAACATTTTATCCCAGAATTTCTTTCTCGACCACTCGCTAAAGTCACTCTTAATCATATGAACCAAGGAAGATTCCAATTCTTTCTCGAATTTCTCGGGATTATTTTTAAAGAAAAACATGTGTCTTTGCGCTCTTATATCAAAAGCCAAGTCTTTAACATCCTTTGATTCATCATCTAAAACATTAACCGGAATGACATTTTTCCCATGTGCATGACCATAACCTAACCAAAAATAGGTCATAGGATGACACTCAACGCCGGATCGGATGATTATACAATAGGCTGAATCAATGCTTTCTCGTATTTCTCTAAAACTTGAATTGACAGGTACTGTTTCACAATTCCTGAAATCATTAATGATATTTATATAATCCTTAGGAATATTATTTTTATTATCTACTTTAAGTGATTCAACAATATCATTAATGGTTAATCCAATGACTGATTTGACATGTGCCTCAAAATTTAAAACAATATCAACAATATCAACAATATCATCATTACATTTTATGGTTTTTATTTCGGTATTTTCCGGCTTCTTTTTATGATTATAAAGTAATATTTTCAATTGATCCGGATTGTCTTTAATTCTCTCTTTATCACACCATACATTTTGTTCATTATTGATTTCTTCTATTTTAATAGGATATAAATCATCGTACTCATAACATTTACAAAACAAATCGTTCAATTTCTCACTTATCACTTTAGCAAATTCAGACTTCTTTTGATGCATAACAATTATTTTTTGCCCTATACCATACGCTAATCCTAATTCATAAAATACATTCGAATTTGGTAACGATATATCGCATGTAATGAAATCAGATTCTTGTATTCTTTTACATATTCCTTCACAAATGACTATACCGGGTCGCTTCACTTCTTCGGCAGTATCTAATTTCAAACACCCTTCAGGATTCGTTTTCGGGAAATTTGCTTCTAAATATTTCTGTAAACAATTTCGATGAAAAGTTTTGGTGTTGGGACGAAAAGGTAAAATTGAAAAACCACGATATTCTTTTTCACCTTTCTCACCTTCTTTCAACCTCGTATTGATTATATTGTCTATTTGTTCCGTATAGACACATCCTTTCCCTGTCATAAAACAGGGATCTATTCTTCTGTGTTTTCTTCCTAAAGCCCCATCAAAAGGCACTTTATTCATCTGTCCCATAATTTTTGTATTTAATTAACATTATTTTTTAATTTCATTTTTAAAGTTTAGCAAAAATCTCTTCAGTCAACTTCTAATTGTTTTTAGAAGTGCTTCTAATTGTTTTTACATTTTCTTTGGGCGTTGATACTCCTTTTATCAACAACCACAATAACACTGTTACTTCTCCAAGTGCTTGAGGGATACTTAAATAACTCTCGAATGATGTGTGAACTTCCGGACTGATTATAAAACTTAAACTGGCAAAAACATAACATATTCCCGAAAACACGAGTAAGTACGCAATAATTTTCGGAAAGAAATTAGATTTATACACGAGAAAAGCAAATGGGAAGAGCCATAAGCCCCAAAAGACAGTTACAACATAAACTCCGAAAATATTCAAATGTAAAAACATCGTTGTCAATTCATAAATTTGTTCAGTAGTAAACGCTGTAAAATAACTTGCTCTGTTCAAAAATACCAACGCACCTGTTTGAAAAATGATATTCACAAACGAAACGGCTACTGAAATTGACACTAATGTAAGCATTAATCGTGCTTGTGTTCGGTTGACGCTTTGGAACAGACGATACAAAGTCAAAGCCAAGAATATAAACCCTATTTGTCCGACAATGTTAAAAAGAATTGTAACAACATATTGTGTTTCTGTCGCAATAATATTTTGAACTGTTAAAACGGCGCTTTCAGGCACAAAAGTTTTATTAATGTAGAACCAAGTATATCCTGCGCCAATGGCTAACACTAAATACCATATCCCTGCAATTCTTGCAGTTCTTTTATTCTCGTTCATCTCATTTAATTTATTCATATTTTTTTTATTTATTTTGTCCTTTTCAGAACGGGTTATATTTTATTTAATTTTTTTAATATATCTCTCTTCGCAGCACAAACAAACCACTTGTTATCTGCTAGCGTTTCACTATTCTCCTTTATTTTCTTTATTTTTACGCTACTTTTTTTAGATAAAGATGTTCCTGAACCTCAATAAACAGTCGGCTGATGTTTGCCGCGTCACCCAAAATTTCTTTGGCGTCTTCCAATGATTGATACATGTTTGTAAGCAAGAATGGCAATTTTTCTTGGTCTAATTCGTCCACGCCAATTTCAATGTATTTGTTCAAAACGAATGAGACAAATTCTTTCTGCCGGTCGTTGAGCAGGGCAAAAATAGTCGCTTCGGCGTTGTTCGGGGAGGGGAGGAAGAGGTATTGGAATAACTCGCATTTTCTCTTGATTCAATTTCGGAACAGTCATCCCTGAAATAAAAGGAGTAAAATCCGAAAAATATAAAAAATAAATAAGCCATTCATCTAAAAGTAATTTTCGATTCGGTTTTACAACGTGAGCGTGATTATTAACCCAATATTTTCCCTCTGCAATGAAAGAAGTTCTGTCGCACGACCCCCATTTTGCTTCATCCTCTCCAATCAAAACCAATTTCTCATCAAAGATATAATTATCTACATAACTAAGAATTCCTGTTGCACCATAATATGGGTATTCTCCCTCTGTACGGTTTCTTTTTGTGATAGGTTTTCTTAAATTATCCAAAACTTCGCACACTTCCCCCAACTTCTTAATTTCCCTTTTCTTATTCATATCAAGCGCCTCCTCATTTTTTCTTTTGCTTTAATAATTGGGTTAGTTCCTTTTCAACCTCTTCTATAGATGGCAGGGTTGATTTCAATGCTTCGGGGATAGCCTTGCTCAACTGA
>JGI24702J35022_10002670_pt1 | contig 10828 bp, 9 predicted proteins | sample TergutTh196P4_FD_35022 | JGI IMG/M metagenome (IMG submission 35022)
CATTTTTATAGTTAAATAATGTTAAATATTGTTTATATAATTAAAAGCGTATGATCAGAAATAAAAAAAAAGGATCTAAAACAGAGAGTATCAATCAGTTAAAAAGATTCTACATTGAAACGTACGGATGTCAAATGAATGTCGCCGACAGTGAGGTTGTAGCTTCAATTTTGCAAATGGCCGGCTTCGAACCGGCCGGTTCTCTCCGAGAAGCAGATGCAATTTTTATTAATACCTGTTCTGTTCGAGACAACGCAGAACAAAAAGCGATCTCCCGTTTAGCCTATTTTCAATCTTTAAAGAAAAAAAACAAAAATCTGATTATTGGAGTATTAGGATGTATGGCGGAAAGAGTTCAAGAAGAATTAATCGAAAAACACTGCGTGGATTTGGTTGTAGGACCGGATTCATACTTGGATTTACCCCATTTAATAGGTACCGTTGAAAGCGGAGAAAAAGCAATCAATATCCAATTATCTACTACTGAAACATATAAAGAGATTGTTCCGTTGAAACTATCCGGAATAAAAATCTCCGGATTCGTTTCTATTATGCGTGGATGCGACAATTTTTGCAGTTATTGCGTTGTGCCTTATACGCGCGGACGGGAAAGAAGTCGCGAAAAGGAAAGTATTTTAAATGAAATCAGAATATTAAAAGAACAAGGNTATAAAGAAGTTACCTTGTTGGGACAAAACGTAAATTCTTACCGGTGGATNTGGAAAGACGAACAAAATACGGTGAATTTTTCCCATTTACTGGAATTAGTCGCTATAGAAGCGCCGGAAATGCGTATCCGGTTCACAACTTCTCATCCGAAAGATATGAGCGACGCTACGCTGGATGTGATCGCCCGGTACCCGAACATTTGTAAACACATTCATTTGCCGGTACAATCGGGAAGTTCTAAAATTTTAAAAGCAATGAACCGGAAATATACGCGGGAAGATTATTTGGAACGGATTGCCGCTATCCGTCGTATTCTTCCGGATGCAGCTCTTTCGACCGATTTATTTTGCGGTTTTTCGTCGGAAACCGAAGAAGATCACCGGGAAACATTGTCGCTAATGCGTGAAGTCGGCTTCGATTCGGCGTTTATGTTCAAGTATTCGGAGCGACCCGGAACATACGCGGCTAAACACTTGCCCGACAATGTTCCGGAACCGGAAAAAATCAGGCGGTTGGAAGAAATCATCGCGCTCCAATTGGAATTATCGTTGTTGCGCAACGAAGAAGAAATTGGAAAAATCAGGGAAGTATTGGTAGAAGGTTTTTCCAAACGTTCGCGAGAGCAATTATTCGGAAGAACGTCGCAAAATAAAGTGGTCATTTTCAATAAAGAGAACCACCGGATCGGCGACCGGGTAGATATTAAAATCACCAAAGCTTCTGCGGCGACTTTATTTGGCGAACCGCTACCCTATCCTATGGTTTGAAAGAAATACGATCCGGTCGTTTTCAACCGTACAACCAACATACATTAATGACATTATATGTAGTGGCATAAACCACTTATTTGTCCGGCTTATCTAAAAACTGGCGTCAAACGCTATTTCAGAGGGTTTGAAATCAATTGATTTAACAAACCGGCAGGCTTCGGCAGCGCCTTGTTCCCTGTCCATTGCGCTATCTTCCCACTCTACCGATAAAGGTCCGTTATATCCGATTGAATTCANCGCGCGTATGATTTCTTCGAAATTCACTTTTCCTCTTCCTAAACTTCTGAAATTCCAATATCTGCGAGGATCTCCAAATGTTGTATGACCACCGAATACGCCGACTTCGCCGGGAATATCGTTCCAATATACATCTTTCATGTGTACATGAAAAATCCGTTCTGCAAATTTGTATATGAAATCAACATAATTCACTCCTTGATAAGCGAGATGGCTCGGATCGTAGTTAAAACCGAAAGCCGGATGATAATCAACCGCTTCCAACGCCCTACCGGCAGAATAAGTATCAAAAGCAATTTCCGTAGGATGCACTTCAAGTGCAAANTTTACGCCTAATCGTTCGTATTCNTCTAAAATTGGAGTNAACCGACCGGCAAAATCTTCATATCCCCGGTCAATCATTTGATCGGTTACGGGAGGAAATGAGTACAACAAATGCCAAATCGGACTTCCGGTAAACCCGACAACCGTATTGATTCCAAGCATTTTAGCTGCCTTCCCCGTGCGGATCATCTCTTCGGCTGCCCGACTGCGAACGCCCTCCGGATCTCCGTCGCCCCAAATATAATCAGGGAGTATGTTTTTATGACGTTCATCTATTTTGTCACAAACAGCCTGACCTATTAAATGGGTAGATATGGTGAACAATTTCAAATCGTATTGCGCCAACAGAGTTCTAATTTCATCATAGTATGCAATGTCGGTCCTACGAACATCCAAGTGTGTCGGTAAACCTAATTCCAAGCCGTCATAGCCAAATTTTTTGGCTTTCTCACAAACCTCTTTAAGAGAAAGATCACCCCATTGAAGGGAGTATAAAGTAACAAGACGTGACATAATTAATTATGAATTATGAATTATAAATTATGAATTATGAATTATTTTTAGTTTTTAGTTCATTCAATCCATTTTACCCACTTACGGCTGTCGTCAAATCCGGCAGTAACCACAGTTTCAATGAATTGCATTCCGCGTACACCGTCGTTCACATTCGGAAAGTCGGCCCAGCGCGGATCAGGTTGTTCGCCGGCAATTTTCGCTTGTACAGTATTGGCAAAATTGCGATAGATATTGGCAAAAGCTTCTAAATAACCTTCGGGATGCCCCGCCGGAGTACGAGTATTGTAAATCGCATCCGGAGTCATTTGCGCATTACCACCTACATCAATCATTTCAGTGGGACGGTTGCCCCATTTAAGCCAGAGGATATTCGGATCCATTTGACGCCATTCGATACCGCCGTTTTCACCATATACTCTTATTTTCAGTGCGTTGGCTTCTCCAACTGCAATCTGCGACGCCATAAGTACGCCTGTTGCACCGTTTTCATACCGTAATAATGCTACGCCGTCATCGTCAATGGGACGACCCGGAGCAAATGCTTTCAGTTCGGCGCAAAGTTCGGTTACTTTTAATCCCGTGATGTATTCTGCCAAATGCCATGCATGCGTNCCTATATCACCCATAGCGCCGGCTTTACCCGACCGATTGGGATCGGTTCTCCAACCGGCATTGTTGCCTCCTTCAAGTTCGATGCGTTTAGAAAGCCAACCCTGAGGATATTCTACGTATACTTTACGTACCTGCCCAATGTCGCCGCGAGCAATACGCGCTTTAGCGTCCTTCACGGCCGGATAGCCGCTATAGGTGTGTGTCAGCGCAAGTATCAAGCCTGTTTCTTTCACTTTGGCTTTTAGTTGGTATGCTTGTTCAAGATTGAATGTCATAGGCTTGTCCACTACTACGTGAAATCCGCGTTCAAGCGCCATCATTGCCGGTTCGAAATGCCAAAAATTAGGCGTCACGATTGTTACGAAGTCCATTCGTTGGTCGGCAGGCAGTTGCACTTCTCTTTCGAACATTTCGCGATAGGTTTTATAAATTCGGTCGTCGGGCAAGAAATACGACCTTCCCGACGACAATGAGATTTCAGGATCAACGCTGAAACATCCGCATACTAACTCGCATTGGTTGTCCATAAATGCGGCTAATCTATGGATAGCTCCGATGAAGGCGTCGCTTCCGCCTCCAACCATTCCCATTCTAAGTTTTCTTTTCATCTGTACATCATTTGTTTTTTAAAGGTCAGATGGAATCCGCAACATGTTCATGCTCTTTGGTGCAATTTTTTGCATGCGGATTTCATGATATTGATTATCTCAGATTTATTTGAGTATTATTCCGTTATATTCTCCGGTAAGCGTTTTTAGAAAATTCACAATTTGAGTGGTTTCTTTGTCGGATAGTTTTTTCCCTCCCTGATATTCACCCATTACTTTAACGGCTCCTTCGATCGTAGCGATTGTACCATCGTGCATGTAAGGATAAGTTAATAACACATTGCGCAAGGTAGGCGTTTTGAATTTAAAGCGATCCGATTCATTTCCGGTAACTGCATAACGACCGTTATCGCCATCGGTAAGCCCGGTTCCCCTGAAATCGAAATAGTTGGCTTTTACACCAAAAAATTCAAACGATTGTCCTCCGATATTCATTCCTACATGGCAAGTGGCGCATTTATTCTTTTTGAAAACATCGTAGCTTTCTATTTCTTCAGTAGTAAGCGCATTTTTATCTCCCCGCATGTATTTATCAAAACGGGAGGGAGTAAGCAAGGTTTTTTCAAACTCGGCAATAGCATCCGTAATATTTGCTTCGGATAAACCTGCGGGATATGTTTTAGTAAATGCATCAGTAAATGCTTTGTCCTGAGATAGAACTGCACAAATAGCATCAAACGATTCGCTTCCCATTTCTACAGGATTCAAAGGAGGTCCTGCAGCTTGTTCCTGTAAATCGGCAGCTCGTCCATCCCAGAATTGAACGAAATTAAGCGCTGCATTATAAACGGTAGGGGCATTAATTCCTCCCAATTGTCCGCGAATCCCTTCGGAAAACTGCAAGCGGTCAACGCCTCCTTTATCCAAACCATGACAAGTAGCGCAGGAAATAGTATTATCCCCCGATAAACGAGTATCGTGATACAATGCAAAACCTAAGGCAACTTTCTCAGCATCGGTGGGAATGGAAACGGGCAGCGGCTGAAGCGGTTCGCCTGCAAATTCTTCGGCAACCGTTGGCGAGGTAAAATGCGCTTTCCGGACATTTTTTGCCCAAGCAATCAAAACTTTTTTCTCATCGCCGTTTAAATTCTTACCCCAATGCATAGGCATTAAATAATATTTAGCCGGAGGCATACTTCCGGTCAACGCCGAATTTTCCAACTTGGCAACATCCACTTCACTAACGGATGATCTACTTTTAAGCGCATCAATCAATAAATTAAAATCAACATAGTTGGTACCTTCTTTAATATCNGCTTTCACTGTAGGCCCGATAACCGGAAATTTCCCNTAAAAAGGCAACGAAGCATTGAAAGAATGGCAATCCATACAACCATTCTTCTGTAAAATGGAAACCACCTGTTTAGCTTCATCTCCGGCATATTTTTTATATTCCGATGAAGAACAGCCGGATAAAATTGTTAATAACAGTAAGGAAACAGATACAAATAAAATCCTCAAAAAGCTTATTTTCTGCATAGCGATTTTGTTATTTATAGTGAAACATATTAATGATTTTTATTGCAAATATAGATGAAATATTTCAATAAAATACTAATTGGATAAAAATTAAATTATTTAATACATTTGTCCGGAAAACACAGATTACTATTATTTAAAAAATCCCTGTAGACTTTTAAACCCTCAAAGGCTTTTCAAATAACTTTTTAACATAGTGTTCAACTTTAAATTACCCAACAAAAAAATTCTTAATTCCTAATTCNTAATTCNTAATTCNTAATTCTTAATTCCTAATTCATCATTACTCTTTGTACGTTTTACCCATATATAATTCCAATGTACCTCCTTTTACGATATCTTCGTAATTAATCGAGTATGATTGATATGGTTGTCCATTTAAGAGCATACGATCAATGTATATATTTTCCTGCGAAAAACATCCCATCCGCCGCCTTCCGGCGTACATTTCATCCATCCGCAGACCGTTTGTTGGTTGATAATCTTAACATATTGATATACAGAAGTACCTCCTACCCGTCGCGCCAGATCAATTTGTATCCGTGACTGTTTATTTTCAGGAAAAGTAAAGCGCAATATACCGCTATGTTCGGCAACCGTAGCTTCAGCATGAATCCGGTAATCGGTAAGTAACACAGAGTAATAACCTGCTGAAGCCATTTCGCTCGATTTGTCATACAAGGAACGATACCCTTCGTTTGTATTGTTCGCCCTTCCCGCGACTGTCTTGAGTTGACCCGTAGTAGGCATTACTAACAGGTTTCCCAAGTCGCCGTACCATCCAACCCCACTCATCTGAGTAAAAGCAAATCCCTCAATAGATGTATGTTCGTTGCTATACCCCGAACCGTTATCTCCCCCTGTGATGGTATTTGGGCTTACTTGTACCATTCCGAAAGGGTATGCCGCACCCGGAAAAATTTTCCCTAAACCGTGATAAACCCCGGCGCCTTCAACACTTGTGCTTGCGCCTATAAAAGAGTTTACAAATTCGGCCGGAGATTGGGCATACAACCGACAAAAAGCCGATAAGACGAAGAAACTGCATTTCCAAATCCATTTATTCATTATTTTGAATATGATATTGATTTAATAGTATAATTAATTATTCCTTTCTTCTACGCTTAATATACGGGGAAGACCGTTTTCAGCATTATCCATATACCAGTAAGCTGTTGAGCAGTAATCATCGGTACGTTCAACGACATTACTCCATTCCGGATGAGCTTCCAGTTCTTCTCTTGTATAATATTGAGTCCCATCTCCCGTTTTCATAATCTTCAAACCGGGATATTTATCCATTGCTCTCAACATGGCCGGATAGCCGGGACCACCCAACACCTGTATGGCAACGTGTATGTTATGATAGAAATAAACNGGNTCAGGNATATGCAACCTGTAGAATCCATAAGCATCTTTCGTATTTGAAACGTAATTATTTCCCTGAAACTGCTGACTGAATTTACCCATACCATAACCACATCCAATATAATCTTCCACTCCGGTTCCGCAGAGAGTGGGATAATCGGTGTCGCCATCGAGATATATTTTTACTTCGCCTTCTCCCCACCAGAAATTGGAGTAAAGGGAATCGGATTGTACTCCTATGTTACATCCGAGAAAACGACCTTTTCCTTCCGTGATAGGCAATATGGTATAATCACGGCGCAAAACGGTTGGGTTTTCTCTTCTCCAGTAAGAATGAAAATAAAGCATATTTTCATCATGGATATCTCCTAAAGTGACGTCAACTTCGTAATAGCANACATTGTCTTGGTTGCTTTCATTAATAAGCATAATTTTTGCACCTTTTTTAAAAGGCATCGGGNCTATACAGTTTACCGATCTTCCTTCGGGAGATGAGAAAAGCGCATTTTCGAAAGCGACAGGTTGTCCCATAGTCATACAAAAAAAGTCTCCAAAAGGAGCCTGCACTGCCGGAGTCTTTGCTTCATCCCAATAGATTTCTAATTTAATTCCTCTCAGCGCTTCCTTATTGAATTTGAATAATGTCATCCAGATTCTCCTGATTGTTCCACTTTCATTGATATCCGCTAAAACAAGCGTATCGCCTGCATGGATTGATGTACATGGCGCACCCTTACGGCCGAAATTAGCTTTTCCGCCATCTCCTTTTTCTCCTTTTTGATTTTCAAAAGTGTACCATCTTGTTTGGAGTTGTGAAATAGGCATTTGGTAGATATAACCATTTAAGATTGATGTCGTAGATTTTTGTGCGTGCAGGCCTAAAGTCGTTATAAAAATCAAATAACATGTTAAAAATAAAAATAACTTAATTTTCATTGGTATTATAATTTGTTTTTAAAGCTTATAGGAAACCTGCAAAATGCTTATACTCATAGATGTATATTTTTNATGCGGGTTTCATATACCTTGGATTGTGTAAATTCNTGCAAATCATTCAGCTAATCATAAACCACCCCATTTGGCGTTTTTTGTTTAATTTTTCTAATTGCTTTTTTAACAAACCNTTNTCCGGTTTTTGNAGCAAAGGATCGTTTTCTAATATTTCCATAGCAAAATCGCGGGCGAGTGAAAGGACATCTCCATCCCTGACTAAATCGGCAATCCGGAGGTTAAAAGCAATGCCGCTTTGTTGTGTTCCGTCAATATCGCCGGGACCGCGCAGCTTTAAGTCTTCTTCAGCGATAACAAAACCGTCGTTGGTTTCGGTCATTATGGCTAAACGGCGGCGCGTATTTTCCGATAGTTCGTATTCGGTGATTAAAATACAAAACGATTGATCGGCTCCCCGCCCTACTCTTCCCCGCAACTGATGCAATTGAGAAAGTCCGAATCGCTCCGCATTTTCGATAATCATCACGGATGCGTTTGGTACGTCAACCCCGACTTCAATTACGGTTGTTGCTACCATTATCTGTGTTTCTCCNGAAACAAACCGCTGCATTGCGGCTTCTTTCTCTGCCGGTTTCATTTTTCCGTGAACCATNGANACCGCATAATCAGGGAAAAGAGTTTTGGTTGTTTCAAATCCTTCCTGAAGATTTTTCAAATCCATTGCCTCGCTTTCTTCAATCAATGGATACACAATATATACTTGCCTACCTTGTTGAAGTTGCCGTCGCACGGAATTATAAAGGTTATTCCGTTTGGCATTGTAAATATGCAGGGTTTGAACCGGCTTTCTTCCCGGAGGCAACTCGTCAATTACCGAAACATCCAAATCGCCGTAAAGCGTCATAGCTAATGTACGGGGAATCGGTGTAGCTGTCATTACTAAAATATGTGGAGGAAATTTATTTTTTTTCCAGAGTTTTGCACGTTGCGCTACTCCGAACCGGTGCTGTTCATCAATGACCACTAAACCCAGATTGCCGAACGAAACCGTATCTTCAATCAAAGCATGCGTACCGATAAGTAAATGAATTTTCCCCTCTTGCACGGCGGGTAATAGACCTTCCCTTTCCTTTTTTCGTGTAGAACCGGTCAGTAAATGAACTTCAACACCTAATCCTTCCATTAGTTTCCCGATAGTTTCAAAATGCTGAATAGCCAATATTTCCGTAGGTGCCATCAGCGCCGCTTGATAACCGTTATCAATAGCAATCAGAATGGAAAGTAAAGCAACCAATGTTTTCCCGCTACCTACATCGCCTTGAAGCAACCGGTTCATTTGCCTTCCACTGTTCATATCGCGGCGGATTTCCTTCACCACGCGTTTCTGAGCATTCGTCAGTTCGAATGGGAGGTTTTGAAAATAAAACTTGTTAAAACAATCGCCGACCCGCGTAAAACGAAAACCGCCGATACGTTTCTCTCTGAATTTAGTAACTCGCAGCAACTGAAGCTGTAAGTAGAACAATTCTTCAAACTTCAGACGAAACTCCGCTTTCCGTAAAACGGCGGGAGAGCCGGGCAGGTGAATATTCCGGAGGGCTTCATCTAAAGAGATAACATGCGCTTTTTGTATTAAATAATCCGGAAGCGTTTCGGGAAATTTTTCTTTGACATTCTCAAAAACGGCAACAATAAGTTTTTGTACGGCCCGGGAATGAAGAAAAACGTTTTTCATCTTCTCGGTAGTATTGTATTGACCTTGAATACCTACTTCGCCGTTAAAAAACTGATCTTCCGTTTCCAATTCAGGATGTGCAATTTGCAGATTGCCGTTGAAAAAAGACGGTTTTCCGAACAATATGTATTCTACTCCCTGTTTATAATGATTCTGAATTGATTTCAGATTTTGAAACCATATCAAATCAATATCGCCTGTCTCGTCATAAAAAGTAGCGGTTAGCCGTTTTTTACGTCCTTCGCCGAGTGTTGCATATCCGTAAATTTTTCCTTTTAGTTGAATATAAGGCATATTTCCGTCAATTTCCCGTATACTGAAAATCTTACTCCGGTCAATGTATTTATACGGAAAATAATACAGAATATCTTCCCAAGTAGAAACATCAATTTCTTTCCGGAGTATGTCGGCTTTTTTAGGGCCTACTCCCGGTAAATACATAATATTCTGTAGGCTTAAATCCTGCATTTTAGCAATGTTTCGGCAATCATCAAGTCAATGGCGGCGGTTATTTTGATGTTTTCCGGATTTCCTTCAACCATAACCGGATGAAAGATTTGAGTAGCTTCCACTACAGAAACATCATCGGTAAAATCATCCCGATACTCCTGTTTATAGGCGTCAATTAAAATATCCGACCAAAAGACCTGCGGTGTTTGCACCAAACGGTATTTCGACCGATCCACCGAATGAGATTCTTCTTTGCCGTCCAGTTCCCTGATCGAATCAATTAAAGGAACTACCGGATAAGCGCCTTTTTGTTCAGCCGCCGTCTCATAAACCTTCGCAATCAATTGCCGCTTGATTAGTGGGCGAACCCCGTCATGCACGCCGACGAGGGCTCCTCTTTCCACCTTTTCCAATCCTCTCCGCACCGACTGGAATCGTGTATTCCCTCCTGCAACAATCTGATACGGTGTGTCAAATTTGAAATCAGCACACAGTTGCGACCAATAAACAAGATATTCTTCAGGCAAAACAAGAATGATGCGTATCGCCGGATCGTAGTCGTAAAAAGCCTGAATTGTATGCATTAACACCGGCCGGTCATTTAAAAGTAAAAATTGTTTGGGTAAATCCCAGCCTGCCCGGACTCCTTTTCCTCCGGCGACTATGATTACATATTTTTCCTGCATAACAGTGATTTATTTTATTTCTTCCAATATTTTTTTCGTTTCTTCGTTTACTGAAAATAATTTCTCCTTGCAGATCTTTAATAATGCGGAAGCTTCCTTGAGTTTTTCGCTTAAATCATCTACATCCAATCGGTTGCTCTCAATTAACGCCTCAATTTCTTCCAAACGTGCGTAAGCTTCTTTATAGGATAATTCTTTCTTTGCCATATTATGTTGGATACTATTTGTTATTAATTCTACTTTAACAGATTCAGATTTTTTTCATAAAGAATTGTTCATTCCCTTCCCCGATAGGGGACATATATTTATAGCCCCGTGCAAGCGAAGCGCAGCGCGGGGTAAAAAGCCAACCCCTTCCTCCCCTCACCCCCGTAGGGGGTTAACTCCTACGGAGTTACCGGCTTGGGTGGGGCATCCTCT
>JGI24702J35022_10002671_pt1 | contig 10828 bp, 8 predicted proteins | sample TergutTh196P4_FD_35022 | JGI IMG/M metagenome (IMG submission 35022)
CTGGTCTGGTCTGGTCTGGTCTATGTAACATCTTTTTTTACCTTTTTTGTTTTACCATCAGCAATGTAAATGTATGTAATATTTTATTACTTGTTCCTAGTTTCTTGAATTATATAATAAATGTTTATAAATAACAATATTTAAACCCAATGGGCGAAATGAACATCCTCGCAAAAAAACTGCGGCGCATTTGCCAGAGTGTGTTCACACCCTGATTATAACGGGTACCTCTAAAAACCCCTGTTTGTCCCGAGCATCTCTATCGGGAATCCACGTTGCTTTTTTCTCGACGACTATGGCAAACATGGATTCCCGTTTTCACGGGAATGACATGGTGTAGACAGGGCTTTTAGAAAGACTCATTGCCGTTTTTGCCGCGCAAAGAGAGGCTTGACAATAATAGAATATCTGTTTAATATATGCTTTGTATGAAAAAATACATTTCATGTTTGATTATTTTATGCCTGTTCCATTTTCATCTTTACGGCGAAGAAACGAAGCCGGAGAATACCTCCCTGCCTAAGCCTAATATATTCCACAATATTGGAGAAAATTTATTAGATTCAGTTACGTATAATTACGGTTTAAACTTTATCGGCGCCGCAGCCGGGACGTGGATAATTATAGAAACAGGCCTTGATTGGAAGTGGAGAAATACCGCATTTGATAACAGATGGATGGAAAATGCCGGCAATATTGCAATGCCGCTGGTCAATGTTGCTTCGGTAGCTACTCCTTTGATTTTTTATATTTCTGGCAAATATTCGGAAAATGAAAAAACGATAATTGCCGCTAAAGCCCTGACGCAATCGCTTATACTGACGGTGGCAGTACAATCAACTCTCAAAACGATCACCGGACGAAGAGAACCGGGACTTCAAGACAGGTCAAGCCTTTTTGACGACGATCTTCACCAAAGGATTTACGGAGAGGATGATTTTAGCAATGTTTGGGATTGGTTCAACATGGATTATGTTAAGGGATGGCCAAGCGGACATACCGCAAATGCTTTTGCCGCAGCCGCAACGTTATCGGAAATTTACCACGATAACATGTGGGTAAAAGTCGGGGCGTACGGCTATGCCGCGTTCATTGGTTTTGGAACTACGACAACTTCACATTGGTTATCCGAAGCGTTTGCCGGAGCATTGATCGGTTATGCCATAGGAAAAACCGTAGGAAAAAGTTACAGGAAATTTTCAGACGGGAGCAAAGAAAAAAGTCAGGCGTCGTTTTATCCTTATTTTTCCGGAAGTTCCGCAGGAATAATTATCCGCGCGTCAATATAGCAAAATACGGCTGAAAAGGCGAACCGGTTTTCAATTGAAAATCGAATAGGTCAGTTTTAGCCGAGGCTCCATCGAATTTGCCTATACGTCTTTAAAAAATTGTAGTGCTATTGCCGCAAAAAAAGCGTTGTTCTGCGCTTACATTCAAATCGTCACTAAGTCCGTAACCGGATCCCGCAGAGTATTGCCGTTATTATCCGGCAATGCTGTTATAGTTCTTATCTTCGCCATCATTGAGCATAAAAATCTGATATGTTTTGAGATTGATAAAAACGTTAAAATTTTTTGGACTTTTTTTTATATTCTGTGTATAATAACTGCATAATGAAAAAATTTATTGAGAAATGGCTTTCGGAAAATTTAATAAATCCGCAGCAGGCAAAGCAGATGATTGCGGACATTGAAAAAGACGTTGCGGAAAAAAGTTCAAAAAAAATAATTTTCGCTTTTTCGATAATAGGTTCCGCGCTGGCAGGCGTCGGCGCCATTCTTTTTATCTCGGCAAACTGGCAGTATATACTTGGCATAGCAAAAATCATTTCGCTGGCGGCAATTACTTTTATTGCCGCATACTCCGGATATTATTTGGAATATGAAAACAAAAATTATCCTAAAACCGGCAGTTCGCTTTTGTTTTTGAGCGCGATGCTTTTCGGCGCGCTGATTTTTCTTACGGCACAGACATATCATGTCGAATCAGCCGGCAGGCTTCATCTTCTCGTATTAATATGGCTGCTGTCAATAATACCGTACGTATATTTGTTCAAATCTAAAGCCGCGGCGGTTCTTTCGATTGTTCTATTTTTCACATGGCTGGCGGTATTTATCACAACTGTCCATAATCCGTACAACTTTGAACACGCGTTTCCGTTGCTTTTCTGCTGCACTGCAACAGCCGTATTCTCATTCGGAAAATTTCATGAATTTATTACCGGATTTGAAGATCTTGCGCCTGTTTTTGAAAAAATCTCGGTTTTTATCATTTTTCTGTGCCTGTTTATAATGACATTCGGATATTTTTCAAAACAGCCGCTGTTCATAGCGGAATTTTTTCCGGACGGAAGTTTAATTTCCAAAGCGGTAATACACGCAATCTTTCTTGCGCCTGTTTTTATTCTGCTTTCGTCTTTTATTTTTAATCCCTCAAAAATCAAACACAATGATGCGGAAATTATTCTAATCCTTTGTATTTTTTCATATTGCCTTATATTAAACAATACTCATCTAATCGAACGCATTTTCAGCGTACAAAGTACGGATTACGGGTATTACGGATACGAAATTCCAAGCTTTTACCGTATTTTCATAAACATCTTTTTCGCTTTATCCGTTCTCGGGCTGATACTTACGGGGTATCTCAGAAAGAGAATGTTTTACGTAAATTTGGGAATACTCTGGCTTGTAATTTTTATAATCTTAAAGTATTTTGACATTTTCTGGAAACTTTTGCCGCGGGCTGCATTTTTCCTTGCAGGCGGCGGTTTGCTCATAGGTTTGGCATGGTTTTTCGAGCATAAAAGGCGCGAAATCAAAACGGAGTTTAAAAAAAGTGAATAGGAAAAAATATTTTTTGCTTCTGCTTTCCGCGTGGTTTTTAATGATAGGCTCTTACACTGTTTATAAAGAGTCTTTGCTGCGTTATGGAAAAGAAGTAATGCTGCGCGTTATTCCCGTGGACCCGAGAGATTTATTCCGCGGAGATTACGTGATTTTAAGTTATGAAATAAGTTCGATATCCGGAGAACAGAAAATTTTCGGAAGTTACGGCGAAGATGCGGAAGAAGAAAAAATTTACTACGGCGAAACCGTTTATGTTGCTTTAATAGAAGACGGAGAGTATTACAAAGGCGGAAATATTTATAAAAGCCGTCCGAAAAGAGGACTATTTATAAAAGGAAAAATAAGAGATGGCGCCATAGTTTACGGGATAGAGAATTTCTTTGTTCCTGAAGGCGAAGGCAAAATTATAGAGGATGCCAGAAACAGAAATAAAGTTTCGGCTAAAGTCTTTATTAATTCGTACGGCAGCGCATTGGTAAAAGAACTGTATATAGACGGAAAAAAGGCGGTTTTTAAAAATAAAAATGAAGAAAATTATTAATTTATTTGTTTGTTGCCTCATGTTTTTTTGTTTCTCGGCAGTTTACGCGAACACGGAAAATAAGACCCCGAAAGCGGCGCCGGTATATGTTATCATCGACGGAAACGCTTTTTCGGGAGTCAGCATTTACCCGATAACGTCAGAAACCAAATTTTTTTCCGTTAGAGAACTTGCCGAGATTTACAACGCGTCCCTGGAATGGAAGCCCGTAAGTTCCGCGGTAGCAATGCATATAAATAACAGGAAAATAGACATCAAAGCCAACAGCCGCGACGTAATTTTCGGAAAAACGGCAAAAAAACTGGAGATGCCTTCAAGGCTTATAAAAAACGAACTGTATGTTTCGCCGGAATTGCTGACTTTAAAAGAATTTTCAGATATAGTAATGTCTGAGACGTCATGGAACGGCAAAACTAACGTATTAACGATAAACTCCTACTCGAATATAGACGCCGTGAGATATTTTACAAGACCTGAAGAAACTCAAGTAGTAGTCGAACTGTCTGAAAATCTTCCTTATACGATATCAAAAGCAAGCGGTTCAATTATAATGAAAGTGCACCGCGGGCAGGTACAGAGAGATTTTGTATACGCAAACAACGGCGCCATAACCGACATTCTTTTCGCAACCGAAGGAAGAGACGCGACAATAAAAATAAATCTCCAGCAAACGCCAAAGCTTGTAAAAAGCATGAAGTTAAAAGATCCTTACAGAATAGTTTTAGACATAGAACACTCTATTCCCGTGGACGTGACAATGCTTGCGCAATCTTCCGTGCCTGAATCCGAAGAGTATAACGTACTTCCCGATTATCTCAGAGACAGCGCAAAACTCCAGCCTGATGAGTACGGCGAATCTGAAATTACCGAAGTACTCGCTCCGATAGAATTAGGACAGGACAATCAGGATTTGGCTAAAGTGCCTGTGGTAAAATTTGAAGAGAAAACCATAGTTGACGACAGTTATGCGATCGTTGATGATCCGACTTTGGAAGATATGATGATCCCGGAAAAACAGGCTCCGAAGAAAAAACTTCTTAAAAAGAAAAGAGTTATCGTTGTTGACGCTGGTCACGGCGGAGAGGATCCCGGCGCCATAGGACCTAACGGATCTAAAGAAAAAGACGTAAATCTCGCGATAGCCCACGAATTAGTTAAAATTTTCAGCGCCGACAACGATTTCGAAATAATACTGACAAGAAAAGACGACACGTTTATACCGTTGGCCGACAGAACAAATATCGCGAATGAAAACAGCGCGGATCTTTTTATTTCCATACACTGCAACGCGAACTTTAACAGGGATGCCGGAGGATTCGAGATCTATTTCCTGTCGGAAAAAGCAACGGACGCGCAATCCGCAGCTACCGCTACTCTTGAAAACTCCGTTGTGGAGCTGGAAGGCAAACCTACAAAAAAACGCGCTCTGCTTCAGGAAATGTTATGGGCAATGACGGTAAACGAATATATCAACGAATCTTCGGAACTTTGCAGTTTTATAGCCGGAGAAACTCCCGGAAGGCTTAAAATTCCAAACAGAGGAGTTAAACAGGCAAACTTGTTTGTTCTAAGAGGAGCCCAAATGCCGGCCGTTCTTGTCGAAAGCGCTTTCATAAGCAATTATTCCGAAGAATCAAAGCTTAATTCGAAAAAATTCCGGACTGCGGTCGCGGATTCAATATATGAAGGAATTAAAAAATTTTATGCGCGCAAAGACAAAATTAAAATCAAAAAGTCAAAATAAAAAACCCATAGGGATTTTTGATTCCGGCTTTGGCGGCCTGACGGTAATGTCCGCCATGCGTAAAAAATTTCCGAATGAAAATTTAATTTATTTCGGAGACACGGCGCATGTGCCTTACGGTTCAAAATCAAAAGACGCGGTAATTAAATTCTCAAAAAATATTGCCGCTTTTCTTTTAAAAAACAATGTCAAATTGATAGTCGCAGCGTGCAATACGGCTTCCGCCTTTGCTTTGACGGCTCTTCAAAAAAGCGTGGACATTCCCGTGATCGGAGTAATAGAGCCCGGCGCGCAATCGGCGGTAAACGCCACAAAAATAAAAAAAATCGGCATTATAGGCACCGAAGGAACAATCAGCAGCAAATCATACGTAAAAGCAATAAAAAAAATTTCAAAAGCGTCGGTGTACGGGCAAGCCTGCCCGTTGTTTGTGCCGCTTGTTGAAGAAGGCTGGACTAACGATGCGGCAGCTTCGTATATCGCGCAAATTTATCTTGCTCCGTTAAGAGAAAAAAAAATAGACACTTTGGTTTTAGGCTGTACTCATTATCCGCTTCTAAAATCCGTTTTACAGAGGGCTGCCGGAAACAAAATAAATCTTATTGACTCAGCGGACGCGGTAACGGTTAAGGCCGGAAATCTTCTGGCAAATAATTTACTTTTAAACGATTCGAAAAAAAGAGGTTCTCTGTCGTTTTACGTAAGCGATAATCCGGAAAAATTTAAAAAAATAGGCGCGAAATTCTTCAAAGGCAGAATAAAAAAAGTAAAAAAAATAGATTTGGGATAACGGTAATTACGAATTACGGGGACTTCGGAACAAAATCCCTTCGCCCCAATTACGATTAGGAGAAACTTTTGAATTATAAATTGTCGGTTACAAAAGGTTTTGCTTCGGCGCACTGCTTAAGAGAATATAAAGGCAAATGCGAAAATATGCACGGACATAATTGGAAAGTGCGCGCCGCGTTTTGCGGAACTGAGCTTGATAAAACGGGTATGCTTTTTGATTTCACCGACATCAAAGCGCATTTGGATAAGATCATGAATTATCTCGACCACCAATTTCTCAACGACATTCCCCCTTTTGATGCCGTTAATCCAACGGCCGAAAATATAGCCGCTTACATATTTTCCGAATTAAAAAAATTTGAAACTCCGACGGCAAAAGTCTGCGAAGTTGAAGTATGGGAAAGCGAAACGTCTTCGGCGGCGGTAACACAAGAGTGAAGAGCGGAGAGCGAAAAGTGAAGATACGGCAAAAAGCAATAATATTATTCTCGGGCGGATTGGACTCGGCTACGGTTCTGTATTATGCGATTTCCAAAGGATATAAATGTCATTGCCTGATTTTTGATTACGGGCAAAAACATAACAAGGAAATAAAATCCGCAGAAAAAATCGCAAAACTAGTGAAAGCGGATTATTCAATCGTAAAAGTTAAGCTGCCGTGGTCTAAGGATTCCTTGACCGATAAAAGTAAAAAAGTTCCCGAACGCAAAACTATCGCAAACATTGTGCCGTCAACATATGTTCCGGGCAGAAACACATTATTTCTTTCTTTTGCTTTGTCATACTCGCAGTCAATAAACGCAGATTCAATATTTACAGGAGTAAACTCGGTAGATTTTTCAAATTATCCGGACTGCACTCCCGAATTTATAAAAGCTTACAACGGCGTTTTAAAATCTTTAAAAACAAAAATAACCGTAAAAACCCCTTTGGCAAAAATGTCTAAAGCGCAGATAATAAAACTCGGAACAAAGCTGAAAGTTCCTTATGAACTCACATGGACATGCTACAACGGATATAAAAAGCCTTGCGGCAAATGCGATTCTTGCAAACTCAGGGAAAAAGGATTCAGGGAAACCGGAATCTGCGATCCGGTTTTCAATTACAAATAAACAACGGCTGACAAAGCCGCAAATAACAATGAATAATGAACAAATAATAAATACCGGCAAACGTCAAGACAAATCCGCCGCTGCAAACGCGCAAAATGCAAATGCAGCCGGATTTGCCGTTAATTCTTCGCCATTAACCGTATTGAACGCGCATTGCCGCTTTCGCAATGACAAAAGAAAAGTTAAACGTCCCGCTTTTGCCAACTGTTCGCCGCCGTTAAAAGTTCCCGTATACGAAATATTTTTTTCCTATCAGGGCGAGGGTTTGTATACCGGACTGCCGCAGATTTTTGTAAGATTTGCCGGATGCAATATAAAATGCGGCTACTGCGATACGGCATACTCCGTAAAAATATCGGACAAAGCGTATTATATGTCCGCGCAAGATCTGCTAAAGCAAATTAAAAAGATTTATAAAGACAATAAAAAAAGTTTTTCATTCGGAAAGCCTTCCGTCGCGCTTACCGGCGGCGAGCCTCTTATCCATGCCGGCTTTCTTAAATATTTTTTGCCGATGCTTAGAAAAGAAGGTTTTTGCGCATACCTTGAAACAAATGCCACAATGCCGGAACGGTTAAAAAAAATTCTGAAGTTTTGCGGCATAGTTTCCATGGATTTTAAGTTTGCTTCGGATTGCGGAAAAAGTTTTTGGAAAAAACATGAAGAGTTTTTAAAGATTGCAAAAAATAAAGTTTTTATTAAATGCGTTATAACAAATAAAACAAAATTCGCCGAAATACAAAAAAGCGTATCAATAATAAAAAAAATATCAAAAAATACCCATCTTATACTGCAGCCTTCTGCGGATAAGCGCAGCAGACCAAAGCTTGCTGATATTTACAGGTTTTATTCTTACGCACAAAAGCAGCTTCCAAACATTCACTTAATGGCGCAAATGCATAAAGTTTACGGAATGCGATAAATACAATTACGAATTGGGTCTCTCTAAAAACCCCACTTTTGTCATTGCGGGCTTGACCCGCAATCTATGGTTCACCCTTCGGCTGCGCTCAGGACAGGCTGTTGTGGAATAATGTCTTTTTAACAATTGCGGCTCGGTGTCCGCAATAGCGACACTGAAAATACAGGTTTTTAGAGAAACCCGATTACAAATAAAAATCCCTCAGCCGTTGATTCGTAATTGCTTTTATTGTCCTGACAATTTTTTAATTTCGGCGTCAGCGGGTTTACCGTATTTTATATCGTACTTTTTCGCAAGCTGGTAATTTGCTATAGCTTCTTCATTTTGTCCGTGTTTGGCATATATATTTCCCATACCCATATATGATCCGCCGTACTTCGGATTTATTTCCGTGATTTTTTTATAGTCGGCAAAAGCATCGTCAAACATATCTTTTGAAAAATAAATCTCGGCTCTCTTATAATAAGCAAGGAACGCGGCCGGCGATATTTCTATGACGCGGCTCAAATCTTTTATCGCTTTATCTTTATCGTCAAGCATAACGTACAAATCAGCCCTCAACATGTAAGCTTGCAGGTGGTACGCGTCTATTTCCAATACTTTTGTAAAATCTTCAAGGGCCGCTTCATATTTTTTGTTTTTCATATTGGCATTCGCTCTGTTAAAAACAGCGTCCGCGCTCATTGACGCCGGCGTTTGTTTGGATGTTAACGGCGCGGGAGCCGCCTTAGGTTCCCGTTTTTCAGGTTTTATTTCCGTTTTAGACTCCATTTTCGGAGTTTCTGTTTTTTGTTCGGATTTAGGAAGTTCTTTTTGCGGCTCTGCCTTTGGCAGTTCCGTTTTAACAGGCTCCGTTTTCGGTTTTTCCGCTTTTTTAGGAAGACCTTCCGCTTTTGGCTCAGGCTTTTTTATATCTTCTTTTTTAGATAGTTTATCATCAGAAGAACTCTTCTTTCCGAACAGCCTTGCAAAGAAACCCGCTTTCTCTGGCTTTGCTTCTTTTTTAGGTTCTTCTTTTGCTTTCGGAAGAACATCTTTCTTTTCCTGAACGTCTGCCGGTTTTTTCTGTTCTAAAATATCTTTCTTATCCGTTTCTTCTTTTTTAATTTCAGAAGATTCATCCTGCTTTTTAGTTTCCAAAACTTTCTCTTCAGACTTTGTTTCCACTTTTGTTTCAGGCAGTACGGCTTCCTTTTTTTGCTCAGCCTTAATAGGTTCCTGCTTCTTCACGGGAACTTCCGTCTTAGGCTTTTCTATCGGCACATCAATTGCGGGATTAAGTTTATATGCCTTTTCAAAATCTTCTTTTGCATTCTTCTCTTTCTCAAGTTTTAGATAGCACAAACCGCGGTCTCTGTAAAATTCAGCATTCATATTTTCGATATTTATAAGTTCCGTAAAATCCTTAACGGCAGCGCTATATTGTTCATGCTTTAAAAGAAATTTTGCTTTTTCTATTCTTATGCCGATATCCGAAGAATTCAATTTCAAAGTTTTTTCATAATCCTTGGAGGCTTTTTCTAAAATGTTTTTCTTATCGTATATTCTGGCTTTCAGCAAATAAAACGAAAAATCCTTTGAATCCAAGTCGATGGCTTTGGAAATATCCTCTATGCTCTTATCAAAATTTCCAAGTTTAAATTCCGCTTCCGCTTTGCATGAATACACGACCTTATCCTGAAAACCGTACTCCAAAGCTTTAAAAAGATAGTTTACCGCTTCCGGATAATTTTCAAGTTTGCAACAGCAGATACCCATATATTTATGAACTTCCGTTTTATCGGTTTTTAATTCAAGAGCTTTTTTCATGCTCTCATAACAGCCTTTATAGTCCTTAAGATTAAACTGCACGAATCCTCTGAAATAATATACGCTCGAGTTGCCAGGCGCAAGTTCAATAACTTTATTAACGTCGTCTAAAGCTTTCTGAAAAGCGTTCTTATAAACATTGTGTTCGGCGCGCATTGCGTATGTCTGAGGATTTTTTTCGTCGAGTTTCATGGCATTTTCAATATCTTCCATAAAACCGGCTTCCTGCTTTGACGCCTGCCTTATCTGCGCTCTTTTTAAATAGGTGTCGGCGTCAGGATTAACCGCAATGGCTTTTGTAAAATCATCTTCCGCCTCTTTTAACTTTTTTATATCAAAGTAAAAATTCCCTCTTGCCTTAAACACGGAAGCTTCCTTGCCTCCGCTCAGTTTTTCGGCCTGTTTATAATCTTTTAAAGCATTTTCAATGTCTTTTTTGCGCTCATATAAAAGAGCGCGCTTTATATAATGGTTAAAATTATCGGGTTCGGCGGCTATCGCTTCATTAGCCTCGCCGAAGGTCGTGATACTTGAATAATCTTTTTGCGGCTGCCCTGAAGACGATTTATCTTCTTCAGTCTTTTCAACTTGTTTGGTTTCCTCAGTTTTAACTTCAACCGCGGCTTCCTCTTTATCTTTTTTCTCATCTTCAATTACAGCCTGTTTTTCCTGCTCCGCTTTCAGCCCGGCAGCTTCTTTTCCGGCTTTTTCTTCGGCCTCAGCTTTAACTCTTGCCTCTTCGGCAAGCCTCGCTTGTTTCTGTTCCTGAGCCAATTTTTCAGCCTCAAGAGCGGCTTGCAATTCGGCGTCCTGCTTTGCCTTTCTTTCTTTTCTTTCAGCCTCTTCTATAGCCATTTCGGCTTCAAGCTTAGCTTTTGCTTGTTCAGCCCTTTCCTGTTCTTGGCGGGCAATCCTTTCGGCTTCTTCTTTAGCTTTTCTCTCAGCTTCAGCTCTTTCCTGTTCAAGCCTTGCTTGTTCTTCTCTGGCTAAACGCTCTCTTTCTTCAGCTTCTGCTTTTAGTCTGGCTGCTTCTTCAGCTTCTTTTCTCGCCTTTTCTTC
>JGI24702J35022_10002672_pt1 | contig 10826 bp, 12 predicted proteins | sample TergutTh196P4_FD_35022 | JGI IMG/M metagenome (IMG submission 35022)
TTTATCAGGCGGGCGGTTTCATGGGTTCATGTCCTATTTTCAGGTAAAAAGCAGGTTATTAAATAACTGTCCTTTTTTTCTTGTTTTTTCTTGCTTCCCCGTCTGCCCGGAAGGGCGGGCGGGGTTCAATAATGCCTTTTCTTACCCGGCAATCAATAAGGGTTCATTCCGGCCATTGTAAAACAATAGGTTATCAATGCAGGCGGCCCGCATGGGCGGCCTGTGGGTTCCCTGCCATGCCCCTGGAAGTGTATCCGGGAATCAATGCGCATTTCGCATAATTGTTTAGGTAGGCGAAGCGCCGTAGGCGTTTGGCTTGCCCCCTGCGCCTACCGCCAATTATGCGAAGTGCGGATACGGAGTAATTCTATAAATGCCCAATACTGCTTTATAAAAGGCTGTAGGCGGGTCTTATATACCCTTGCCGTGTCTTTTTTTGTCTCCGGGGCTCTGCGGCCTGCTATGGGGCTTATATTACGTTTCTGTAGTATTTTGTAGAGTTTCGGCTTGCTTGTTTCTGTCCCTACCCCGTATTTATGGCCGTTTTTCCTTTTTTATAAGAGTCGGAAAAGTCCGGGTGTTGCCTTTTTATAGGCGTTCGAAAACTCTATAGGGCTGTTTTTATCTTATTCCCTGGTTATTTAATAACCTATGAAAGCAAGCTAAAATCCTAAATATCCCCGAATTTCTCTAGTTTTTTCTAAGTTTTTCTAGGGTTTTTGTTTCTTTTTGTTACCTTCCGGGAAGCCTAAACGGGGGAAGTATCGAAAAATGTAAAGGGCTGTAATTCTTTAAGGGTTGCGCCGTCAATGGCAGTTTCCGTGTCCCTGTACCTTGCGCCGATTTCCAATAGTTTAACTGCGGCGGATAGCTTCACATTATGCGGCGCTTCCGTATCGTCCAATAGCCCGGCAATATATGAAGCGGCCCGCTCTGCTCCCCTGTTTATTGTTTCCGCCATGTCCCTTATCTGCCCCCGCTTCATGTCCCTGTAAGCGGTTATAAAGTCGCTGTCAGTGTTCATGTAGGAATAGATTGTTTTCCGTGATACTCCGGCTAATTCTGCGGCTTCCGTGATATTCCCGGCGGCGGCCAGGGCTTCCAGTATTTTAGCCCTGGTCAGGTCTTTTGCTTTTGCCCTGTGTCTTTTTTCTGCGTCCTTTTTTCCCTTTTCTAACTGTGCCATTATCTGCTTGCCGTTTTCGGTCATTCCATTATCCGGCAAAAGTGCCGGGTGTAACCATTCCGATAAATCCATTTTATGAACCCTCCCAGGTTATTAAATAACCTATGTTTTATAAGTATTTTTTCAGGCCCTCAATTTGCTTTCTCTCTGTTTCTTGTTGATCTATAGCGGCGTTATATTTTTTCTGGTCTAGGTACATTTTTATTTCGTCCGTTATAAGCCCGTCCAGTATTTCCGGCCTTAATGCGTCAAGTTCCCATGAATACGGCCCATACTTGGCAATGTATCCGGCGGCCCGTGTATCGGTTATCTTTGCCGGGTTTGGCGGCGGTTCATATAGTTCTATCTGTTCCCGTGTTAATGCTATTCTCTTAAAATCTATATAGGGACAAGAATCTGAAAATGTCTTTATATGTTCTAAATTTGTATTGTCCATATTTAACCCGCTTGGATCATGATCCCCTAAATATAAAATAACTACTTTTCTGCCCTGCTCTGTAATTGTTTCATACCGATAATGAACCGCTTCCCATAATGCTGTAATTGACGGGAACCCCTTACAAGCAAAACTTTGAACATCTAGGCGGGTTGCGGCTCTTTCAATAATGCTTTCAAGTGCCTGTTTTTCTACCCATATTTCTAAATAATAATTTTGGTCTGCCCATAAATCCCGGTGGTATGAATCGGCGGCGCTCTTTATAATGTCTGCGGGCGTGTCCCATTGTGATATGTTATTAAATCCCCTGCTCCGATCTTCTATAACGCTCCAATCAATAAGCCCGGCAAGCCTGCCATTTTTTACTATGTCCCCTATTTTTTTATAGTTTTTATCGTTGTTTTCTAAAAGGTCTTTGGAAACAAGCTGATAATATAGCTGGCGTAAAGTCAGGGTATACCCTGCGGCGGCATAGTCCGAAATTATTTCGTCTATATGCACATATAATTCAAGGCTCTTTTTATGAAAGTTATGTGTTTTATAAGCAATCTTAGGCATTGGCTCCCCCCTTACATTTCCCCGATACTGCGGAGGTATCTTTCAGTTATGGCAATGCTTGCATGGTTCAAGGCTTTCTGTATGGCGTAAATGTCCCGGTTTTTCCTATAGTGGGTAACTGCGAAATAATGCCGGAAGTCATGGCAAGAATAGGCGGCGGATATTTTCCCCGCCTGGTACATTTTTTTAATGTGGTAGGCTATGGCAAGCTCAATGCTATTTGTGGTTTTCCCTGCGTATGGTTCCCGGAGGGGGAGGGCGGCGGCCTTTACCTTTTCCACAATGTCAGGCGGAATGTCCCCGGCAATGTCTTTGCCTTTACTGCGGGAAGTGAAACGCTCCCCCTTTATGGCCAATTCAGGGAGTGCGCCGCATCGTAAGCCCAGGGCAGACATGATAGAAACGGCGGCGGCCCATTCAGGCGGCAATTCATTTATTATGGTTTCCACTTCGGCGGCGGTAGGTATGGCCAGGGTACGGACGGCCTTTTCTTTTGGCCTTGCCTTGCTTCCCCGGAACGGGTTTTCAATGTCCCTATGGCGGCGGTGCAGGAAGGTGTAAAAACTGGAAGCGGCAGCGGCGGTTATTCTTACCGTGGCGGGGGAAGCCCCGGAAGCTTTCAGGGAATATATAAAATCGTCTGCCTGTGCGGGTGTCAATTCAAGCGGGTTTATCCCCTGCCCGGCGGCCCAGGCTTCCAGTTTGGCCAGGGCGTTATTGTAACCCCTGCGGGTGTGGGCGCTTTGCCCCTGCCCGGCGTTGTCAAGGAAAACGGCCTTTTCTTTCTGCCAGTCAATCCCGGCAAGGTTTACGGCTGTGTGCATTTCGGCGGCCAGTCTTTGGGTCATTACCAGGAGGGCGATCTGTTCAAGCTGTTCCTGGTTTAACATGGCCAATGTGGGCGCTTCCTGTTTTATGCGGAGTGCCATTTCTTGCGGGCTTCCGGCGGGCTGTGCGGTTATCCTGTTTGCTATTGCGTTCATGTTTTCCCCCTTGCCTTTTTGCTTATCCATATAACTGATAATATAACATTATCAGTTGAAAGTCAAGAGTTATTAAGTAACTTTTTAATTTTTTTTTGGAATATAAGGTTTTAAGAATGGCAGGGAAACGGTAGAGCAAGCGGCCTGCGTCCGTGCGGTCTGCCGTTGCCGGGCAAGGAATAGCAGATTTTAGGCTATAAAAACAGGTAACAGGAAAAAAATTTGTTGTGTGGGAAAAGGAGGGGTCTGCCCGGTAGGTTTCAAGGCTCGCTCCTCTGTTTACAGTACCTCTACAGTTTTACTGTTATCTATCGCCGTTTTATAGCGTTATAGAGGGCCTGTAGCGTGTCCGTGCGGGCTTTATGGGTGAAAGTGTGTCCGGGGCTCTGTGCGGCTCCCTGTGGGCTTCTATTGGCCTGTTATGAAGAAAGGGAACCCGGGCAAAAAGAAAAGGAATGGAAGGGCGGGCGCTCCGCCTTTTAAGGGCGGGGCAGTAGCCCGCTTTTTAAAGATTTAGACAATCTTTTACATTATTTGACTAACCCCCTGAAAATACGGGTAAGTGCGGGTACAAATACGGGTAAGTGCGGGTACAAATACGGGTAAGTACGGGTACAAATACGGGTAAGTACGGGTACAAATACGGGTAAGTCGCGCTATTAGAAGGAAAATAGGGTTATTTAATAACCGTCTTTAGCGTTCATTACTGATTCTGGAGTAACGTCATTCCAGAAATTATATGAAATATTAATAAGATTTCCGCTTGCTCTTTCTGCTTTAAGATAAACAATTTTTTCATAATCTTTCCCTTCAGGGAATTCTGCGCCTTTATCTGTAGCGGGTATATAAATATTTTTGTCTTGAATGTCGTCAATTATGCCTGTGGTTTCTATTGCTTTACGGTAATATTTTCCCGCAAGAGCAACAGCGCGGGAAGTTTCTTTCCAGTTTATTCTTTCTGTTGGTTGGCCAGGGCTTGTAACGGCCTCTGGTATGATATTGTGAATTCCCTTTCGTCTCAATGTTACGTTAAGTTTTTTCCCTCCCTTTATTTTTTGAACACCGAAACCCGTTATTTGTCCGATTTCAACGCCTGTTTGAATTGCGTTTATTATACGGCGGGCTGTCATTACTTCAATTCCTTTTTCAATTTGTCCTTTTTCCTCAAATTCTTTGTGTATAAGGTTTCTGCCTAACTGCAAAAAAACAGTAAGCCCGGCAATACTATGAATGTACTGTGCATCGGCGGTTATTTTGTCCCCGCTGATTTTTAAGGGCGTGAATTCTGCGTCAAGGTCTAAAACAATAATATTATTTAGATTGCGGGTAGCTCTGTAAATATGAAGCGGCTCTCCGCTTATAAATGCCTTTTTATGGGAACCGTCATTTTGTTTTATATCCAGGGAAGCAGTAGCGCGTGGCATTGCAATATTTCCGTCAAGGATAGGGTGTAATACTTTACGCGCATTGTGTATTATGTCCCCTGCGCCGAAAATTGCCCTGCCTTCATCGTTTACTAAAACGCCATAAGTTGCTTTATAAATGGTTTCAAGGGTTGTATATATTCTGATTGCCGTTAGCTTGTTATCTGAATATATGGGTTTAATGTCTAAAAACTTCTCTCCCCTTGTAAGCATAGTATATATTCCAGTGTGTAAATCGGATATTAAAGCGTTTTTACGGCGGAATTCAAACAATGCTAATTTATTTATAACATCTACTATTTTTTCAGTAGTATCCAAAACAGAAACAACACCATCCCTTAAAAACTCAATATTTTTATTTTCGTTTGCGTGTGCAATAAGTGTTTCTTTTTGAAATTGCGGGTAGGCGTTTTGCAGAGGTGTTATAACAGTGGTAAGCTTTTTTGTGTTTTCTTGTTTGCCGTTGACATTTATATCTGTAAATAGTTCTAAAATATTCTGTGTGGCAGTCGGCATATATTCCCCCTATTATTTCTTTAGCTGTGAACCCATGTGCTGCGTGTCTGCTTTTTTCTCATTGTCTTTGATGTTTTGGGTTTTACCCTGCGGCCTGTATATCTGCGGCCCTTGATCCATGTATGAGTAACCGCCTAAAAAATAAAGTGAATATAGTAACCCCTGCTTTTTATCTTCTCTTGTTTTTAAGATTTCATAAAAGCGGCCTTGTTTATCAGGCGTCCAGCCTATGCCTATGGCATTGTGTGCGTCCTGCTCGATGTCCCCGGCTTCCCGGAAACTTTGGTCGTCAAACATATCCCCCAGGGTGTCAGTCCCTCCCAGGCGGTTAAATTGCGCTCCGGCAATTATAACGGCGTTCGTGTCTGCGGCTGCGTTTACTACGTCATAAGAAATAGCCTGTACCCTGCGGAAGCTGTCTGTATCGGTGCCAGGTTTAGGCGGCATTTTTTGAATGTAGTCTAATAAAATAACTGTGTCCTTTTCTGCATTGGCAGTTATAAAGTTTATTATTTCCGGCTCTGTCGCTCCCCTGCCGTCATATAAAATAAAAAGTCCGTTTTCTTGTACCGTGTGGATTTTTAGATATGCGGTGTTTACATATTCCCGGTATACATTGGTTTCTTTCCCGCCTGTTAATTCACCTTTTTTCCATACCGCGTAAATCTGCCGGGCGGGGTCTTGTATTTGATCAAGTGTATCGTCTGCCCCTGTCTTTTCACTGTCTGCGTATGCGGTAGATAAAATCAGTTTATTAAAAATCTGTTTTCCGCTCATTTCCAGGGTGATAAAAATTGTTTTTCGTTTAACGGTCAATGCTTCCCTTGCAAGGTTTACCATTGCGGTAGTTTTTCCCCGGCTTGTCCTTGCGCCAATATATGAGGTTGTACCACTAGGGAAAGCAAGCCCTCCGAAAAGTGCAGGCGTGAAGTCTTTTGAAGGGTCATAGGTTAAACATTCGTCTATGTAGTCGGCGGCAGTGTAAATGCGCCGCTTCCCTTGCGTTGCTCCCAGGGTTGCGGTCTGCTTTTTTATCCGCTCCGTTATTGTGTCGATCTGCTCCCTGTCAGGCAGTGCTCCCCGTGCTTCATTGTCCCGGTACTCTTTGGTTATGGCTTCGATGTCTGTAAAAGTGCGGCCCAGGGCGGCCCGCAATCCCTGCGCTTCCTGTGCGGCCTTATGCTCTGCGGTCTGTTTGTAGTAGCTCTGCAATTCGTCTGCTTGCGGGTCTATTCCTTTTGCCTTGCAATAGGCGGCTATATAATCGGCTATCTGCCAGGCATCGGGAAGGGTTGCGGCAGCTTCCTTTATCTCTGCGGCGGTCTGTGCATCTTTGGCGGCTATTGAAAACTGCGTTTTCTGTTCGTCAAGGTTCATGCTGTTATCCTTTTAGAATATGCGGACATTATGGCCGTTTCAATTTCCTTTTCTGGTAGGCCGTTAATATCAGCATCTTGTCTAATTGCGTTTAACGCTTCGGCTTCCGTGTATCCGTGATTCCTTGCATGGCGGGCCAGGTTAAAGGCCCTGTCATTGCGGCCCGCTCCGGCTCCGTCCTTTTCTGTCCATTCTCTTATTTTATCCCATGAGGGTTTTCCCCATTCCTTTTTTCCTTGCGGAATATAGGCGGCGGCTCTTTGCCCCTGCGGTTCTATTGCGGCCAGAATAAAAGCCGGAAGCGGCGGGGCCTGGTCAAGTTCCCCGTGCAGGATATATGGCAAGCCGTTTTTATAACTGCCGGGGGAAGTCAGGCCCGGCGGCCCGTGTTTTATTTCTACTGCGGGGGTGATAGGGGAAAGCGGTCTTTTTTGTAATCTTGCCCCTGCGTATCGGAAATATAAATGAAAGCCCCCGGAAGGCGTGGAAACATAGCAAGGGAAATTATGCGGTAGGTCTTGTAAAATGTGCGGCAGTAAATGGCGGGGCTTCCCTGCTTGCTCTGCCCATAAATAAAATTCTTCTATGCCGTCTTTGCCATTCTTGCGGTCAATGTCCAGGCATAAAAGCCCGGCTTTATCGGGCAGGAAATAAAAGCGGGTGATCCTGCCCTTTATACGGCTGTCTGTCCCGGCCCGGAGGCCGTCAATTATTTTCATGTCTGCGGTAAAGGCGGAGGCCCAGGCTTCCCCCTTCGCAATGGTTGCGCCTGTATCATAAGCGCCGATAAGGGCGATCCCTTTCCCGGTCATGTAGGCCAGGGCTTCCGTCCCCTCTCTGGTTTTCAAGGGCGGGGCAGGTTTAGGCGGTTGTTTGGTTTCCGTTATTTTTTCCGTTTTCAATTCCGTTTCCCTCTTTGCCTTTTCTGCCCTTGTCTGTTCATTGCAATAGTTCAATATTTCTGCAATCCCGCTATCCGCTTTTTTCATTGCGGCTTCTATGCCCAGGGCTTCCGGCGGCGGCGTTATGTGTAAAGCCCCGGATTTATCCCGGCTGTAATGGTTGCCTTTATAAATGGCTTCCAGTTCCCCCCGTGTAAAATGGGCGGCGGTTTCTGCGGCCATTCCCCCGATAATGTAGGCGCTCATTTTCTCAATGATAAAATCAGCGATCATCCGGCGGTTACTTAATAACCCTTTAGGTTAATGCCTTCATGCCCTGCCTTAAAGCCTGTAAACCTTCCGGCGGAGTGTAATAATTCGTCTATCTGCCCTTCGCTGTCAAGGTAAAACAAGCGGCGGTCTCCCAGGGCGTGATCTTTTGCCAGTGTTTCAACTACCCATTCCGCATCATTGGTAACAGTGCGGTGTTGATCCCAGGGGCCTATGTCCCGGATAAAGATGTTATCCGGGGCTTCCTGCTCGATTGTGAAATTTTCGTTTGCCATGTTACCCCCTCCCGGATGGGTTACTTAATAATCTGTCAATTAAGAGGTACGAAGCTTTTCGGGTTTTCTTCGTACTCTTTGAAGTGTTTTTCCGCAATCTTGCGCTCATGTGCGCTTGCCGGTTCTATTATGTAGTTGGGCTTTGCAAACTCCGATAAAAGCGGTTTTAATACAACAAGCTTGTGTTCCGGCATTTTGGCTATATAGCCCTGTATCTCTTTTCTTAATGCTGTGGCTGTCATTTTTTCCCCCTGTTGGTTTTCGTTTTCTTTGTATACGCTTGGCCCCGTGGCTCAATGTATGTAACAAGAATTGTTTCCTCGTCCCTGAATTTGAAAATTACCCGAAGTGAACCCACTCTTAAACGCATTATTCCGGGGCTGCCTTCATAGGGCCTTATGTCCCCTTCCGGCGGGTCTTTGGCAAGGTCGCGCAATGCTTCCGTTATGCGATCCCGGTCTTTGGCATTTAGGTGTTTCAGGTATTTGTCAGCGGTATTGTGTAGTAATACTTGCATGGTTATTTAATAACCCCTATCCCCTGCGGTCGATAATTCCGGCCTTCGTTATAGAAAGCCTTCCCGCTTCTAATTGCTCCGCAATGTAATAAATGGCTAGGCTCCCGGCCCGTGCAAGCGGCAGGCCCTGCGATCCAAAAAGCCCTTTTAGGCGGTTGTAATCAAAACCGTTTACCCTAACGGGGATCATCTTTGTTTCCGCTCCGCTCTTGTCTGTGGCGGCCTGTGTTACTACTGCATTGGCGGCGGCGGTTGCTTTATCGAAGCTTCCCCGATCCGGCAGTTCTTTTTTTTTGGTTGCCATAATTTACCCCTCTTGAATTATATCCAGGGCCAGGCGGTGAAGCTCGGCCCGTGTTTCTGGTTTTACTGTTGTAAAGGTCTGTATTGTTACCCCTGCGGCTTGGCATTTACGGAAGCATTGATCAACAGGCAATTCATAAACGGTAAAGGCTCCGGCGGTTTTTAACTTTGCCAGGGTTTCTCCGTGTTGCGGAATTCTCTTGTCCAGGGCGTTTACTATAAGGCGTTTATAAAAGGGCTTTTCTGTTTCTTTGTCATTGCGGAATTGCGCCAGGTTCCCTGCAAAGACTTCTAAACCATCGGCGGCGAAACTGTCCGGGAAAACAGGCGTTATAACTTCGTCTGCGGCCATGAAGCAAGCCCATTCAAGAGGCCCGAAAGCTGGGGACATATCCAGTATGCAATATCGGAAGCCCAGAGCGGCGGCGGTTACGGTTATTTTTTTTATACATCGGTCTTGTTGGCTTGCCAGTGTTTTTGAATATAGGTTCAATTCCCCGCCTAGCCCTGCGGTCGGCAAGAGTGAAAGCCCCGGAGTTCCCGTCTTCACTATGGCCTTTTCTAATTCTGTTTTGGAAAAGAGTATGTCAGAAAGCTCGGCGTTTAATTCCTCCGGCCCTATCCAGCCGGAGGCGCTTCCCTGCGGGTCTGCGTCAATGAGTAATACGCTTCCTGTGTCTGCGGCCAATTCTGCGGCAAGCGATACGGATAGGCTTGTTTTGCCTACTCCCCCTTTTTGCATGGAAAAGGCTATTGTCTTCATTTTTTCCCCTCTTGAATATACATTATAAAACCTTTTTAGAATACTGTCAAGTTACTTTGTTTTATACTTGCATATTTTTCTGTTATTGTTTAGTATATTATATATCGGTTATCAGGGCGGGTTACTTAATAACCGATATTAAGGCCAGGGGGAAAGTATGCCAATAAGAAAAGCGCCGAAATTAAGCCCAGAGGAACAGGAAGCCCGGCAAGTAAGGTTTAATGAATGGGAAAAGGAAAAGCGGGGGAAAGAAAAGAATAGCGAAAAACAGAAACGCTTCCGGGAAAGCATGAAAGCTGCCGGAATGAAACAAGTCCTATTGTGGGCTTTCCCCTGCCCTGCCGAAGTCCGGGAAAGCATGGAAGCGGCGGGTTTCCGCCAGGCTGTGGCATGGGAAAAGCCGGATAACGTGCATCCAAAAAATGAACCGAAAACTACTGTTAAAATAGCTGTAAAAATAAGTGAACCTATGATTGACGTTGCCAGTAAGTCCCCGGAAGTGAAAGCGGCTCTGTCTCATGCTATGGGCGGATTTCTAATGGAATTGGAAAAAAGCGGCATAAGCAAAGAGGAACAAGCGGCCTACTATGCGGCGTTTCAAGGGTTATTAAAGCCTATGGGCGATCCGTGGGGTCATTAAGTAACCTGTTTATTGCCTTGCCGGGCTGTGGTTTCCCCCCTGCTCCCCTTCCCTTGCATGGGTAAAAAGAGACCAAAAAGGGCGGTTATCCGTCATGGTTAAAAATTGGCCATGATAAAAAATGGCAATTTTAAGCCCAGGGACACGCTCCCCTTATGTGTCGGAAAACTATCCGGCGGCAGGGTTTATGCCTGTTCATTACCTGTTTTACTGCATCTCTATGCGTCCGAAAACTCCGGCTGTGTTGCTTATGTAGCATAAAGCCCTTTTTTCGGGAAACTCCATATTTATATTTTATTTTTTTTATTTTCCTGTTTTTGACGGCATTATGCTACAAGCTACACTATTTATGACAAATGACAGTTTATGACCGTAATTTCCTATACCTTCCTATATTGATTTTTAATACTATCTTTTTATCTCTTTTTTTTGTCATTTATGTCATTAAAGAAAAAATTAAATATAGATAGCAATAGAAGTATATAAAGGCATATAAAAAAAGGCTTTTTCAATGACAAGTCAAAATGTCATGGATTGTCATTGCCAGGGTTTAATTGTCATAAACAGGCCCGGCGCTTTATCAGGCGGGCGGTTTCATGGGTTCATGTCCTATTTTCAGGTAAAAAGCAGGTTATTAAATAACTGTCCTTTTTTTCTTGTTTTTTCTTGCTTCCCC
>JGI24702J35022_10002673_pt1 | contig 10824 bp, 9 predicted proteins | sample TergutTh196P4_FD_35022 | JGI IMG/M metagenome (IMG submission 35022)
GAACGTAGCCGCCACGTCTTTGAGCGTGTTGCGCAGCATAGTTATTTCCTCGCCTTTGACCAGTTCAACGTATGCGGCTATGCTGTACGGATTCTCTATGGTGAGTTCCTCCACTTCAACGCTAAAAAAGTCGCCGATAAGCCCTGCAAGGATGTCTTTGTTCTCCTCGCTCGCGAGGACTTTCTTGAAAGCTAAATCGCCCGTCGGCGAGATTCTTTCCATTTTGATTGCCCCTTCCGCACATTGACCGCCATGTAGCGATGCGCATACTGCTACGATAGCCCAAAGATACCATATTTTCAGCAAACGCGCAATATGATTTTGGCAAACAAGGCTTAAAGCGGGCGGTTTTACATTTTTACATTGGAAAGCAAAGACGTACTTTTTGATACTGTAGTTTACAGTACTCATTATGAAAAGCTTCCAGACAAAGATTTTGAGTTTACAGTATATTGGACTCGCCCAAAAACCTACACAATTGTAATTTGCATATTATGTGCAGCTATGATATTTGTTTTGCTTTTGTTTGTTAAGCCGAGGATAAAAAGAAACTGATAATGAATCTTTCTCAATTGCCTTCTCAAATTCCATTCTCACTTATAAAAATAATAATATGACATTTATAAAAATAATAATATGTTCACATTGACTTCATGAATTTGCAATGAATTTTTCATAAATAAGACTATAATATAAATTACAAGATATTTTTCAATGGGGGGTACATATGGACAAGCTTCAAAATGAAATCGCAGAAAATCTAAAAGAAAAAGTTTCCCTGCTCAGGCGGGAAATCAACAAAGTAATCATTGGCCAAGAGTACATGGTAGATGGAATCCTCATAGGTTTGCTTACCGGAGGGCATATATTACTCGAAGGCGTCCCCGGGCTGGCAAAATCATTGACCGCAAGCACAGCGGCAAAGGTTATCGGCGTGGGTTTTAAACGAATTCAATTTACGCCTGATTTGCTGCCGGCGGATATTCTCGGTACGGAAATTTATCACCAGAAAACGGGAGAATTTATCATAAAGAAAGGCCCGGTTTTCAGTAATTTTATACTCGCAGACGAAATCAACCGTTCACCCGCGAAGGTACAGTCGGCGTTGCTTGAAGCTATGCAGGAAAAGCAGGTAACCATCGGGGATCAAACCTATCCATTGGACAAACCGTTCCTTGTTATCGCAACGCAAAACCCGCTTGAGCAGCAGGGAACCTATCCCCTACCCGAAGCTCAGCAGGACAGATTTATGCTTAAATTAAAAATCCAATATCCGAAAAAAGAAGAAGAACGGGAAATCATCAAACGATATGTTTTCGAAGAATCAGCTGACCTGGTCATCAATGCGGTCATTACCCGTGAGGATATTTTTGCCATGCGAAAATACGTAGAAAGCATATATATAGATGAAAAAATAGAAAACTATGTGCTGGATATTGTATTTAAGACAAGAGAACCGTCGCCATATATTGCCTGCGGAGCTTCGCCGAGGGCGTCTATATACCTTATCAAGGCGGCTAAATGCAGGGCGTTTATTGAAGGGCGGTATTATGTAACGCCCGATGACGTAAAGGCGATGGTTTATGATGTTTTACGGCATCGTATTTTGTTGTCTTACGAAGCGGAAGCAGAAGATATCACATCAGAAAAAATAATTGGGGAAATCCTTGAGGTGGTTAATTTACCATGAGCGAGCTGACAAGAAGATATCACATCTGAAAAAATAATTGGGGAAATCCTTGAGGTGGTTAGTTTACCATGAGCGAGCTGACAAAAAAAATACGAAGAATTGAAATAATGTCCAACAAATTAGTAGACGAAGTTTTTTCCGGCGAATACCGTTCCGGTTTTCGTGGAAAAGGGCTGGAGTTTGATAACATCCGACAGTATATACCGGGAGACGACGTACGATACATTGACTGGAATGTTACCGCACGGCAAGACAAGGCTTTTATCAAGCAATTCCATGAAGAACGTGAAATGAACATTTTCCTTTTGATAGATATGTCGCGCTCAAACAGCTTTGGGAAGAAAAAGGAATTTATAGCTGAGATAAGCGCTACTTTAGCTTTTTCCGCTACCCGTAACAATGACCGGGTGGGAGTAATCTTTTTCACAGGAGAGGCGGAAAAGCTAATCCCGTCTAAAAACGGAAAAAAGCATGTGTTACACATTATCGAAAGTATTTTAGAATATAAACCAAAGCAAACGGGCACTAACATTGCCAATGTATTGCGATATTTCAACCGTATTGAAAAAAAACGGAGCGTTGTCTTTTTAGTTTCGGATTTCTTAGACGATAATTACGAAAAAGAATTAAAGGCATCAGCCGGTCGACATGACCTTATACGGATCAGGATAGTTGACAGGGCGGAGGAACATATTCCCGCGGGCGCTATTTTTACTTTCGAGGATTTAGAAAGCGGTGAAACCTTTATACTGGACAACATGAAGAAAGATTTTAAGATGACTCCGATAGACAGCCAATCCAAGCGGAATCTGATAACGATTTATACTGATGAAGATTATGTAAAGCCGCTAAGACAGTTTTTCAGAAGAAGAGGAGTAAAATGACTAAGAAGAGTATTAAAATGATAAAGATGAGGAGTGGAATGATCAAGAGGAAATCCACATTCGCTCTCTTGGGCCTACCCTTACCATCACCATTACCATTATCATCATTATCTCCATCATTACCATCACCATCACCATTACCGTTATCATCATTATCTTCATCATTACCATTACCGTTATCATCATTATCTCCATCATTACCATCACCATCAGCATTACCGTTATCATCATTATCTCCATCATTACCATTACCATTATCATCAATATTATCCTCATTATTATCTCTATCATTATCATTAATATTATCATCACTATTATTTTTATATATATCTTTTCCGGTAAACGCTTTCGCGGAGGATAGAAATATCTACGTTGGCGACATAATCACACTGCGAATATCAGCAAATGAATTTTCCATCGAAGATATAACAGAGAAGTTTAAGGATTTTGATATTACAGAAATCAGGGATGAGCGTGGCGAATACCTGGTATCATTACGGACGTTTGAAACCGGCGAATATAATATACTTCTTGGGGATAAAGAAATAATAATAAATGTTCAGTCCACTTTAGATGATATTCAAAGAGACGATATCTTTGATGGGGATACAGGCGTAAAGGAGCCGGGTATTATTTATCATTGGCGAATTCCCCTCTACATAACGGCAGGTATATTTGTTCTGTCATGTGGCTTAATTGTAATTAAATTTCTTAAAGCAAAGAAAACAAAAGCATTAAACCCTTTTCAGACGTTCCTCAGGCAGTCCGGCTCTCTTTTGGCTGAAAAAGAATATTATTTTGTAGATTTGACTTTTTATTTTAAAAAATATCTTGAAAGCCTCTATAAATTCCGGATTATCGGTAAGACTTCCTCCGAGATAATAAACGAATTGAAGGCGATACGGGAACTTGGCGGCATGCTTCTTGAAATTGGGGAATGGCTGACGGAATGCGACCGAATAAAATTTACCGGCGTCAAGGTTACGATAGAAGAAAAGCACGAACTTTACAAGAAACTGGTTATTATAGCCGAAAAAATAAATGCACAAAATAATGTGCTAAATAATGCGCAAAATAATGCGCTAAACAATGCGCAAAATGAGGTAAAAGCAGAATTATGATACAGTTTGCCAGTTGGTGGTTTTTATTACTCATACCCGTCTTAATATTCCTGTTTTGGGCATTGAATAAAAAGAAGCAGGGAATAAAATTCTCCAGCGTAAAGCTGCTGCGCCATACGGGTAATAAAAAAACAATTAAACATAAAATCGGAAAATCCATCATTCTTTGCGGTGTAATCTTATTGATTATAGCTTTGTCAAGACCGCAAACCTCCATATATAACGAATACATACGTCAGCGAGGGATTGACATTGCGATGGTTTTGGATGTTTCCGGCACGATGCAGTCCGTCGATTTTGAGCCAAACCGCATGGAGGCCGCCCGAAAGACAACAGATGAATTTATTTCCAAAAGGGGCGGCGACAGGATTTCGTTAATTGTTTTCGCGGGAGAAGCTTTTACCCGGGTACCTTTGACATTGGATCACGGTATTGTAAGGGATTCGCTGGCAAGCGTTACCACAGACTCGGTTAATAGAGACGGAACTGCTATTGGTATGGCGATCTCCGTCGGGCTAAACCGCTTAAGGAAAAGCGACGCCGCCTCACGGATTATGATCATGTTGACGGATGGCGACAATAACACCGGAGATATTGACCCGATGACGGCCAGCAAATTGGCGCAGGAATTTGGGATACGGATTTATACCATCGGCGTCGGCAGTGATACAACCATTTTCCCTGTACAGGATTTTTTCGGACAGACTCATTACCAACAAATGCAGGGAGGCTTTGACGAAACGCTGCTTGAAAATATCGCGGAAACTACAGGCGGCCAGTATTTCCGGGCAAAAGACTCCGACGCCTTGTCACGTGTATATGATACTATTAACCAGCTTGAAAAGACAGAATTCAACGACGAGAGTTATAGAGAATATAACGAACTGGCGTATCTTTTCCTAAAAATAGCGTTGGTCTTGATACTTGTAGGAATATTTTTAGATAGATTTTATTTCGTGCAGATACCGTAAGGAGGCATTTAGTTTGTTAACAGATAAGGAGGAGTTATAGTTTGTTTACAGATATGGGGGCATACAGTTTGTTTACAGATATGGGGGCATACAGTTTGTTTACAGATTTAGAACTTAAATATCCAATAAACATAATATACATAGCACTAGCTGCCGCCACCCTAATTTTTTTCATTCTTGCCTTTGGGAAAAAAGAAAAAATTATGGCGGCGCTACATCTTAACGCCAGAATAAGGCTAAAAATATTGCGTTCGGTTCTTCTTTTTGCAGGATTGGGATTAATGGTCTTTTCCCTTTTAGGTCCTCAGATTTTCGAAGGCTATACAGAGGCAAATAAAACAGGTATGGATATTTATGTACTCATAGACACGTCAAAAAGTATGCTCGTTACCGATATCAAGCCTGACAGAATAAGCATTGCCAAAAAAACCGTAGAAAACCTGTTGAACAATTTAGAAGGCGACAGGATCGGGTTTATACCTTTCGCGTCCGATGCGTATATTCAGATGCCGCTGACCGATGATTATCAGCTTGCCCGAATGTTTTTGGACGTTATAGACACTGATATGATTAGCGGCGGCGGAACTAACCTTGCCGCGGCTATACGATTGGCTAATGACTCTTTTCAAAGAACATCAAGCGCTGACAGAGTCATTCTAATCCTCAGCGACGGAGAAGAGCATGATGCGGAGAGTGCAGACGCTTTAAGGAGAATAACGGATGAGTATACAAAAATTTTCACTGTGGGAATCGGAACCGAAAAAGGCGGCCTGGTGCCGATATATAACAACACGGGAGATACGGTAGTCGATTATATGAAGGATAACGCCGGGAATCCTGTGACCTCGCGTTTGAATGCCGAAATATTGAAAAAATTGGCGCAGGACGGCAGAGGTTCAAATTATCAGGCAGATTCACAAGGTACGCATATTTCATCTTTGTCGAGTGATTTATCATCTTTAAAAAAAGGTATTATCGTTACTGAGCAAATAAGACTCTATAAGCCGATATACCAATATTTCCTCGCGCCGGGCATTTTGTTTTTTACCCTTGCGTGGTTTCTGCCCGATAAAGAAAGGAGGATAGCGGCATGAAAAAAATTGCTTTTGTTTCCGGAATAATCACTTTAATTCTCATTGGATTGCTTTTGACAGGTGTGACGGCTGCGGAAGACGCTGCTAACAGAGCTATTCGGCAGGGAAACCTGCGCTACGACTTGGCTGAGTATGATAAAGCGCTGGATGCGTATGAAGCGGGGATTGCAACAAACCCTGAAAATGATGCGTTGAATTTTAACGCAGCGCAGTCGGCTTATATATCGGGTGAATATCAAAAAGCCCTCGAGTACTATGAAAAATCCGCAGACAGTATAGAAAAATACATTAACCCCGGCAACATCTGTTTTAAGGCGGGCGAATCAAGCACAGACGATAGTGAAAAGATGCAGCTGTACGCCGCAGCTTTGCAATTCTATTATGACGGAATTATAAAATTTCCGCAGGATTTGCCGCTTAAGTATAATTATGAAACCGTGAAGAAAATAATAGATGATATTATGCAGAATCAAGAAGATCAGAATCAAGAAGAACAGGATAATCAGGAACAGGATAATCAGGAAGAAGAGGAAAACCAGGAACAGGATAGCCAGGAGCAGGATAGTCAAGAACAACAGAATCAAGAAGAACAAGACAGCCAGGAGCAGGAAAGTCAGGATAGTCAGGAACAGGATAGTCAAGATCAAGATGAATCTGAAAGCGAACAAAGCCAATCTCAAGAAGAACAAGCCCAAAATGCTGAACAAAACGATGATTCCGAAGGAGACAACAGCGAAGCGCAAGAACAAGAATCTGGAGACGATGAGCAGGGGGCATATCAGGCAAATGACTCCGAGGGTGAAGACGAACCGGATCGAGAGGCTATTGAGCGTGTTTTAATAGCGTTGGAAATGCAGGAAGAAAACAGCTTGAAAAACAATCAGGAAATAATGAAAGGAAAAAGGGATACATATGGCTGGTAAAATAAGAAAAATATCGGCATGGGGAGTAAAGCTGTTAACACTGTGCATGTTGGCTGTCTTGTTGGCAATTTTGTCGGCTGTTTTGTTTGGTACCCCCATGTCCGTATCGGCGGCTCAGGAACCGGAGTTTCGGTTAGACATGGACAGTTTAAACCTGCAAAAAGGCGTCAGCGGAAGCCTAGTAGTTTCGCTAATTAACGCAAAGGACGCCCAAATTATAGATATTGAGGGGCTTGATAATTTCGATCAATTGTCGCAATCTCAAAGGACTTCCACCAGTATTATCAATGGAGTGACTTCTTACCGGGAAGATATCAGTTATATAATTATGCCCAAAGCCGTCGGACAATTTACGTTGAAAGCAAACATCCAATATAACGGCAAAAACTATGAAACTAATACGCTGCAGGTAAACGTCAGAGAAATCTCCAACACAACAAACGGTGATGAACCAGCGCAGGATCTGTTTATTAAAACTGTAGTTTCAAATCCGGAAGCGTATTTAGGCGAAAAAATCGTTGTCGCTTATGAACTGTATACACGATATAATATTGAAAATTATGGCTTTACCGATCCTGTTACCATTGACGGCGTTATTACGAAGGAGTTGCCGGACGATCAATTAAAAGCTGAATATGTATACATAGACGGCAATAGATATGCCATGTATGAAGTGAGAAAATTAATTATTGATCCTATTAAATCCGGCGTTTGCGTAATCCCATCTTTTAATTTCCAGGTTAATGTCATGACAAGCAGCAGTGGCTTTTTCAGCTCATCCACACCGATGTACCTGCTGACGGAAGAAAAAGAACTAACTGTAAAATCGTTACCCTCGGAAGGCAAACCCAAAAATTTTTCGGGTATAGTTGGCGAACTGAAACTTGACGGACGTTACAGCCGCGAAGAATTGAATTACGGGGATTCATTAGTGTTATACATTACCGCATCCGGGAATTGTAATCTGGATGGTTTGAAGAATATTATTGGGGTAATGCCGGGGTTTTCCGTTTATGAAACACAGAAAAACATGGCGGAGTCAGTGATAAACAATCAATACAACACACAAAAAGATTTTGAAGTAATTTTAGTTCCTGAAAAGACCGGCAATCTGAGTGTTCCGCTTGTATCAATTTCTTATTTTAATCCTGGCGCCGGAAAATATGAGGAAGCAAAAATACAGGGTACAACTATCAGTGTTCTCGGCGACATGCCTCAGCCCAATAATTATAGCGTTGGCGCCCAGACCGGAGCTATTGAAACAGTTAACGTCAAACAAGTGAATTATACCGCCGGCAGGAATGATGATTATTTTAATATTAAAAAAGCGACAGTATATTTTGTTTTGATTGTATTTGCATTTATCGTTTCTGCAGTTGTTTTCATATGGTTGATTTTAAGCAGAAAAAAACAAGACCATACATTAGATGATTTATATAAAAGGCTAATGAAGTCCGAATATATAAATGAAATATATGATCTGTTTAATGAAATGATAAAGTATTGTTATAAAGTGAGCTTAAAAGCTAATTCTCAAAATACTATTATGAACGCTCTACCGGATGCAAATTTAGCCGAAAAAGTAGCGGATATTATGAGTTTTATGGAATCACCCGGCGCCCGGGAAGATAAAGGGTATGCTGAATTAAAGGAAAGAATCAAGACTATCTACCCCAAAAAGAGTTTCGTTGCCAGATTATCGCTTTAATTCACGTTCCTGTGGATTAAGTTGATAAAGCGGGCTAACGCCCGCAACCCAACTCGGCTCGGCGAAGCGCGGTTCCCCTCGCCTCACGCGGACGATGTCCGCGCACCGCGCTCTCGCGCGACGATTAGCAAACTTCCGGCTTAAACAACTTGTTTTTTATTGGCGTTCCTGGTCCGTAAGTTGATAAAGCGGGCTAACGCCCGCAACCCAACTCGGCTCGGCGAAGCGCGGTTCCCCTCGCCTCACGAGCGCGAGGCGCTCGCACGCCGCCTCATCCGGCGTCGCGTTTAGCAACTTAATCTGTTTACAACTTGTTTTTCATTAGCGTTCCTGGGGATTAAGTTGCTAATTATCCCTTTTATCCCTTGACTGCGCCTGCGGTGACGCCTTCAATTATATACTTTTGCGAGGACAGATAACATATTACAACCGGTACGACCGCTAACACAAGACTTGACATAATAGCGCCCATATCGACTATGCCAAATCCCCTCCTCATGGTTTGGATGAGTAGAGAAACAGTTGTGAAGCGCCGCCTGTCCAGGACAAGGTACGGGAGCAGGAAGTCGTTCCAAATCCACATAGTCTGGAGTATTCCCACTGTGATTAAAGTGGGCTGCATGACAGGTAGAACAACCCCGAAAAATGTAACGAGCGGATTACATCCATCTATCATAGCAGCTTCTTCAATCTCTAGCGGGATGCTTTTTACAAATCCGCTGAACATGAAAACCGCATTTCCGGCGCCAAAGCCCATATAAACTATTATGACGCTCCATGGGGTGTTCAGATACAGAGTGTCGGCAGTTGACGCCAGGGTGAACATTACCATCTGAAACGGGACTACCATAGAGAAAACACATAAAAGGTACAGTATTTTTGAATAAGCGGTTTTCACCCTCGTGATGAACCAGGCAAACATAGAACAGAATAACAATATAGCCGCAACCGACCCTATTGTTATCATCAACGTCCACCCCACTCCGGAAAGAAGCCCATAGTTATCAATGCCGGACTGATAATTATCAACGCCGGCCCATGTCGTTGCAGTGGGCAGATTGAACGGTTTACTGCTGATGTTCGTATTATTCTTAAATGAGTTGACTAAAATTATAAACAGCGGAGAAATATAAATCAAACTGAAAACAGCCAACAACGTCGAAGCGATGCCACGCCTCATTTTTTTACCGTTATCCAATAAAGCGCCTCCTTTCTTGAATTTAATACCAAATTCCTCATTCACTGCATAGCTCATTGCTGCACCTCCTTTGAACGAGTCACACGCAACTGAATCAGACCAAGAATCACAACAAATATGAAGAACAAAACAGCTTTAGCCTGTCCGATGCCTTCGAAACCGGTTCTGCTGTAAAAAGTATTGAAAATGTTTAGCGCGAGCATTTCGGTGGCTTTCGCCGGCTCGCCATTGGTCAAAGCCAGATTTTGGTCAAAAAGCTTGAAACCGTTTGTCACCGAGAGGAAAGTGCATATCGTAATGGAAGGCATCATCATTGGAATTGTAATACTGAAGAGTTTTTGCCGATCGTTTGCGCCGTCTATAGCCGCAGCCTCATTTATGTCTTCCGGAATGGCCTGCAGCCCTGCTATATAGATGATCATCATATAGCCGATTTGCTGCCAGCACACAAGAATAATAAGGCCCCAGAATCCATAGTTCGCTTGAAGGTTAATAGCCGTGTTGAATTGAGAGAGTATGCCGTCAAAGATCAACAGCCATATGTAGCCTAAAACAATGCCCCCTATTAGATTTGGCATAAAAAAGATCGTGCGAAAAATGTTTGTCCCACTCAACTTCTTGGTTAGCAGCATGGCTAACAAGAATGCCACAACATTGATAAAAACAAGACTGACCGCGGCAAACAGGGCCGTGAAGCCAAGAGCGTGCAACAGCGTGTCATCCGTGAAAGCCCGCAAAAAGTTACGAAAGCCCACAAATCTTGCGTTTGCTACCGAAGAAAACTCGGTGAAAGAAAGCCCGATGCCCAGAACAAACGGGATTATAAAACTAATGATGAAAGCAATCAATGTTGGAATAATAAATACCGGGAAATACCGCTTAAGCGCTTTTTCCATAACTGTGTACATTCCTTTCCGCGAGGATCTCACGAGTCCTGCCGTCCCGCGAGATTCTCACAATCCCACATAAACACTCTTTCTTTCTTTCTTTACGTATGTACTTACTTACTTACTTACTTACTTACTTACTTACGTACTTACTTGCTTACGTACTTATAAACATTTCTTCCTGCGGAAGGCGCAAAACGGTATGGATGTTCTTTCAGCAAGTCGTTGTCCCCTTCGTCAGCTCACAGTTTTTGGGGTCCAGGGGCTTGCCCCTGGCCGTTTAGGGGTCCGGGGGGACCGGAACCCCCGGCGCCTTTTTTGGTTCTTTTTTCGGCGGTGAAAAAAGAA
>JGI24702J35022_10002674_pt1 | contig 10823 bp, 3 predicted proteins | sample TergutTh196P4_FD_35022 | JGI IMG/M metagenome (IMG submission 35022)
CCCGCCGATACGTCCGGTAATCTTATGATTACGGCTTGGCCGTCTTGGTTGACGGAAAAGACGCCGCGTCCGGAACCCCGTCGAATGACATTCACGGCCTTGCGCGCATGGGAGAAAGATGAACCCCTGCTCTCTTCGGGATTGCTTGGGCCCGTAACAATCCGATTTGCGAAATATGTTTCCCTGAACGATAAGTAATGATTAGAGCCTATTAAAAATGGGAGTGGTTCCTTTTCCCTCCGGGAGAGGGTTTTCCGCCATTCGACAGCCCCCACCAAATCCTGCCCCAAGGGGGAGGGGGCTGAACATTTTTAATACGCACCAGCAACATAATATCACTTGCAAGGAGCAAAAATTATGCACATCAGGCAATTAAAAACGGCACTGGCCCTGGTTTTGGCAATGTTGGGGTCGGCACTCCATGCGGCACAGACCGAGCCGTCACCTTCCACCGATGATGTTTGGGAGAGCTTCGTGAATCCGTCCTTCGAGATGAAGCCACGGGCGCTCTGGTTTTGGAACGGCAGTACCATCTCCGGAGTTCCCGATGCCACGTTGGAGGAAATCGTCGAAGAAGCCGAGAAAAGCGGATATAACGGCTTGTCCATTTTGCCTGCCGCCGAACAAAGCATTTATTTGACGGAGAGTTATTTTCAAAAGTACGGCGTGGCTTTGGAAAAAGCACGTCAACTGGGTATGAAAATGACCCTTTATGACGAGTATTGGTATCCGAGTTCTCGAGCGGGCGGCGTTCTGGGACGGTTATATCCCGAATACACCGTTCAGCGTTTGGATAAAGTGGAACGTAACGCCACAGGTCCCGGCGTAACGCCGCTCCCTATTCCCGAAGGTCATCTTATGGGCCTTGTGGCCATGAACAATGACACCAGGGAACGTTTTGACCTTTCCACCACACCGGGGGCAAGTTACGGATACTATACCGTACCGGGTGCCCATGCTTCCTCGGATCATGGGGCGGACTACACGGCCGATAGGGCGTTTGACGGTAACCCCAATACCCGCTGGAATGCCGCCGCCGGTGCCACCGTGAATCAGTGGCTGGAAGCCTGCTTTGCAACGCCACAGACCTTTGACAACGTTACTATTAGGGAGGCTTTGGGACGGATAACTTCTTATGCCGTCCAGTATTGGGACGAAAACAGTCAAGAGTGGAAATCGTGCCACGAAGGTACGACCATTGGTCGGGACGTTACGGTAAACCACCATTTTCCAGCGGTTACGTCCATACGGGTGAGACTGCTTATGCGTTCCGTGACGGATTATGGCGCATCGATAGGATCATTCGACATCTACAACGGAGCGCAACGGTTGGAAGTTCCCCAAACCGTGGCTCCCGGTATCTATTCTTCGAGCAACGTTGATGAAACCTACTCGGTGGAAAAGATGTTCGACGGTCGTTACAGCACAAACGACGCCGACGGCACCCGCTGGAACGCGGCCTCTGAAAACGGTAAGGACGAGTGGATTTTACTTTCCTACACGCATCCCGTAACTTTTGACAGGATAAAACTCTGTGAGGCGTTTGGGCGCATAACCAAGTACTCCATCCAGTATTGGGAAAATGAGCAGTGGAAGGATTGTTACACAGGCGGCGCAATCGGTAATAACGTAACGGCGGACATCACGTTTCCTTCGGTAACGTCGCGGATGCTCCGGTTTTACGTGAATGAGGCATCCGCTTCTCCGTCCATCTGGTGGATGGAAGTCTACAACGGCCCCCAAAGACTCCCGATGCCGAGAATCAGACCGGTTACGGCAACCGTTTCGGCTTCAAGCGTCTTCAATGACAACCCTTCGTATGGTGCGTCGAAAGCCTTTGACGGCAGTTCCGGTAGCCGTTGGAACGCCGCTGACGGAACCAACAACGACCAGTGGCTTATGGTGGAGTACAACGATCCCGTACTGTTTGACAGGGTTGTCATCAGGGAGGCACTGGGGCGCATTACCTCGTGGTCGCTTCAATACTGGGCGGGCAACGATTGGGCCAACTGCTCCACCGGCACGGTCATCGGTAATGATGTAACCGAAACGATGACGTTTTCTCCTGTCATCTCCAACAAAGTGAGGTTTTACGTACACTCGAACACCGGCAACAGCGCGTCAATATGGTTTATGGATGTCTACGACGGCGAAACCCGACTTCCACCTCAGGGCAACGAGGAGGCGGTGATCGAACACGGTGATCGAGTGTGGAATTGCCCGATTCCGGACGGGCGGTGGAAAGTCATGGCCTTCGTGAGCGTTTTGGATGCCTCAGGGGGTATGAATTATCTGGACGCCGAATCTGTGGACAAATTTATCAAGGTGACACACCAAGCGTATTACGACCGTTTCAGCAACTGCGACATTTCCGGCTTGGATGAACGCTTTAACTATTTTGGCACGGTCATTGACTCCACGTTCTACGACGAACCTTTTTTCTGGAACATGAAGCCCGAATCCAGTGGGCGTATGTGGACTCACAAGTTCAACGACGATTTTGTCAGGATTCACGGATACTGCCCAATTTTGTTGTACCCGGCCATGTTCATGGACATCGGCGAGGAGACGGAAGCGGCACGAGCCGCTATGAACTATGTGAGAGCCGAACTGTACTCCACCGAATATATCAAGAGAACCACCGACTGGTGCAACGCCCACGGCATCCTGTCCACCGGCCACGTCAACTGGGAAGAGTACCCGAATCCAGCCGGATACAACGGCGATTTGATAAAGGTCTTCAAGTATCAGGATATACCGGGGATCGACTACATCTTCGGTTATGGCTGGAACCAACTTTCCGCAAAAGTGGTGTCCTCCGCCGCTTACAATTGGGACAAGCCGGAAGTCATGTGTGAAATTTACGGCGGAATAAACAATATGGACGAAGCGGACTTGTACCGTATCGCTATGGACCAGTTCACCAAGGGCATAAACTATATGATTCCCCATGCCATTTGGACGGACACGAACAAAGTGGTTTTTAAGCCTGAACTTTCGTCGCGGGATCCTGTCTTTGGCCCGTTGCTACCTGAACTCAACAACTATATGGGCCGCGCTCAACTCCTGCTGAAAGGGGGACGCCATGTGGCCGACATCGGCGTACTGTATCCCATTGACTATCTCCAATCCTGTTACCTGTTCAACAGTGGTAACTGCAATCCTTCCGACAACAACTATATGAACGTGGGGGCGACGTTGGCCGACCGGCTTCATCGGGACTACACCTTCGTCCATCCCGAAGTGCTGGAGCAGAAATGCACGGTTAATAACGGCTCCATACGTTTGAACAACGCCGCCAACTATGAGGAATACAGAGTGTTTATCCTTCCGGGCATGAAAATGATCCGCTTGGAAACTGCCAGACAGGTGGAAAAATTTCATCGGTCCGGCGGTAGCGTTATTTCGATAGGACAACTTCCCTACAAAGGCACTCGGCTTGAAGACGACGCAGAGGTCGCCCGAATCATCAGTGGGATTTTTGATATTCCCGAAAAGGACCTGCGGGACTCGGCTACCGCCAATAAAACGAACACCTCCGGTCCCGGCCTGGCGATCAAATTGGGCGGATGGGATGCCATCGCCGTCGGTGCGGCACTGGACTCGGCACTCAACGTGTATGACGTGAAGTTTAACGACATCCCAGTCATCGACGATGGCTATTTCGGTTACATACACAAGGTTAAAGATTCCACCGACATCTATTTCATCGGTAATTCTTCCCGCAGTCAGACGATTGACGGCTCCGTTGACATCCGGGGCAAAAAAACACCCGTCATCTGGAATCCTCACGACGGTACGAAGTCCTCTCCCCATTACTCGTACAAAACCGTGGACGGAATAACCGTAACAAATGTAAAACTGGACTTGGAACCGGTACAGTCGGTGTTTATTATCGATGAGAATGCTCATTGAACGTTAGGCGACGACGTGTGATTTTGTCAGCAATCACTGATGTTGCCACCCGAAGTGGCATAACATAACTTGTGAGGAGAGAAAATGATGAATACCAGGCAATTAAAAACGGTACTCGCCCTGGCACTGACTTTCGTCATACTGGGATCGGCTCTCCCTGCGGCACAAACCACGTCGTCCTATACCGATAACATTTGGCAGGTCTTCATGAATCCGCCTCTGGAGTACAAATCCCGTCCCATTTGGTTTTGGACGACCGATTTGGTTACAACTCCGGACGCCGAACTTGTCCAATTGGTTCAAGACGCATACAACAGCGGTTATTCCGGTTTTGGTATCATTCCGTGTCGTAATCGGGACCTCTATTTGAGCGACACCTATTTTGACAAATATGAACTCGTCCTCGCCAAAGCCAGGGAATTGGGCATGAAAGCGACCTTGTACGACGATTTCACTTTTCCCAGTTACAGAGCGGGCGGCGTTTTCGTGAAAAAATATCCCGAATACGTTGCCAAGCGTGTGGACATGATTGCCAAGCCCGTTACGGTAACCGGACCGGGCTCAGCGTCCATGACGGCCCCCTTCGGTACAGTTATGAGTTTTGTGGCGATGGAATCCACCACCGGGAAAATAATAGACCTGACCGGCGGTATGACTCAGGAAGAAGAACGGACACCCGACGCGCCCGCTACCACACTCTCCGTGAAAAATATCTCTGCCTCCTCCGAATACAACACCACCAACCATTCCGCCAAGGCGGCTTTCGATGGAGACTCCGACTCCCGCTGGAATGCGGCAAGTGCTCATACCGGGGAAGAATGGTTGGAAATAACCTATAGCGAACCTGTTGCCTTCGACACCTTGGTCATAAAAGAGGCATTTGGACGCATTCGGGATTGGACTGTGCAAACGTGGAATGGTACGGCTTATGGGGATGTGGCAACAGGAACCGGTATAGGCAATGAAAAAACAATCAATTTCGCCGCCGCCACGTCCGCCAAGGTCAGGTTTCTCATCAAGTCTTACGTCGGCGACAGTCCGTCCCTATTCTCTATGGAGATATACAACGAAGGAGTACGGCTTCTGCCTCAAGGTCCCATTTTGGATGACCATGTGTACCCGCACTATCTTCGCTTGTCTGCGGATGGCCTTCCATCGGGAGAGTGGAAACTATTGGCCTTTGTATGCGTACCGGCCCCCACCGACGGAGTGAATTACCTGGACGGCGACTCGGTGGCAAAGTTTATCGAAGCTACCCACGAAGCGTATTATGAGCGGTTCAAAGATGATTATTTCCCCGTGGAAGTCAGTCCCGGCGTCTTTGAAGGCGGCGTGTTCGATTCCACGTTCTACGACGAGCCGTTCTTCTGGTGCATCGGCAGAGAGAGTGCGGGAAGAATGTGGTCGCACAAGATGAACGATGAGTTTATCAAGTTTCACGACGACAAATATGGTGATCCTTCGGCACTGTACCCTGCCATATTCGGCTTGGACATCGGCGAGAATACTCTTGCCGCCCGCGCCGCGTTCAACTCGTTGCGCGCGGAACTGTTCTCACGGGAATATGTCAAGCAGATCGCCGATTGGTGTCGAGACCGCGGCTTGACTTCTTCCGGCCACGTGATGTATGAGGAAGCTCCCAACCCGGTCTACCAATACGGCGACTTGATGAAAGTGTTTAAGCATCAGGATATGCCCGGCATTGACTATATCTACTATTACGCCGACAACCAACGGTCCTGTAAAGTGGTTACTTCCGCCGGTTATAATTGGGATCACGGTTTGTTTATGACGGAAACTTATGGTGCGATGGGCGAAGAGATGGGCATCGAGAACCTCTACCGTCCGGCTATGGATCAGTTCACCAAGGGGCTCAATTTTATGATGCCGCATGCCATCTGGTCGGATGCCCGACGCAGTGCCGTCCAGTTTCCGCCCGAACTGTCCTCACGCAATGAATTATACGGCCCTGAGCTTCCGGCCTATAACGAGTACATTGGACGCTGCCAACTTCTGTTACAAAAAGGACGTCACGTGGCCGATATTGCCGTGTTGTATCCCATTGATTACCTCCAGTCCCAGTACTACCTTAACACGAAAGAACCTCAATACGGCAATCCGCCCGACAACAACTACATGGACGTGGGAACCGCGCTCACCGACAGACTTCAGCGGGACTTCACTTTCCTGCATCCCGAAGTCCTGGGGGACCCCGCCAGGTGTGTGGTTGAAAACGGTGTCATCCATCTGCAAAACCGCCGGAATTACGAGGACTACAGGGTGTTCATTCTGCCGGGTACAAGAATGATCAGCAAGGAATGCGCCGATCAACTGAAAACCTTTTTCGAATCCGGCGGAAGCATTATCTCGGCAGGCCAACTTCCCTATAGGGCAACCGCAACCAAAGACGACAGCCATGTGGCGCAGGTTATCAGCCGTATCTTCGATATACCGGAAACGGAACTGCCCCATTCCGTCGATGTCGTAAAAGAGAATGACTTGCGCGGCTCCGGCAAAGGTTTGGCCATCAAACTGAAAGGTCTGGAACCCGGCGATAAGGACTTCACAAAATACGACGTTGCCGGAGTTGCGGCTCTTGGCGTCGCATTGGATAAGGCCCTCGACGTGTATGACGTGCGCTTTGAAAACATTCCGCTGACGCTCGACGGCTTCGTTACCTACATCCATAAAGTCAAAGAAGACACCGACATTTATTTCCTTGCCAACTCCTCATTGACCGCATACATCAGCGGCGCCGCCTATTTTCGGGGCAAAGTCGTCCCCTCGGTCTGGGATCCTCATACCGGTACCAAGTCTGCGGTTCTCTACGAACATATTACAAAACACGGTCAGGATGTAACAAAAATTAACTTTGACTTGCCTCCCGTGTATTCTGTATTCATTGTGAACGACCCAGGCATGGAGAACCAGCATCTCACGGGCATCAAACTTTCTTCGGATACGGAGAAGGCACTGGGCGTCGGCGGGATCACGGACCTCCTGGACTACAGAAAACACGCCCGACTGTCCGTAACAGGCACGTTTTCGGATGGCAACAAGGTTGTTGATTTGGGCGTTATGAGCGCACTGTGCGAGTTTAAAAGCCTTAATCCTGAAATCGCAACGGTCAGTGCTTCCGGATGCGTTACGGGTACGGCTCCCGGAAAGGCGATCATCAAGGTTACTAGCGGAGAGTTTGAGGAAACCGCAGAAATTGAAGTAATCCCGATTACCCTGGAAGAAATCGTCCTGACGTCCGACTTGGACGCCCTGAAAACAAACGGCTTGACGCAACTGACGGTTGAGGGTAAATTGTCCGACGGTGTTGTCTTTGATTTATCGGCACTTCCCGGTCTGACCGTAACACCCGATACTCCGGGTTTGGTTGCCATAACAGACAACAAGAAATGTGAGAAAGTTGCCGGGCAGGACAACTTTACCGTCCGGCTGACTGCCTTGCTGACTGTTGGCGGCGAGATTGTAAATTCCAATAGTGTCCGCCTCCATGCGTTCCCGCTCACGAACGTCGCCCTGGCCACCAATGGCGCTACGGTAACGGCGTCGTCCGCACACGGCTCCTTTCCGGCGGAAAACGTTATTAATGGCGACAGGACGGGCAAAAACTGGAACAGCGGCACCGGCGGATGGAACAGTGCAGGCACTTTCCCTCAAACGCTGGAGATCACCTTCAACGAAAGAAAATTCATTGACGAGATAAACGTGTTTACACTCCAGGACGGGTTCAGTGCGGGTCAGGAGCCACGAAAAGACACCGTGTTCTATGCCTACGGCATCACCGAATTCAAACTCAGATATTGGGACGAGGCCGATGGCGGTTGGAAAGACATTCCCGGATGTGCCGTCACCGGAAACAATCGGGTTTGGAGACAGTTCAAGTTTGACCCGATAGATGTGGAGAAAATTCAGTTGTCCATGACGAATAGCACTGACGGCAATACGGCCCGCGTCGTGGAAATAGAGGCTTGGGAGGCTTACCGCAGCTTGGATTAAAGCCATTCCGCTTTCAATCCGTACTTTCGTCCGTAAAACTGCCGTTTTGTTTGACCATGTTCCCTACCGGATGAAAAGGATGCAATTCGATGGGGGGGGTCGTCACCGAAAATCACCTTCAATCGTTTGTAGATGACATTGATATTTTGCAACGCTTATTTCGTGCCGGCCTGATCCTGTATCGACGCCGCATAAGCCGTTACCGAAAGAATCAATCCAACGTATCAACCACAATGTGCCGCTTGCGACCGGTCGATCCTCTTCGGCGTCGCCTTGATCTCGAAAAATTTATGACGCGACAACCACTGTTGATAATTGTATCTTGTGTTTTCTTCCTGCCGTTACCCGGCGTTTTTGCGGAAGAGCCGGCACGGAACCCGATGCCGTATCTGCTGGGACCGCGTTCGCTTGAACGGACGACTTTTCAGCAACACGGACCGATCATGCCTGACTTCGATCTGCGCACGGATGCCGCAATGCCTTACGGCATTACGGAACGGGAACTCGCCGCGCTGAATTCCTACCCGGAAGCGGGATATGTGTTGCACCTGATGACCGGCGTTTCGTGGGGAAACTATACGGAATATCTCGACGGCCACTTTGACGGCATCGACCATTGGGATCAAGGCCAGCGTGATGCAAACGGCGAGATCAACCACGGACAGCGAACGCCGTATATGGTGCCGTCTGTCTCGTTCGGGCGTTTCCTCGAAATCGGCCTGAAAAAAGCGATTGATGCCGGCACCTTGGGCGTGCATCTCGAAGAACCGGAATTTTGGGCAAGAGCGGGGTATTCGGAAGCGTTTAAACGTGCCTGGCAAATTTATTACAATGAACCGTGGCAAAATCCGAACGCAACCTGCGACGCCCAATATCGTACCGGTAAACTCAAACATTATCTCTATCGACGCACGATTGCCGAATTGTCCGAATCGCTCAAGGAATATTCCTTGCTCAAACACGGTCGCACATTGCAATTTTATGTTCCGACACACAGCTTAATCAATTACACGCAGTGGAACATCGTCAGTCCCGAATCGGCATTGCTCGACCTGCCGGGCGTGGACGGGCTGATCTGCCAAACATGGACCGGCACGGCACGTACTCCGAATATTTATGAAGGCCGCCGGGAAGAACGGACCTTCGAAGGCGCCTTCCTTGAATACGGCTGTATGCAGGAACTCGCGCGCGGATCGGGTAAGCGGATGTATCTGCTCGCCGACCCGATTGAGGACAACCCCAAGTACGACTGGGACGATTACCGGCGCAACTATATTTGTACGTTGGTCGCTTCCCTATTGGCACCGGACTCATACTATTACGAGGTTTGTCCATGGCCTGCCCGCGTTTTTAGGGGCCGCTATCCTGCCGGAGCGTCTGATGCAAAGTCGATCCCCGGCGACTATGCGACAATGCTGTTGACCGTGTTCAACCAACTCCGCGATATGGATCAGCCCGACATCGACTGGCACGGGGCAACCGACGGCATCGGTGTCATCATCAGCGATTCGGCAATGTTCCAACGTGCCGAACCGCATATCCGTGACGGTTCCGTACAGCATAAAAATGATCCGACGCGGTCGGCACGGGACGAAATCGGTACGCTTGCCGGTTTTTTCGGATTGACATTGCCGCTGGTCAAACACGGAGTGCCCGTTCGACCGACCTTGCTCGAAAACACGTTACGTTATCCCGGCTATCTTGACCGTTATAAGGTCCTTGTGCTAAGTTACGAATTCCAAAAGCCTTATTCGCCCGGTTTCCATGCGGTGCTTGCCGACTGGGTCCGGCGCGGCGGCTCGCTGGTTTATGTCGGCGCGGATACCGATCCGTTTCACCAAGCCGTGGATTGGTGGAACTCGCCGCAAGCGATCAAAACATACACTTCGCCATCGGAGCACTTGTTCGAATCGCTCGGTATGGAACCGAAGCCCGATGAAGGCGTTTACGATGTCGGCAACGGCAGACTGTTCGTCGAACGGAAGCATCCGGCCTTTTACTCTCGAGGCAAAAATCAAAGCGATGATTATCGTGCGCTGATTCGCGCCGCATCCAAGGCATCGGGAGCGGATTTTGTCGAACGGAATTATTTTCTGTTACGCCGCGGTCCATATCTGATCGGAGCGGTTTTGCGAGAATCCATCAGTGATGAACCGCTCGTTCTCAAGGGGCGGTTCGTTGACCTGTTTGAGCCGGAACTAACCGTTAAAAACGAAGTATCCATCGAGCCTGACCGTCAATTCTGGCTACTTGACTTGGATCGAGTTACCGCAACGGCTCCGGCGGCACTGGCGGCATCGGGACGCATTGAAAATTGGACGCTTGCCGGGGACGAACTGAAATTTCAACTTGAAACGCCGACCCGCGTTGCCAACGCCGTCCGGCTTCTGCTCAACGCGAAACCATCGGTAGTGCGGATCGACGGTGAGCCATCGGACACTTGGCACTGGGACGATGCTTCCAAAACGCTCTTGATCCGACACCAAGGCAATCCGAAAGGTACATCAATATCCGTTGTGTTTTGAAAGATCGTTTTAAATATTGCAAAGCGGCAAGCGGCGCAAAGGACAAACCATTCAACAGGAATTACGTCGCCTTATCGGCGAATTTTCTGAAAAATTCCGCGCAGTTCCTGATTTCCTCGACGTTGCCGTCATCATAGATATGGTCGTACTCAATGATAACGGGACCGGCATATTCCTGATCCGTCAGTTCGTTCAGGATGGCTTCGATCTGTCCTTTTCCGGTTCCCCACGCGGTGTCCTGGAATCTTGGATTCTCTTCTCCCGGATTGATCACTTTCAGGTCCTTTAAGTGGACGCTGACGATCCGCCCTTTGAAGTCCCGAATCACTTGGAGCGGATCGAAGCCGCTACGCATATAGTGTCCCGTATCGG
>JGI24702J35022_10002676_pt1 | contig 10816 bp, 5 predicted proteins | sample TergutTh196P4_FD_35022 | JGI IMG/M metagenome (IMG submission 35022)
CAGGTTCCACTGGTCGTCGCTCAGGTCGGTTTTGTACGCTTGGCGTGGCATCGTGCTCATGGAAACTCCTTTCGTGTGAAATCAGACGCAAAGTATAACAATTGAATGAGTTATCACAAATAGAAGTTTCCAAATAGACTCTGAGCGGTCTTGCCTTCGTGCGTGGGTGATTACACGGTTTTTGTCGACGGCGTGGAATACAAACCTGTTACAGTTACGGATTCAGACAAAATCGTCCGCGTGAACATTCCCGGCACGTTGCGAAAGCAGGAAGTCGTAACGGTGGCCATCCGGGTACGCAATGCGCCGTGGGGAACCGACGGTGGTGCGGTGTTTCCTGATCCGATTAAATTACGTTGCGGAAAAGGAGTGATCTCATTGGGCAACTGGGCGGCTAAAGGAGTCTTGGAAACCTACAGTGGCGGAGCGTGGTATCGAAAAACGATACGTATGGACGCGAAAGAACTCGACGTTCTGAAGGCAACGCAAGGCCGGATTCGCTTGGACCTCGGCCACGTAACGGCATCGTGTGAGGTGCGTATCAACGGGAAATTGGCGGCGGTTCTGGCGGCTTCACCATGGTGCTGCGACATTACGCCGCTGTTGGCTGTCGGGGACAATGAAATTTCGGTTTTGGTTCTGAACACCTTGGCGAACCATTATCGTACGATTCCGTCGGAATATCGCGGCGACAACCGTTCGGGGCTTTTCGGGCCCGTTCGATTGCTGCACGAGAAACGCGAGGAAAGAAATTGAGATCGTTCCTAACGGGAACATCGGCATAAAACTTGCTCCACGGCACCGGCACGGTGTCGAGGATTTGGCGATGATATCCTCACTGGCCAATTGTTCCGCCTCGGCTTCGTAAGTCAGGATAATTCGGTGCCGTAGCACGTCGACGTATGATTTCCATGTGTTTCTACGTTTGTTCCCTCTCCTCTTGGGAGAGGGGACTTGGACGGGTTCAAGAAAGCAGCCAGAACTTTGCAATCGTAAAATAAATGGCAATACCGGACACGTCGACGAACGTTGCGACGAACGGCGTCGACGCCACCGCCGGGTCGACGCCGAGACGCCGAAAAAAGAGCGGCAACATTGCGCCGACGATCGACCCGAAAAGACAAATCGCGGTGACGGCTTGGAAAATCGTAATCGCCAGCAACCAGCGGTCTGCGCCTCCCAGCACGGACTCCGGAGTCAATGAAGCGCGACAAAAACCGATGATACCGAGCGAAAGTCCCAAGGCAATACCCATAAGAATTTCGTGCCGGAAAACCCGGAGCCAGTCACGGAGTTGAATTTGTCCGAGCGCCATCGCCCGTGTAATGAGCGTTGCGGCTTGCGAACCGCTGTTTCCTCCCGTCGAAATACAGAGTGGAACGAACATTGCCAACACGATGAACTGTTTCATTGCGTCGTCGAAATGCGCCAGAGCGGAAAACGTAAAGAGTTCCGCAATGAAAAGACAGGCCAACCATGGAATTCGCTTTTGCCAAATCGTGAAAAAGGGAATTTCGAGATAGTTCCCTTCCATTGGCATAATACCGGCCATCTGGTGGGCGTCCTCGGTTGCTTCCTCGTGGACGACGTCGAGAACGTCGTCGTGCATGATGATCCCGAGGATGCGGTGCGCTTTGTCAACGACGGGAATCGCAAGGAAATTGTACGTCGCCACCGCTCGGGCCGCCAAGTCGCGGTCGTCGTCGGCTTTGACCGTAATCAGGTCCCGCTTCATGATTTCCCGCACCGTTCGGCCCGGTTTGCCGACCGTTGCGAGCAATTGCCTCGCCGAGACCAAACCGACCAAATGATCCTTGGCGTCGACGACGTAAAGGTAGTAAACCGTGTCGGCGTCCGCCGTTTGTTTGGCGATTTCGGCAATCGCTTCCTCGGCGGTCATATTTTCGTCGAGACGCACGAAGTCGGTTGACATTTCGCTTCCGCAACTCCCGTCTGGAAACTGCCGCAAGCGTTGAATCTCGTATCGGTCTTCCGCCGGCAACAAGCGGAGCAATTCGTCGGCGATTCCCGGGTCTGTCTCGTGAATCAAGTCGACTCGGTTATCCGACGGCAAACGCTCCAAGAGTTCCGCGAACTCATTCCGCGGAGCGTTTTCCAGAACGTCGACCTGTTTTTGCAACGAAAAGAAGTCGAAGATCGCGGCGCGGTTTTCCAAATCGGTGTGTTGGAGAACCGTCCAGATTTCGAGCGGTTCCAAACCGCCCATGAACTCCGCCGTCCGCGCCGGATGCAGCGTGGAGCAGAACTCACGCATCTCGTCGATGTTGTTCTCGGCCAGCATTTCCCGGAGTTCGGGAAGAAAAATCGGATTATCCATAATGGTTATACTCAAAACGGGGTAGAAAATGGTCTTTTCTACGGGATGATTTTTTTGCCGAAAGGAGCGCCCTTAGTAGCTTCAATGGATTCACTCTCCGGCGCCCTTATTGCTGATAAGGGCCTGTAAAAAAATAACTTGTCCAAAGAGCCGGGGATAAAGGCGGTACTCCGCCGTAATCCCCGGACAAACGGCCAATGAATGTTTGTACAACTTGGGCAGGTTATTTACAGGTCCTAAGGGAATAAGGGCGCGGCATTCGGGCGTCTCGATGTTACTTGTTTCAATACCTTTCCGATCAATTCTTTTTATCCACAGATTACACAGATTCATTTTTCGCGGGTGCTGATGTTGTCCCCAAAATCTGTGAGAATCTGCGCAATCTGTGGACAATAAGGAAGTTTTCTCGGAATTTCCTCGTGGGTTATGAAATCAGATCTATTGTATCGAAGCGAAGCGACGAATTCAAGACGCCGCGAAATTCATGCCAAACCGAGCAAATGCTCGGCCAAGGTCTGTTCGTAGTCCTCGGCATAGCGGTGGTCCAAGAGATCATTCGAAAGCGGCGCAAACGGATCAAAATCCGACGTAAACAGCGAGCCTGTCATGCCGCCGTAGCCAATGCCCAGGGAGGACTCGTCCGGTAGCGTTCCTGTCGACGGCGCCGGAGTACCGGCTAAATTTTCATCGAGAAGCTGTAAGTATTCGTAAACATCCCATGCCGCCTGCGTGGGAACCGGCCACGCGGTCGGTTCCCACGCACTAAACGCGAAAGCCTGACCGGCAGCCGGAGCTGGTGCTGGTGCCGAAGCGCAATGTGTCACCGTGACCGCTGCCGAACTAATTTGCGACAAATTGACCTTCATGCCATCACGCGTGATCTCACCGAGCGTCAACGAAAACTTGACGGCTTGGTTGGTCGTTAGGGCGCTGTTCGGCGTAACCTCGATACGGAAAAGAAGAACGTCTTCATTGGAGGAAATCGTTGCTGTCCCAGATGCGATTACCTGCCAACCGTTCTCTCTTACCGCCACATTGCCGATTCCGTTGTGGTCGACTTCCATTTTGAAAGGAGCGGATGCAAAATCCGACGTACTCGCACGCAAACCGAAAAGGAACGTGTAATCGCCCTCGGAATCTTTCGGGAACAAGTCGCTCGCCCAAACTTCGACAAAGTACGATCCTTCTCCCGTTATTGAGGAGATCGGTGTTCCGCTCGACCTCGACGCAACGGCAACAACGGCAAGTTCGAGCATTTGCGCATTTTTCATGGAGAACGTAAATTCCTTCGTGCAACTTTCACCGTGAGGGTCTTTTGCCGTTACGACTATTGTGACGGGACTCGTGTCCGTCGAGCAAGTAAATTCGTCCGGCGAAATATACGTGACGATAAGTTTTCCTTCGTCGTCTATGGTTGCGCCTGTGATAAACGTACCTTCCTCCAGTGGTTCCAGTATCTCAAAAATCAAGGCGTCTTTGTTCTTATCGGTAAAGTGTTGCCCGAGGTCGATAGGCTCGTTTTCCGCGTCATAGCTCGACGGCGCGTCTGTTGGCTGCGGTCGATAGTTGACGCCTTCTATCGTCAGGCGGATCGTTCCGCTTGCCTCTTTTTCCGACAGGTCGGCGACAGTGTAGATAAAAGTGAAGTAGTCCATCGACTTCTGCTTGCCAATGGCATCTTCTGGAGCGATCAGGCTTGAAAAATAACCGGTCGGACTCGAATCCGCAACGAAACGCAGAAATTTTTCCCCGTCGTCGTCACTTCCTCGTGTAAAGGTTCCGTATCCTTCGACCACGATCTTGTTCTCGACAAAGAAACGAAGGTCATTGTCAAACACCGTAATCGAACGAAATTCCAATTCGTCTCCATCATCGACGTCAAACGCCAGGTCGCGGAGATAGTAGACGCTTCCTTCCGTCGAGTCGACCGGCAACCAATTGGGGTCGCTGAGTGGATTATCTGCCGTGATGACGGGCGCATTGTTTTTGCCGAGGATCGTCAATCGGATGACGCCGGTTGCCGAAACGTCGTACACCGAATCGGAAATCGTGTACGTAAACTCTGCCGTCAGCGTTTCGCCTGCGGCGAGGAAGTCGAAGACGCCGTTCGGTGTGAACTGGAACTCGCCGGTTGTCGTGTCGAACGTCCGGCAAGCGGTCATTGCATCGGTCCATGCAACGGAACGTTCATAGTCCGGATGGGAAACCGCAAGACTCGTCGGCAGCGTCAATTCACTGAGCGAGTATTTTCCCGACGGCGAGGCGAACGTCGGCGTTTCCGTGAAACCGGTCTTGCCGTCTTCCGGGAAAGAACCTGAAATTTCCGTTGCCGTGGGGTTCTGAGCAGTTCGGACTTCGACCGTCAAGTCGAGTTCTACGTCGTCGGCGCCGTCTTTCTTTACGCAAACGGTGATTTTGCAATCAAAATTTCCCGTTGCGTTTTCGTCGAGCGTTACCACGCCGGTCGTTTCATTGATCGTGAAATACAAACGGATCATCTCTTGGGTCAGACCGTCCGGATTCGATGTTACGGAAAAGTCGGAAATCGAATAAGTGTACGCCGGAGCGGTGTCAATATCCGAAATCGTGAAACCGGGATCGAAGACGAAAGAATCCGCTTTCCGCTTGTTCGTCCAAGCCGAGAAAGAATCCTGAACGACGTTGGTAATCGAGTGTTGCGACGCTTCGCCGCGAATCACGATGTTTTGCGTAACGGTTTGTGTAACATCATACTCCACGTCACAAACCGTGAATTGGATGCGGAGCGTCAGTTCGTCGCCGGCGTTCAGGAAGTCGAACAGGCCCGCCGTCGGCTGGAAAACGAGTTTGTATTCGTCGACGTCGTTGCTGACGATTTCGTAACGGAGCGATTCCAAATTGATGTTCGAATTCGTGTAAGCTGTTCCGTTAAGTATCATTGAGAAAGACGGTTGGCTTACGCTAAACCAATCGTTTCCGGTTCGTTGCGTCCACGATTCGAAAGATTCCGTCGGATCGTTGACGCCGATGATCCATTCCGCCGTGAAATCGTCGTCGAACTCCGATTCGCTGAACTCGAAGTTGTCCGGTGTCAGCGTAACGTTCGGAGCCTGTTTGGCGTGAACCGTTACGGAAATTTCCCGTCCGACCGTTTCGGTTCCGTCGCTGACGAAGACTGTGAACGTCAAGGTCGTCGATTCGCCCGGTACCAAGGGAAGGTTCGTGTTCGTCAACGTCAATTTCCCGTCATTGTCAATCTGAATCGGCGGCAGCGAGCCGAAATTCCTGCCCGCCGTGCAGACAACGGGACCGATAGACCAAATATGCTTGTCGTTTCGATCAATATCGGAGACACCGAAGGCTGCAACGTCAAGAGACGCTCCCGCCACCTTGCCGCTGTTCGTTACCGCAAAGGATGAATCGCCGGTGATTGTCGGTGCGTTGTTCTCGCCGACGACCGTTACGGTAATCGTCGCCGTCGTTCGGCAATTCTCAAATCCGTTGTCGGCGACCGTAAATTCAAAGACGAGTTCCAGTGTTTCTCCAGCCGCAAGGTGTTGGAAATGCCCTTCCGGTGTAAACGTAAAAACGCCGTTGGTGTTGATTGCCGCGACGTCGCCGATTTCGACACCGGACGGCAAGGCACCGGATCGGAGAACCGGGGCGGTGTCAACAGAATAGGTTCGTCCCGGTGTTTTCGTAACGGCCGTCGTCAAGTCAACGATTTTGGGAGAATCGTTCTCGTCGACTTGGAGCGTCTTGTTGGCAACAGCGGGATTCGGTTCCGATTGGATGGAAACCGTCAAGTTTTTCGACGCCGTGCCGCCGTGACCATCGTTCAGGATGACCGTGATACTGTAATCGCCGGACAACTTCGCCAATTCGGGGTTACCGATTGACAGAAGACCGGTTATTGGATCAATCGAAAATCCTCTGGCACGCGACACGGGATCAAGGTCGAAGCTTAGTAAACCGGTGTCGTTCAGGTCGACATCGACGATGTTCCCGCAAACTGGATCAATCGCCTGCACGAAAACCTTGGAGTTGTTCCGAAGTTCAAAGAACGTTTTTTGAGCGGTAAAAGTCGGAACATCGTTTTGACCGTTCACGACGACCGAGAACCAGCCGGTTCCTTCGCCGCCGTTCGGATCAACGGTCGTGTATTGGAAGGTCAGTTTGACGGATTGGCCGTTGCCGAGCTGCCGGAAAACATTATGTGACGTGCTGAAGGACACAATTCGTCCGCTTGCATTCACGCTGCAAAGCTCCGCCGCAACCTGAAACAGTTCCTCGCCGGAAATCGGGCTCCCATTCAGCACGGAGAACAATTCAACATCCTTGACGGCAAGCTCCGACTTTGCGTGATCCTTGTCGGTCCAATTTTGAAGCAATTCGTCGAACGCAATGTCTTTGTTTGGCCGCCCGCTTCCTTCCATTACGGTGAACGACGGAACGGTTCCGTTGAAAACCGGCGGATTGTTTTTGCCAAGAATTTCAACGCGGATCGTTCCTTGAGCTTCGAGGCCGCTGAGATCGTCCCGGACCGTGTAACGAAATTCCAACGTTGCCGTTTCACCTTCCTTGAGGAAGTCGAAGTGTCCAAACGGAGCGTTCAGAATAAGAACACCGTTTGTGTAATTCCAGAACGTCGAAACGTCGTTCGCTCCGATGCCGGTTGCGGTGAGTGTCATTCCGCTGATCGTGTACCAATCGGTCGTCGTTCGCTGTGGTCTGTTTCCGTCCGCAATGTCGTTCGACAGCGTAAAGGTCGAAGACGTCGTTGCGTCCTCGGCGAGTTGCAGCACGGCGGGATTCGTGATTTGGGGTATCCGATAAGCGACTCCCTGAATGTGAACGGTAACGTTCCCGACTTGCGAGAAGGCGTTGGCGGCCAAACTGTCATCCCGAACGGTGATTGCAAGCGTCAACGGCTCCGTCTGCTCCGGTCCCAGAATGCCGTTGCGTGTTTTGCCGTCGATTGTCAGCGATTTCAGGTCGGCGGCGAGTTCAATCGTCGTTCCGCTGCTGAGGACGATCACTCGATTGGTGGCGTTGAGCGTTTTCGTTCCCGAAACGTCGGCAACAGCAATCGAAACGAATTCATGCGCAGCGCCGGGATTCGTTGCGGAAACGACGTCCTCGACCCGGATCGTGAGTTTGGCGTCAACGGAAGTCGGCAGCGAGACCGGATTGACAACCGGCTGTTGGTGCGTACCGACGACCTTGAATTCGACGGGCGTTAGGTAAGTATTGCCGATGGAATCCTTCGAAGCGACTTGGACGGGAACGGCTTCCGTTTGCCCCTTCGGAATGTTGCCGAGTAAGGCGGGATCGACGACGAAGGACAGCGTTCCGTCGGCGTTCTTCGTGATCGTTCCTTTGCCGGGAACCGTGATTTGATTGTTCGCCGGGAACGCCGTTCCGTTGACGGTTTGGACTTGCAGACCGGTGCCGACGGAAACCGTGCCGGTTCCGTTGTCGTCGACCTTCGGATTCGAGCTCGTCGTTGCGACGTAAGCAAAGGAGATCGACTCGCTGCCGTGATTCCCCTTCGTGTCGGAAGCCCGAACGAGGACTGTGTAGTTTCCGAGCGCCGTGAACGTCGATGCCGGAATCGTGTAATTACCGTTGGAATCCAAAGAGAGAGCCGCCCAGGAAGTTCCGTTATTTAGCGAGTACTGAGCGGAACCGGCCTTGATTCCGTTGGCGTCGGTGATTTTGCCGGTCAACGTCGGATTCGTCGTTCCTGTTGCGGAGCCGTTTTGCAAGGCGAGCGTGATCGTCGGCGCTGTCAGGTCTTGCGGAGTGACGGTTGCCGAAGTGATCGTCGCCGTGCTTGGGTTGGCGGCTTGAGTCCGGGCGATTTCCAAGTCGACGGTCGAAATTTTGCCGTCGCCGTTCAAGTCGAGCATCGACTTCTTCGTCGTGTTCAGGTTCTCGTAACCCCCCCAGCCGAAATAGGGTTCCAGCAACTTCGTGTAACTGCTCCGTGCAGAAGCCCAACCGTCCTGCTGCTGAAGGATCGCCGCTTCAACGAGATAAACCAAGCCGAGTGAGTTCAAGGAAACCGACGCGATTTCGAAGGTCAAATTTCCCGCCGTTCCGTTTTCGGCGTAAATGTAAGCCGTGTAGGAACCGGGACCAAGGGAGATTGTCCCTGTACTTGCCGTTGTTTGGGGTCTGTCCGTTGCGCTGGAAAACGTCAAGACGTTGCCGCCAGCATCCCGGAGTTCGATTGTCGACGGATCGAGCGTTCCGCTGCCGTAGGCTTTCAGCTCGAACGACATCGGTTTAGCGTCGCTGGTCGAGACCGTAAACCGAATTTCCGCCGGGTTATCGGTTTGGGCGTAAGCCGACAGGGTTTGGAGCGTGTTGGCGGCGAGCAGCTCACGGTTTTCGAGGGTCTCGAATTGCAACGAGCGGCTCGGCTTCCGAGCGGTTTTTTTGAGAAAGTCCATTTTCTTGTCCTTTGCGGAGAATCCTGAGCGGACGACCAAACATTCCGGTCGGCAGGGAAGGGTAATTTATTTTGCCGTTTCGATCAAGAGACAATTTCCGGAAAATCTGGAGACTGGAATGCTACTCCGACCTCACCGCCCCGCCGCAATGGAGGAAGGTGAGGCAAGAAGTAGAGCCGAAGGCAATGCCAAAGGAATGGTGCTAGGGAACACTCAAAAATAACCTATCCAAAAAGCCGGGGATGAAGGCGGTACTCCGCCGTAATCCCCGGATGAACTGCCAATAAATTTTGTACAATTGGACAGATTATTTATTTAACAGGTACTAGCTACTCCGTTCGTCCGACCTTTATATCGTGCAGAATGCGGGCAATGCGATTTTGTTGTCTTGCAAGTTCGTCGACGGCGTTTTTCAATAATTCCAAATCGGCGCTCGGTTCGACAAGCATCTTTTCATAACGCTCCGTTCGTTCGTTGACACGACGTTGCATCGAGCGAATCATCTTGAGTTCCGACAGCAGTTGGATCAACGGTTCGTCGCCGCCGCCCCCGCCGCCGGGAGACCGCGACTGGTTTTCCTGTCGCTCCTTCGCCTCCTTAATCGCAAGGTCAATGGCGTCCAGTATCTCTTCCAAGGCCGAAATGATCGCGTCTTCGATTCCAAGCGTTACGGAACCAAGCTCCGTTTTGTCCAAACGATTTTTGGCTTCCGTCATATCGAAACGGGCTTGGAGCAGCGACTCGACCATTGCCTGAGCGGTGCCGTCTTCCCGTAACAACACCAAGGCAGCGTCGGCGTCTTCGATGACCGTTTGCTGGTCCACTCCGAGACGGCTCGACTGAATTTGTACGGTTCGCTTGGTCTCGTCGCTTTCGGCGTTCTCTTGAGAGAGACGCTCCGTTTGCGACCGTATCGCCTGTTCGACGCGGAGCATTCGCTTGAATCGGGCTTCGAGCTTTTCCAGCGTTTGCATCAACTCCTCTTCGCGGAGTTGCCGCAGGATTTTTTCGAGTTCCGCCTTTGCTTTCTGGAGTTCGGCGATTGCTTCTTCCTGGTCTTCGAGGGCGCCCTTTTTCTCCGCTTCCTTGAGTTTTTGCTCCGCCTGCCGCATTCTTTTGAGCGCTTGACTCATCGCTTGCTGCGTCGGCGTTTTTCCCTCTTGGGACTCCTCGGTTTCCACGGCCTTTTTTTCCGCCGACTGTTCCTTGTCGCCGTCAGGCTTGGGAGATTCCTTCGGCTTCTCGTCGTCTTCGCTTTTCTTTTCGTTGTCTTGTTTCGATTCCTTGCCGTCTTTCCGCTTGTCGGGGTTTTCGTGATCCTCGATCCGGTCACGGAGCGATTGCGTCAACAGGCGAACGTCCTGTTGTTCTTGTTCGAAGGGCTTTGTGTCCTCGTTCTGCGCTGTTTTTTGTTTCAGATTCTTTTCTTTGTGGATCAGCTCTTCGAGATCGCGCAGGAACTCCTTGATTCGCTCCTTTTCCGCCTCCCGGCGTTGGTCGCGATTCTCGCTTTCGAGCAGTTTGAGCAGTTCGAGCAGGTCCTTTTCGATGCCTTCTTGAGCGGAGATTGCGTCGGTCAGACGTTTCTGTTCCAGCGTTCGAACAACTTCGTCGAGACGCGGCGAGACCAATCGGTCTTTGCCGGCAGTGAGGACTTTTCGTAACAGTTCGGCCCGCTTGGGATTCGTCGTCGCCGAGACCTCGGCCATCCGGAGGATGATCTGTTCGAGCTGCGCGTAGCGGTCGGAAAGCATTCGCTGCTTCTCCGGAAGCTGCTGCGCCGGACAAAGAGAAATTGCCGTCGATAGGAGGAGAACGAGGAAGAGGATTCGTTTTGGCATGGCAAAAGGGGGGCGATTTTCGTAGGTTGTCGACCGCCGGTCGGCAACGTGCGGTAGTCCGCACAAAACTCCTATCGCCGCCGCCCGGCGGTCAGCGGCCTACCGGCCTTTTTATACTGTCAACGGCATGAAATTGTCCTTTTTCCATGACGTTTTTGTCGGCGAAAAGGCACCCTTAGTAGCATCAAGACGCCCGAATG
>JGI24702J35022_10002677_pt1 | contig 10813 bp, 6 predicted proteins | sample TergutTh196P4_FD_35022 | JGI IMG/M metagenome (IMG submission 35022)
CGTTTGAGAGCCTTTTTCGCCGGTATCCCCTACACGCTGAATAACAAAACCGAAAAGCATTACCAAACCGTCTTTTTCGTTTTGCTGAAACTGATGGGACAGTTTATTGAAGTTGAGCAGGCCAGTACCATAGGCAGAGCGGATGTGGTGATTACTACCGCCGATACCGTCTATGTGTTCGAGTTTAAACTCTCCGGAAAAGAAACAGCCGAAGATGCGTTGAAACAAATCGACGACAATGGCTATCTTATCCCCTTCATCGCAGGAAACAAAAGATTGGTGAAGGTAGGCGCTGAATTTAGCACGAAAGTACGGGGATTAAGTAGATGGGTAGTGGGATAGTCGTCCATGTATCGGATAATTTTTAAAAAAACTTACAAATATACTGCTGATTTAAAAATTAGCAGTATATTTGTACGAAAAAATATTAAAATTTCAATATTGCTATTGAAAAAAGTCGTAAATATGTTTTGCCCGTCTATCCTCCTATTACTTTGTATTATTGGCAGCAGAAATATCACGAATTGGGCGTTTCTCGTCAAAATATATATGGATATGCTGTAAATATCTTTTTGGATAATCTATTTCTTGTCTGCTGCAATTTTTTCGAGTTCCTTAGCCGCTTTTTCTAACTCTTTGCTGATACTTTCCAGATCAAGTGATTTGTTTTGGTCAAGTTCTTTGGCGGCTTTATCGAGCTCCTTTTCCAAGTCGCCAGCATTATTTTCAAGTTCTTTGGCGACTTTTTCGAGTTCCTTACCAAAGTTTTCCCTGTCAACGCCCGTACTCCTCTCTATTTCACGGAGGGCGGCTTCTCCATAGATAGTCATCCATTTGGTGGTTGCGGCAACAATCTTCATTTTTTTAATGACGCCAACCTTATCGCTTTCAATGGCTTCGGCAAGGATTTTCATCGGCTCTTCCAATTCCTTATTAAGGTTTTGCCAGTCCTCTTCGGTCATCTTACCTTTGTTTTTCTCTACCTTTTCAAGCGCTTTGTTAACTTTTGTGATAGATTTGTCCACCGAGTTCCCTCCACATGCAACACACATGGCAAAAATTATACCTGCAATAATCAGCTTTTTCATAATAATAATTTTTTAATAATTTAATACTTAATATATTTACTTCTTTTTATAATTGATTGATGCGACAAAGATAGAAATTGGAAAAATACTATACAACCCCCTAATATTATTTTTTTTTCTTGTCTCAATAAAAAAATGTACTTTTGCATCGATTTATCATTGAGATCAGGACAATCATGATTGAAGTAAGGAATGTAATCAAGTCTTTCAAAACCGTACAGGCGGTACGCGGTATTTCGTTCGATATCTGTGCTGGTGAATTTGTCGCCTTACTGGGTCCTAACGGAGCGGGGAAAACAACATTAGTAGAGATGATGGAAGGCTTACGTAAACCTGATAGTGGCAAGATTACGATTAAAGGGAAAAACTGGCAAAAACATGAAAAAGAGTTGCGGCAAATCATCGGACTGTCATTACAGGAAACCCGTTTCTCCGAAAAACTGAAAGTCTACGAAACAGTTCGCCTGTTTGCTTCATTTTTCAGATTAGGCGCCAAACGCTCCAACGAAGTGATTGACCTTGTGGGATTGGACGACAAACGGCAGGCTTTAGTAGGAACGCTTTCAGGCGGTCAATGTCAACGACTTGCCTTAGCGGTCGCCCTGCTGAACAGTCCGAAAATTCTCTTCCTCGACGAACCGACTACCGGTCTTGACCCCCATTCACGTTACGATCTTTGGAATATCTTCAAAGAATTGAAGGCGCAGGGTGATACGACTTTAATACTAACGACGCACTATATGGAAGAAGCCCAATCGTTGTGTGAACACATCATCATCATTGATGAGGGGCAAATACTCAAAGAGGGGAAGTTAGCGGATTTATTAGATGAAAACTCACGCAATCTGGATGAGTTATTTATTAAATTGACAGGGAAAGAGTTGCACGAATAGACATGAAGGAATATAAATGAACTCACAACTACTCCAATTAATCAAATCCCGTTTCTTAGAAACGATTCGCGAACCCGAAGTACTGTTCTGGGGCATCGTCTTCCCAGTCCTGATCTCCATCGGATTAGGTTTGGCCTTCATGCAAAAGAATGAATCCAAATTCAACATCATCCTATCCACAACTAACAATACCGAATTAGATACCCTATTCACCCGCTACGCCCAGAAGAAAAATAATGAAATTATCTGGACGGTAAAAGATGAAACCCTTGGCGACACCCATTTCATTTTCAAACGCAGGCTATGGCCGGATGCCATCATCTCCCTGAAACGCGGCGAAGCCGACCTTATCATCACCGATTCACTCGCAAAAATATATTACCACTTCGACCCTCATAACACACAAGCTGAATTAGCTTATCTTAAACTATCTGCCCTGATAAAGTCGCCTTCAACAGTCTCTACCACCCAACAGGAACTTTCGCCCTTGACATTGAGGGGCGTCCGTTACATCGACTTTTTAGTCCCCGGTTTAATCACTTTCGGATTGATGAGTTCGCTGCTTTGGGGCGTCAGTTACACGATCATTGAGTGCCGTTCTCAGAAACTGTTGCGACGTATGATTGCCACCCCTATGAAGAAATCCAACTTTCTTATCTCGATAATTTTTGTCCGAACGATGATGAATGTGTTAGAATCGCTGATTGTCTTCTTTTCAGTTGCCTTTTTATTCGACATCCGGATACAGGGAAACATCGCCGCGTTGATATTATTATTTATCGCCGGCAACATCTCTTTCGCCGGAATAGCGGTACTGCTCTCCTGTCGCACATCCAAAACCGAAGCCGGCACCGGCTTAATCAACGCCGTTCAAATGCCTATGATGCTTTTATCGGGGATTTTTTTCAGTTACCATAATTTCCCCGAATGGAGCATCAGCACAATCAAACTGTTACCCCTTACCGCCCTTACCGATGGCATGCGCAGTATTTTCAATGAAGGCGCCGGTTTCCCTGAAATCATTATCCCTACCATAGCCCTCTCCGCATTAGGTGTCATCTGTTTTTACATCGGTATCCGATCATTCAAGTGGCAGTAAGGTTATTACGTGTTTATTCTCCTAATATGGCTTTTTGCAATAGCATTTGACTGTTTCCATAGAACGGGACGTCCGTTTTTCCAAGGATAGCCGGTGGAAGCGTACTTATTTCCGGCAAATTATCGATAGGGACTAATATATTCCTGGCGCCATTTTCGGATAATATGGTCGCTTTATCCGCGAAACACGTAGCCCTTTCTATCGCTCCTCCGATGGATACGTTGCCTAATGTGGCAAGTCCTGATTTCAAATTTCTTTTGTATATAGCTGAAATAATTGCAATATATACCGCACTGCCGATCCCGCCACTTGTACACATTCCCAAAACATTACTAATCTGAATATTCAAGTCATATCCCGACAGCGAATGTTGTTCATTAAGGATACTCCGTTCATTAGCACGAATATAGTTAAAAGTATTCTTTATATTCTCGCGTATCTCAATAGAACTGCTTCCTGTAATGTTAAGTTTGCCCGACCCTTTTACTACGACGACTTCCACTTTTATTATGGAGTGGTTGTTGCCGTCGCTGGTAGCCGTATAACATATGCCCGGCGGTAAGGGGTTGCTTTCTATTAGCGAAGAGCCTCTCTCTTCCGGTAGTCCTACAAATATTTCATCCTGTGTATCTTTATCAATATAGGAGAAATTAGTATCCCAAAATTCCATGCCTCCTATCCGCTTTAATTGTTCTTTCACACGTCGGCGCATCTCTAAAGCAAAGACTAAGTACTCGCGAATATCTTCTTTTGTGTAACAGCCATCGGGGTGCAGTAACTTTATTAACCCTGAGATGATGCGTCTTACCGACTTATAATCACGTTGTTTCAAATGAGCGCCTAAGGTAAAATCATTATCGATGGCTTCATAGAACGTTATCTTACGTTGCGATTTTAATATTTCCGAGAAGTAGTCGGTACTGAAGCCATAATGGTTAGTAAAGTTTTGTGGGCTGAACTTTGTGATCTCCCATCCGGGCATAAAGAGGTTTATCCTATCCAAGAAAGCAGTATCATGGTTTATCTCTGATGACAGCGGACTGAAAAGATGGGATGTCTGCAAGACGGTCTCTACCGGTTGATTGATGTTTCCATTGATGATGATAGAAGCCGAACCTGTTATCTCGCCTCCTTTGGCCCTTGAAAAAGAACCCGATTCCATGTAGTCTTTCATAAGCGGAATAGCGTCTCTGTCTTTACAAAGTCTGTCGGTACTTTCGTCGAAACAAACGGCATCCCACAGACCGACCGCTCCTACCCGTCCGGTCGTATTGTTGACGAAAAGCTGGGCGACAGAGCCTTGTCCGCCGGATATCAACAGGGCGTAAGGTGTTATCTCCTTGTATATATACGATTTCCCCGACGAGCGGGGACCCAGTTCAACCATGTTGAAGTTAGCCTCTACTAAGGGTATCAGTCGTGATAGCAGTAGTAACTGCTTCCGCTCGTCTAACCCTTCGCTGGTTGGCTCATATCCGGCGCTTCGCAGCAACAGTTGTTTCCATTCCTGCTTTGTAAATTCTTGTCGTTTTTCAGCTACTCTTGTATTATCGAAAGAAGACAGTTGAATGGGTTTGATGTCGCGCACTAAGAAAGGATAGGAGACGCTGCCAACCGTTATCATTGGGTCGTATTCCATCTCGATGATTGCCCAAATACCTCCTAAGAGAAGTTTTTCGTGGTTGATGACTAACTCATCTCTGATAGTGGCTCGCTTGATATTGCTATTACTAATAGTAGCCCAGTAGCGGTCGCGATGCGGGTCTAACTCAGCCGCTATCTTGTCAATTATCTGATACCGGCCTTTTTCTCTTACCTTTGATTGTATCAGGCTGCTTTCTTCGGGGTTCACATAATGGTCGCGCAGTATGGTTTTTACATTTTCCATCCCCTCTTTGAGCTTGTCTTCATCTTCGGTACTGCAGGCGTTGGCTAACAGGTATTCCAGTACAAAAGCGGGCACGTTGGCGCCACCTTTTATCATCCCGACAAGGTCTTTCTTAACTACGTATCCCCTGAAAAGCGCTAATGCCTTTCTGTCTAAATCGTCTAATAATATCATCACGTTTTGTCTTTTAAAAATAATCCTCCTAAATCCCTCGTATTTGATTTTTTTATCCCTGCCGAATCTAACTGTTCCCTTGTCGTCGCATCGAGCAAAACGGCCTTCACTTCGCGGTTGCCGTCAAACGAAAACTCAAGTGTTTCTGTTTGACCTACTCGAATAGTCAACATGTTACTTGTATTGAGCCTCGTCCCTTTTTTGTAGAGCATGATCTGCACTTTTCGTTCTGTAACAAAAAGGTTACCGACGCTTGCAGCCTGTATCTTAATAGCAAATATCTCTCCACTCACATCCGACAGGTCTTTTTTATTTACAATCACGACTTTCAATTTTTCAAAATAATCGCTGTCTTTTCTGAAGATGAAAGCGGGGACAATGATTTCCTGGGGTGTAAATCCACCGTGTGCATATCCATATGTCCCCGTCGATTTAAACGGGCGATGACTTTTAGCGGCATAGACATAGTGAAAACAGGCGTGGGGACGTTCAAACAGCAGCCAGTCTGTTTGCTCCTGTTTCTCTTCAGTCCGCACGAAGCGTTCACGCACTTCTTTCTTGCCTTTTATACCGGAAGCGTCAATCTTATCGGCTTCATCCAAGATACCGGTAAGCACAAACCCATGGTCGGCAACTAAATGCACCTCGTTGTATCCCATGTTGAGGAGATGTTCTATCTTTTCAATCAACGCAGATTCGAGTTCGCTAAACAGTTTCAAAGCGCCAAGTTGCATTTTCTCGCCTACATCATCCATATCTTTAAAGGTGAGCGCCAAATAATCGGCGTCCATCCCATCGTGAATAGCATCTAATCGTTTGAAAACGATCTCTTTTCCAGTTATCTCCCTCAGCAACCTTTCGCGTTCCTTATGCAGGGGGACGAGACGGTTGTCGTCTGTATACAAGGCGCTCATGTTAAACATCGTCTCGGAAGGCATATCCGCCATTTTGACGTGCTGCTCGATGCTGTATTTCTTTTTCAGTTCGTCAGCGACGAAAGCCGCTATCTCATACCGGACACCATCGCCCACGATAACCGCTGTTTTCGGGTGGGCGTTCTTGAATAATTGCGGCAGAAACGCGTGCCGGTCGCTGTGAAAACTTTGGGCGCAATCGAACCATTGATGCAGGAGCGCTTGATTATAGCTTTCGTAAAGCGTCTGAAAGGGTCTGACAATAACTTCGTCAGGGAGGAATGATTCAAAAATGATCCGTATTGCGCGGTCCGCTTTATGAAAACAGGATGTGTAGTAAGCTACTACTTTTGCTATCGTATCACATGCGTTTAAAGGCTGAATATCAAATTCGAGAAGCGTCAGGACAGCGCTCCACCAAGCTGGGACAAATCGGGAAGCCTTGCTATTATTTAAACGATACCGGATGATGGGTATCTTATCGCTTAGGAAACGCTTATCCTGAAAATGTAAAGCTATTTGCTCAAGTCTTTTCCTGTCAAGACACGTAAAACAGTGGTCGGGATGAAGTGTCCAAAGGTCGTGATTCGCTTTTATCGGATACGTTTCCATGTACTTTTCGATGGCGACCGAATAGGTGTTACTATCTAACCATTTATGATAAAAACTCAACCACTCCTTGTTTATTTCATTACACAACAGCTTGTCAAAAAGCATGTTGGCGATTTCTCTCGCTAATGTCTCAGCCGGTTTTTCAATATAAGGCTGTCCCACCATTTCGAAAAGTTTTTCTTCGAAAAAGCGTTTCACATCTTTATCTAAACGCCGCACATAGTTTTCGGGTTCGCTTAAAAAGGGGAGCAATTCATTCTCGATGGAGATCATCTCCTCTAAACCCTGCAATATCCTTTTCCACCAATTCAAATCTTTTCCGATACTTAATTTAGCCGCTACCAATAATCGTGGATTTTCCATGTCGACCTGCAGGCCTGTCAGCGCAAAAATTTTATTTCGCAGCCATTCTGCCGGTTTTGACAGGTCGACGCATCCGTGCGTAAAACAGTAATCGAATAAAAAACTCATTTTCGACTGTGGGCGTGTCACATAAAAAACGATGTTTTCGTCCCTGTGATTTTTTTCAGCCTCGTAGCGCAAGAACAACTCTTCCTGTACGGTTTGCCATTCTTCCTGCAAACAGGCGTCTGTTTTAAGTACCGTATATTGTTGCTCAATAACATGTAACAGGTACTCAAATTGTCCCGTCGGGTCGAGTATCACAACCCGTCTACCCTTAGTCAAATACTTGCCTGCATCCTGTAATATCCATTTGTCTGTCATTCACAAAAAAAAATAACATTAGCGCCTTCTTGGTCCCAAGTGATTCGCTCGTTCCTAAAAAACAATGTGGTGTCCAAACAACGCAAGCGCGATGTAGAATAATAAAATCGTAACGATTTTATATCCTTCATTAATTAAAATGACGCCTGCTTTCTTTCCGTCGAATATCGCCAACTTAACGCCATGCCCCGTTACCACAACAATCAACATAATTGCCCTGACAGGAAGCGGAATTTCAGCCGATAAGTTGTACAAAATTCCTACGGTACACAATGCGGCTATCAATTCGCTGATAATAGCTACAATAATTCGCTTGGGTACAAAGATTGATTTTACCGTTTCGTCGGAAAAACCCATACCGCGTTGCCATGCCTTGCCAAATAAAGGCATATACCAAATACATCCGATGAAGAACGAAATGATACCTGTTACTAAACCAATTAAATAAAACATAACTGTCTCTATTTTAAATTAATGCACTCCTATTATTTTTATTCTCCAAAGAGCCGGAGCGCGTTAAAACTCCCTGAAGATAACTAAATTCGGTTCGCTAAAAAAGAGTTTAGACTCGGAGATACAAGCGTCCACTTCGCCTAAGACATTGACGTCGGAGTTGATTTTTATTCGACTACCATACGCTTTTATTTATGGGTGCAAATATACGCAATTATTTCTAAAAAAATAGAATTAGGTCGGCAATTCTTACCGGGTGCGCGGACGTCCCGTCCGCTCTTTGAGAATGCGGACGGGGACGTCCTCGTACCCAGTAAGCCTCAAAACCATGGTAGACGACTAACCGCTGATACTAATCATTCAGCTTATTATGCATATTTACATACCATTGTTTAATTAAGCGGATAACATCCTCATCTACTCGTCAGGGTAGCGAATCGATGATTTTTTATAAGCCCTGCATCTGCTTTTTGCCCGTTTTTCCTTCATTGGAATCCAATTACCTTATTACATCTCAAATTTCTGCCTTTTTTTCTTTAACCACTCCTCGAATGGTTCAGAATTACCACTTGATTCATAGGCATAAGCCAGATTATTGAACGTGATTTTTGTATCAGGATGCGCATCGCCAAAAACCTTTTCACGAATATATAGCGCTTTCATGAGGAATTCCAAAGCCAAGACGTAATTGCCCTGTGAATAATGAACAAAACCTATGTTGTTATAGGAAAAGGCTGTAGAAGGATGCGACTCGCCCAAAACCTTTTCACGAATAGATAGCGCTTTCATGTAGTATTCCAAAGCCAAGTTGTAATTACCCTGTGAATCATAAACTGCACCTATGTTGTTATAGGAACGGGCTGTAGAAGGATGTGACTCGCCCAAAACCTTTTCATTAATAGATAGCGATTTCATGTAGTATTCCAAAGCCAAGTCGTAATTGCCCTGTGAATAATGAACAAAACCTATGTTGTTATAGGAAAGGGCTGTATCAGGATGCGCATCGCCCAAAACCTTTTCACAAATAGATAACGCTTTCATGTAGTATTTCAAAGCCAAGTCGTAATTGCCCTGTGAATCATAAATCCCACCTATGTTGTTATAGGAAATGGCTGTATCAGGATGCGAATCGCCCAAAACCTTTTCACGAATAGATAGCGATTTCATGAAGCATTCCAAAGCCAAGTCGTAATTGCCCTGTTCGCTATGAACAAAACCTATGTTGTTATAGGACAGGGCTGTATCAGGATGCGACTCGCTCAAAACCTTTTCATAAATAGATAACGCTTTCAAGTTGTATTCCAAAGCCAAGTCATAATTGCCCTGTAAATCATAAACCGCACCTATGTTGTTATAGGAAAGGGCTGTATCAGGATGCTCCTCGCCCAATACCTGTTCTTTAATAGATAGCGCTTTCATGTAGTATTCCAAAGCCAAGTCGTAATTGCCCTGTGAATCATAAACCGCACCTATGTTGTTATAGTTAGTAGCTGTATCAGGATGCGCCTCTCCAAAAACCTTTTCACGAATAGATAGCCCTTTCAAGTTGTATTCCAAAGCTTGTGGATAATCGGCTAACTCATCATACCCTCTTCCCAAGAAAGAATAAAGCGTAGCTACTTCTTCCGTCGCTTCACCATCGGTTATCTCTTGTATGACGGAAACAATATGCGGGGTTAGGTTTATGAAAAGCGCTCTGGATTCGGATGTGGAAAAATCAAAATAACAGCGTTCATGCAATATACTGATACAATAGTTTCGCCACTTGGATTGTTCCTGCCTAAGGCTATCGCGGATTACTTCCTGTACAAGGCGGTGTATGCTTAAGAAGCCTTCTTCATTTTGGCTGACTAAAGAGTATTTGGTTAGCTCGGCTATGGCATTTTTGTACTTCAATTCATGAGTTGCTGCCTTGCGAAGTTCATCGGGCAAAACTGTACTCGCCTGCTTAATCCATGACGGGTGGAAATTATCGGGTGCAAAAAAAGCACATAGATAGATAAGTTGTCTTGAAGCAGGATTTTCGATTTTATCAAACGAAATCTGCCAGGTAGTTGCTACCGTTTTCTTTTCGGGGTCATCATCGTCATATTCGGATAATAAATCCAAAGGAAATTTGTCGTACAAGTCATAATAATCCCTGTAACTCATCATTTTATGAACATTCATATAGGCGCCTGCCTGGTCCAGGGCCAAAGGCAGGTAGCCCATCTTTTCGGCTAACATCTTGAAATACTCGTCCGCAGGCTTATTCGTGTACTTTTCAATGAATTTGCAGGCTTCCGTTTCGTTGAATACACTGATGTCGAATGGTTTAAATTTTTGGAACAACCGGTTGCGGGAGGTAACAAGGATATGACGCCCAACAGTCCATGACGAGGAGCAGTATTTTTCCAACGACTTTTCGGTTTCGGCATTGTCGTAGATAAATAGCCATAGGTTGTTTTCCTGCATCCAGGTTTTCACGTTTCTAATGACGGTTTCCGAATCGTCTTTTGGGGTACCTATGCTGTTTCTTTCAGCAAAATAACGATATGCCGCTTCAATGGTTGTGCCGCTTTCGGCATTGACCCACAAAATTTGCCGGTACGCATTGCGATAGCGGTAGGCATATTCCTTCGCAGTCTCCGATTTCCCGATACCCCCTAAACCGGTAATAGCTGGCGCCTGAACCAATGACACTTCATTTTTGGTATGTAGCGCCGTAAAAATGTCTTTCAACAGTTCTTCGCGTCCGGTGAACTTATTATTCCTGTCCGGTAGGTTATGCTGTGGCATCCAATCATCGAAGGCTGTGTTTCCGGATGCACTTGAGTCAGGAAGGTCGTTTTGCGGCTTGGTATCGCCGGAGGTTTTTCCTGGAAATCCTTTCGATTTTCTTTCGGGTGTCTTGGATATACGTTCCAACAACTTACGGGCTTCCTCCTCTGTTTTGCCGACCAAATCGATGTAATTTATCGTCGCCC
>JGI24702J35022_10002678_pt1 | contig 10810 bp, 9 predicted proteins | sample TergutTh196P4_FD_35022 | JGI IMG/M metagenome (IMG submission 35022)
CCCTCACGGCGCGCGCCTTGTATCCACGCACCTTTACACCGATTCGCTACGAATCCCATGAAATATCCGGGTTAATCAGGGTTTCCTTAAATGTGGGGCGCGCGCATACGCGCGCTGGGCGGTTCTCGCGCCGCACATTGAGTTTATTCATTTTGTTTAACTTAGGTATCCGGGTTAAAATATGGCCGTATAAGCATCTCATAAAAGAATTGAGGGTTTTATGTTTTTGATAAAAAGAATAATTAACGGAGTTTTGGGAAAACTTGGATTTAGAATTATTCGTATTGCCAATTATGAGAATCAACCCGTTGAGCGGGGTTGCTTTACCGCGGATTCAGTAGTTATATCAGATTATAAATATACTCCAACTGTACGTCATTCTTTTCCGGATTCCCGTGTAGGCAAGATAATCAAAGATGATTTTCAGTTCAACAAACAACAATATTTAAAGCGAATTGATACTATTAAAAGGTTTGCTTCATCGCTAAAATGTATACCGTTGAGAGATGATGAAAATTCTGGCCGCCCATATTGGATAAACGGCTGGATCCCTGCTATAGATGGAGCAATGATTTATGTAATGCTTGCATCAAGAAACCCAAGGTTTTATGTGGAGTGCGGCTCGGGAAATACAACTAAATTTGCTGCAAAAGCCATCAGAGATCATCAATTGCGGACAAAAATCATTTCTATTGACCCTATGCCTCGACAAGAAATAGATGACCTATGTGAGAAAGTTTATAGAATACCATTTGAAGATATGGATTTGAATTTTTTCAATGATTTGTCATCGGAAGATATTTTTATCATTGACAACAGTCATCGTGCTTTCCCAAACTCCGACGTCACCGTTTTTTTCACGGAAGTTTTGCCGGAGCTGCCTTCCGGGTTGATATATGCACTACATGACATAGCGCTTCCCAATGAAACATACTCGGAGCGTTATTATAATGAACAGTATATGCTTGCGACATATATGATCGGCGGGGCAATGAATGATAAAATCTATTTTCCTACAGGATTTTTATCAAACCATACGTCATTATTGCATGAATTGACACAAGAGCTCCAAATTCACGATTTGCCATTTTATAATATTGACGGATTTTTTTGGATGATCCGTGGCTAGCCTGGAAGATTATATGGCCATTGACTTATTCACGGCGGCTGAATTTGTCGCAACCGCCCCATATGTTTAAAAAAATAACGGGCTGCGCTGCAAAGATGCCAACGTAGGTAGCGCAAATTTCGGTGGCTCTTCCTTTGTGCATCATGTACTACGGAAACCGATGGGCAAACTACAACTTTCATGCCCAAATTCCAGGCACGGGCACAAATATCGACGTCTTCGTAATATAGAAAAAATTTTTCGTCAAATCCCCCGAGGCGGGCATATGACCCGTGGCGAAAGATTATGAACATCCCTGCAACCCAATCGGGATAAAAAGATTCAGCCGTCCGATCAAAATGAATCTGCCCCGTTGAGAGATGAAAAACTTTGGCTAACAAGCCTGTAAATGTGGGGAAACGGCGAACGCTGTTCTCAATCTTCCCTTGCGGAGACGTTACGCAGGGCGCCGAGATATCGGCGCCGGATTTTTCCATTACGCTGATAAGCCGCCCAAATGGATTTCCACGCAAAATAATGTCTGGATTCAAGACACAAAAGAAATCCCCATCGCTCCGGGCGAAAGCCCGGTTTTGATTGGCTGCAAAGCCTTGTGGAGAACTGTTATGGATGGTAACTATACGCGCGTTCCTTGGCAACGGGATATCTTCTGGAATATTATGAGTGACAATTATTTTCGAGGTCTCGGGGAACTCGAGCAGTTTTAAAACCAAACGGCGCACCATGGCGCCATGCCCATGGCTGATGATAGATACAGCGACCAACAAACGCCCCCAGGATGAGACAAGAAAGGGAGAAATTCAGCTTCTATTGCTGAAATCGGCAGCGCCTGCCACCTCAGCATGCGAAGCTTGACTTTAATCAGGAATTACGTAAAAGGCAAGCGTTTTTTGAGATTGCAGGTCGCGCGCGAACAGAAAGGACTGCTGCCTGATTGTATGGGATTGAACGGAATGACCGGGGTGGCTCAGCTATCGGCATAGCCACACGTACCATATAAACGGCTCTTGTTCAAAACACATTCAGAATATCTAACCTCTATTACTTCGTTGCCTCGGCCTTCAGGCAGATATGCGGAATCCAAGAACGGCCTGTTTCGCCGCCGTCATGCTTATCTATGCCCCGTAGGATTTCATGGCGAGACTCACCATACTTGCAGCGTTCAATTTGTGAAAAACCAGCCAATCTCAAGCTTTGTTCAAGTGTTTCGTAATCATAAAGATATTTATGACCGTCCATGTGAAAACCATTTACTTATATAAGGCAGATATTCTAAGAATTTTTTTGGGCTTCCGCGTTTTTTGAGTATGCCCATATATTTTCGCTTTAAAGACGCCGTTATGCCAAAAGTTAGAAGCGTCGATAAATATGCCGCATGACCTTCAAGTAAAGTCAGTGTTGTGAAATATTTTTTAGCTGCATTGTAATACCATTCAGGCGGTTTTACAGTGCAATGAGCGTTCTTGCCGTTGGGAAGAATTTCCGTTGCCAAAGCATGATGCAGCCCGAAAAATGCATTTTTTGACAGCTTTGATATTTCTTCTATGATTTTTTCGATGTTATTTTCGGCGATATGCTCAAGAACATCTATATTGATTACCATATCAACTTTATCGATAGGTAAAAAATCAATCCCGGCAATAGCCGGGTCGTATTTGTAGCAAATTATGGCAGGGTATTTTTTTTGAATTGCATCTATCAAAGCGCCTCCCCCACAACCATAATCTAAAATGGATTTAGGCTTTAAAAAATCTATAAATAAACATGCTTGTTTAAAATATTCAGGCACGATGACTCGTCTGTAACTAGGTTTTTCCTTATACAGCGTTACATATTGCGCGATATCCTCATTAAATCTTGTTATATCACAATTTTCGTTGAAATCATTGGGCATGGCCCTAGTAACCTCGTCGTAGAAAAACTGATGGGCACAGCTTGGTGAAATAAGCTCTATCCATAAAGACTATTAGGTTTTCCCGCCTTGGAAGGCCATGCGCAAAGGCTCTGGATTATTATCCCGCCCCAAACCTTCCTCAAGCAACGTGGCCTTCATACGCAGGTCACAAACACCCCCAAAAAAATTTTGCGTCATATCCGTGCGGACGGAAAAAAAAGAGGCATCATGAAGCGAATGAAGGGTTATTTCGTGCGCATGCCAGCTCGCGTCGGTTCGTTTGGTGAGCAGCGCCTCCACCCCGTAAAAACCAGTTCCCAACACGCAGGCTTCTGTTATAAATTCGATTGTGTAGCTATTCCCGGCAGTAAAGCGCTTTCCCCAGAAGCTTGTTTGCCCGTGAAGGAAGGCTTGCCTTATATCTTGGTTGAGCGTTCCCCAGGCATAGCATTTTACTCCTTCCTTGTTGCGTATGCGGACACTGGCTATGAGCGTATCCAGATCGGCATGAACTGTGAATGTAATACGTATACGCAGAGGGTCGCCGCTTACGATGAGGTTGGTGTCCCGCCCCATCTTGTCTTGCACTTCCACCTTGGTAATAATGGCTTCAAATGTCCCGTACTCATTGCCATCGCGAACTCGGGCGCCGCTGTTTCCGGAATATGCCGCCTGCTGCCCCTCGTATAAGTCGATAAGCGCCAGTTGCTCGGCAACGTAATGCTCAAGGTAGTTTTTTTCTTCTTCAAGGATCATTTGCTGATAACTGTTCAATACGCTTTTAGAATCCCCGGCGGCAGCGATGGCGCCCTGGTTGAGCAATATGGCTTTTTGCGTGAAGGTTCTCACGCTTTCGGTATCGTGGGTAACTAAAATGAGAGATGTGCCCCGCTCCAGCATTTCTCGTATCCGCTGGTAGCATCGTTTTTGAAAAATAACGTCCCCCACGGCGAGCGCCTCATCTACTATCAGTATATCCGGCTTTAACTGGACCTGCACCGCAAAAGCCACCCTTACCATCATGCCGCTGGAGTAGAGCTTTACAGGCTGATCAAAAAAATCTCCTATGCCCGCGAACCGCTCGATTTCAGGCATGGCGGCATCCATCTCCTCTTTCGATAGCCCGAGGATGGCCCCATTCAAGTAGGCATTCTCCCTGCCGGTAAACTCCGGGTTAAAGCCGCTTCCAAGCTCAAGCAGGGCGGCTACGCGGCCATGTACTTCAATCGCCCCCGTTGTCGGAGTCAAAACCCCCGCCAAAATCTGCAGCAATGTCGATTTTCCAGCGCCGTTGCGCCCCACTATGCCCAATGATTCGCCTTTATATAACTCAAACGAAATGCCTTGAAGCGCCCAAAATTCTCTAAAAAATTGCTTTGTCCCCCGAAAAATTGACTGTAGCAGCCTATGGTGCGGTTTTTCATAGAGCTGATAGCATTTTCCCAGGTTCTGGGATCGTATTAGCAGATCACTGGATGACATCGGCAAAACCTTTCAGAAGAATAGAAAAACCGCGCTTGCATGGCACACATGACAGAGCTTATCACAATAGTTTGGCAGCATCAAAACGTGCCTCCCATGAATTTTCCAGTAAGAACGCATGGGCATCTTTTCTATCCCTGCAAAACTGAAATGATGATTCTGCTAATTCAGCAGAATCGGAAACTGACTGGCTTATAAATACACCGGGAATATTTGAGCGGAAACGCATCTCACCGAAGTTGGTGGATAATACAGGCAAAGCAAGTGCCAAGTATTCGTAATACTTGATTGGATCGACTGAATCCGTAAGTTTATTCCTTTTGAAAGGTATCAAGCCTACATCGAAATCCATCATTGCCTTTAGGGCAGCTTCATGGTTGCAGGCTGGCAGCAATATAATATTATCTGGCAGCTTTTTTGCCGGTTTTTGAAAAACCGGGCCGATCAAACGGATTTCATCCTTTGGCCGGGCTTGCGCCAGGGCGCATACCCAATCCCAGTCGAACCAGGCAGCAATCGTTCCCACATAGCCTAAAACTCTTTTTTCTGATGTCCCTTGCGCTGTTTCCGATAAAGGCGGCAACACCGATAAATCCAGCCCGTTATGTACCAGGCGCACATCATCGCGGTAGCGGCTCCAATGCTTATAGGCCGCGGTGCTTGATGCCCAGATGGTATCGGCCCGTTGAGCAATCAGCCTTTCTCTCCGCGCCATGGCAAGGCAGGAAAGGCCGCTATAAAAAGCCGGAAAATCATCCATTGCATCGTAGATCGAGGGATAATGGCGAAAGCGCTTGAGCAAAACAAGCGCCATGACTGACGGCTTGCCGATAGCAAGCAATACTTTTGCCCCCCCCGCGAAATCGCCGATCACGTCAAAGGCGTGCCGCCACAATTGCTTATTGACCCAACCCGAACCAGGGATGGGTTCAATGGGAAGCCCGCCTGGTTTCAACACTGTGGCCCATGAAGGTGTTTCGGCAGATATTGATGGCGTGGGCGCCCTTAAACGCCTAAGGTCCCTCAACCCCAAAAAGCGCGTGGGATAAGGCTCGACCCATAGTACCGCCCCGCCAGTACGGTTGTGAAACCACTGGGCAAATTTATGCGGCCGCTGAGCAAAACTCGCCCAAGGCACTGCCGACATGTAAATGAGGCGCATCAAGTAAAATACCCGCGTAAAATTTTCGTAATTCGCTCGGCGGCATGGCCATCTCCATATGGGGATACGCCACGCGCCATGGCACTATAGGCAGGCCCATCGTCGAGCAGCCGTTGCGTTTCTTCAACGATACGCTCTTTGCTCGACCCCACCAGTTTTACGACGCCTTGCTCTACAGCCTCCGGCCGCTCGGTTTCATCGCGCAGGACAAGCACAGGTTTGCCAAGGGCAGGCGCTTCTTCCTGCACCCCCCCGGAATCGGTCAGGATGATATGGGCGCGCTTCATCGCAGCAATGAAAGGTGCGTAATCCAGGGGAGGGCAAAGCACGAAGTTCGGCAGGCCCTTCAAAAACGCATGCGCCACATCATTGACGTTCGGGTTTGGGTGCACCGGGTATAGGAATTGAACTTCCGGATTATTTACAGCCAATGCATGCAGTGCCCGGCAAATGTTGCGGAGCGGCTCGCCAAAGTTTTCCCTGCGGTGCGAGGTAACCAGTATCAGGCGCTTATCGGCATCAAGGGCGAAGCCAAGCTCCAAATCCCTGGCAGCGCTCATCAACAGGGCGTCTATCACCGTGTTGCCCGTGACCATGATTGCATGGCCAGGGATACCCTCTTTCAGCAAGTTCTGCCGGGAACTCTCGGTGGGGGCAAAGTGCCAGTGCGCCAACCTACCGGCAATGACGCGGTTGGCCTCTTCGGGGAAAGGGTTTTGCATGTCCCACGTGCGCAATCCCGCCTCGACATGGCCAACGGGAATGTGATGGTAAAAACATGCCAGCGAAACGGCCATTACAGTAGTCGTGTCGCCTTGAACAAGCACAACGTCGGGGCATTCCGTTTGTAAAACACCTTCCAGATCAAGCAACAACCGCGCGGTCAAGGCCGCGAGCGCCTGATTGGGGCGCATGATATTCAAGTCGATGTCGGGTTCGATCCCGAAAAAAACCATGACTTGATCCAGCATCTGGCGGTGTTGCGCCGTAGCCAAAACACGCACGCACGCCCAGGGTTCGTTTTTCAAGGCCAGAATGACCGGGGCCATTTTTATGGCCTCGGGGCGAGTGCCTATAACGCAAATAACTTTTCTTTTCATGGATAAACCCTTCAGCTTTCCAGTGCTGACAAGTAAGCCCCCGCACGGACATCCCAGCTATTTTTATCCGCAAGCCCCCGCAATTTAATGCAATAGCTTTCTTCGCCACAAACCGCGAAAGCGTTATTGATGGCTTCAGTAAGCCCTATTGCGTCGCTGCCGGAAAAAACCCCCGGAAAGGCAACGCATTCGCTCATGTTTGCAGTAACGACTACTGGTTTTTCAAGTGCAAAATATTCGAACAGTTTCACTGGCGACGTCGTACGCGCGACATCGCCAGGACGGAATGGAATGAAGCATACATCGAATAAACGTGCATAGGCAGGCAAAAACGCATAGTCAACCGGGCCAAGATAAATAACATTACTGCGTTTTGGCAGCCTGGTTATACAGCCATGGTAATCTTGCCCGATGAATGCAAACCCTACATCTGGCATTAAAACAGACGCCTGCTCGATGGCTTCGTACCATAACCACGGGGCAATGGCCCCAAAATAGCCAACGATGCGCTGATAGCCCCCCCTGAAGCTACGCAAGGGTTCCGGTAAATCCATCAGAGGCGGCACATCTCTAAAATGCCGGACATCGGCGCCGTTCGGAATAAGCGCGCAATGTTTCGCCTTGCTGTGAGCCAATGCCTCTTCATGAAGTACGGCCGCTGAAGATACGACGATGTCGGCGTAATTGAATGCGATCTGTTTCATGCGCCGAAGATGCCTGACCATGGACCCTCCCCCGGATATCATCGCATCCATATGGTCAATATACTCATAAATAACTCGCCCCCGACGGCATGCCGCATGAATGCCTTTCGGCATTGTCAGCGGGGCTGTGCTGTAAAAAACACGTACGGCATTGGGAATAGCATTCACTGCCGGATCATTAGCAATCCACACGTTCTCAGCCATCTGCCTAAAACCTATCAAACTATCCCCATTTGTTTTATATATCACCAAACAGCCAAGGCGGCCGAGCGCAAGCGCCATTTGTTGGGGGCGTTGAAAAAGCGTGACTTTCCAGTATATGTTAGGCTCAAGGATGATGACTGCACGGTACAAAATTCCTTTTAAGGCAACATTGCAAAACTCGACCCACGCCAGGTCCCTTGCTTTTCGCCCCGCTATTATTGAGAGCCAACGAAACCATCGCATCAAGGCATTGCGGGCGCCATATAGATGATAACGTAACAAATATGGGAGGGACCAGAAGCAACGCCGGGCAAAATTATATAACGAAAAAGGCATGGTATATTGCCCCTCAATTTCTCCCCATAATTTTTCTGGCTAGATCGATATAATTTTTGTAAGCATGCTTTTTATCCAATGCAGCCAATTCAGTTTCTGAAAAATCGGGCCGTAGCGGGTTTTCCCAGGTGCGGGCCATCGCCTCCGCAAACCGCTGCTCGAACTCCGGAGTTGACTCCATTTCATCTACAGCGCCACTGAAGGATATCATGTCATAAACTGGCTTGACCGTCTTGATACCCTGGCGCTCCTTGAAATTGGCGGCGAAACCTACAGCCGATGTGACGATGGGGATGTTCGCGGCTATCGCCTCAAGAAAGGTCAGTTGCCCTCCTTCAAAAAAACTGGCGGAAACAAAAGCATCCGCCATCGCGAAGTATTCATACGGGCGGGCAGTTTCACCATAATAAAACACCTTGCCTTGCAGGCCATGTTCCGCAATATAATCCATCATTTCCCTCAGTAATCCGGCCTTATAGCATGGGCCAAGGATCACCATGCGGGAATTACCGCAAGCATGCATGGCAATTTCAAACGCCTTGATCATTCCAAGGTGGTTTTTCTGATAAGTGATCGCGCCCATATCAAGAAAAACAAATTCCTCGTCGCCAATACCATGCTGAACGCGCAAACGCGCGCGGACGTTGTTTCGATCTATATGCCTGAAGGGAGCGAGATCGATACCGTTGGGTATTACAACTGATTTGTTTTCCGTCAGTTCCAAGCGTTTTATGCTGTATTCCTTCACCCAATCCGAAACGGCAATAAAAAGAGTTGTATGTTGAATTGCGCCAATAAAATCCTGGCGCAGCGCTTCGCCGAACCATGCATAAGTGTTGTGTATGACTTGCACAAAAGGAATCCCTGCTAGTGCGCACAATGCAGAACCATGAGTAGAATAGTGGGAAAGTACAAGTTTCGGGCCAGCCTTTGCAAGAAAGCGAGTATAAGTATCATCCTGATAGGTTAATTCGTAGACCGGGATTCCGCCCTGCCTGGCAAGAGAGGCTGCTTTTCCTGTTTTTCCAAGAACAAGAAGGCCTACGTTAAATTTATTTGCGCGAAATACTTCCATCAAGTCAAGCGCCACATTTTCAAGCCCGCCCTGGAGGAAATTTTCACACTGGAAAAGAATATCACATGCTTGTATGTTGCCAAGAAGCGTTTTTTTCTTTCTGGTCAGCATATGGCGGCATTTGCGCAAGGCACGGTATGCCAGGTTGTCTTTATGCAAAAGAAGAAGAAGCAAATACCTTATTTTCATGCCCCTTCTGTCCTTTTTTCCAATGAGTTGACTAAGTCCATTGTTATGGTAACGGCATGCTGTCCTGGCGGATCAGGAATTTCCTCATTATACGGAGCATAGATAATTTCTTTACCCATTTACGGCGTTTTGTTCCAACCGGCAGAAGAATCTCCGCGCAATGCCTTATCCTTTTTCTCCAAGATAAACGGCTGTCTGCATGATCTTGAACTTGGACTTGGCTGCCGGCTATATGTATGTGAATATCCACAACAACAGAATAAATATCCTGCAATAAACTACCCTCAATTGTTACCGTATTGTACCCTGCCAATGCAACCCAATGCTTTCCTTGCTTGATAAAATTATGCGTACATGGAATCTTTATTTTTGTTCCATTATTATGCACAGCGTAAGCAATAGGCGGTTGCTGCAGGATGGCAGGTATGGGCGCAATATGATATTTTACATCATGCATGCAGTTCTGCGGTAATGTCAGGGCCACTTTATGATGGAAAAAACATATATCCTGTTCCGCCCGTATCAGGCTCCCACATTGCCACTGGCCGGCTGCGGGGAAAAGGCTGACCCGTGATTCGGTATCCAGAAAACGGAATTTCCATTCAGCTTCGGTCAGGGAAGAAGTCAGTGCTGAAAAATTGCGCAGGATACTTTCGGATTTTCGGGCATTGAGCAATAAACGCTCCATAACTATAAAATTTGCCTGCCTTATGGCATCGAGTCGTTCCTTACTGAAATAGTCCCCATTCAGGATTTCTTCCAGTTTGATGGCTAGCCCCCCCATCGCAAAAAAATCCCCAATTTCGTCTGAATCAATGATAGGGACAATTCCGGAAATAGCATATTCCATCAATTTAGTAGGGCATGAAACCCTGTTTACCACAGAATCTTCACGCAAGCAAAATCCATAATCCGCCCATGCATAATACTTTGACAGTTCCGCTTCTTTACATGACGTTATACGTACGAGAGAATTAATTCCTTCTGCCCTGGCTAACTCGCGCAACTCATTTTCTGCTTGTGAGAGAAATAAAAACTCATATCTCGCCGACAGTTTTTTAACGGCATCAAGCATTTTCGGAACCTGTTGCCATGCCTGTATTCCACCTGAATAAATAATCCGTTTTGCCTCCGGCCTTTCTTCACGCTTGATCAGCTCTATATCTGGCATAATAGGGAGGCAAATAAAGCGGTCGGATGCAAGGCAATATTTTTGATGGAAATGTCGATACATTGCCTGTGTTACCCCAATAACACAATGGCTTTTCTCTATTAATACCCGTTCATATGCTTCATAAAAATCACCACGATTATGATAGCCAAACATGCGTTCTTCTTCTGGAGGAAGGCCATGCAGATCGGTAATGATTTTCCCGCTATCGTAATAAGGGTAAAGAAATGGCGCGGAATGCGCGGTATGCGCATACAAAAAATCACACTCTTTCAGCAGGGAAACAAAAAGCTCATTATGTAATGGATAATGAAAATTACATGGAAAAAAAGAGACTTTTTCTGTGACCTTTTCCATAAAAGGG
>JGI24702J35022_10002679_pt1 | contig 10809 bp, 3 predicted proteins | sample TergutTh196P4_FD_35022 | JGI IMG/M metagenome (IMG submission 35022)
GCGCGCCGCGCTATTCGCGCGGCGATTAGCAACTTAATCCTTCAACAACTCGTTTTTCATTAGCGTTCCTGGGGATTAAGTTGCTAACCAATGTCAACAGGTTAACGCAACACCCATGTAGGGGACGGGCTTGCCCATCAGGGGACGGGCTTGCCCATCAGGGGACGGGCTTGCCCATCCCGCAAGGCGCCGGAAAACGGTCGAGGCAAGCCTCGCCCCTACTGCAAACGGATGCCATGACCTCTTACTTAATCACAGTTCAATGAGGGTAGATAAACGAATTGACGTTTCCCTTTTGAACATACATCCTTCTTCTTTTTTTGAATGGAACCCGCGGCGGATAATCCGCTGCGAGGTTTCATTTCTGAAAGCTAAGAAAGGGGGCGGTTATAGACATACTACTCAACAGGCGCTACGATGAAGTGACCCACATGAATTCTTTGAGATGCGTGCACACGCATAAACAAAACTAAATTGATATGAAAGGAAGGACATGTAAAGTGAAATCGAATTTTCTTAGTAAAAGTATTGCGATGGTTCTAACAATAGCTCTTATGGGGGCGCTTATAGTTCCGGCGGCATCAGCGGCGTCGGCAGTGACTATCAGCGGTATAGACCCTGCCGAGTTTGCCGATCCCGGCTTCGAATGCCGGCCCGGCGTACGCTGGTGGTGGCCTGGCAACGCGGCGAAAACCGAAGACCTGGTCGCTCAAGTGGATTACCTGGCTGACAACGGTTTCGGTATGGTGGAGATAGCTGGGTTCACCAATGGTTTCCTTCCGGCGACCGGCCCAGAAACCACCGCCACCAACTCCAACATCTCACACGCGATGGCGGGCTACGACGTGGCAGCCATCAATTCCTACGGCACGCTAGCCTATTACCAAAAGCTCGAAGCGGTTGTAAAGCGGTGCAACGAGCGCGGCATTATTGTCGACTTAAACATGGGAAGCGGCTATTTAGCCAACGACTTCTCCCTGGCTCTTGAGGACAGCCAGGCCCACATGGCCCTGGGCCGCAAAACGATCACCGCCGCGGATACGAACCCGATCACGGGCATCGAGGTGCCGGAGGTAGAAGCCAGTATCTTTTACGGCGCAAAGATCCAAGGGAGCCTCGCTGGCGATTGGGACGCGAGTACAGCGCACCTGTGCGCCGTAATTGTGGCGCAGATCACAAACGCCAACGCCGCCTCTTTGAGCAGTCCCCGAAACCGGACTCTGGATTTCACCAATCCCTTAGCGCCTGTCTTTTTGAAGACGTACGAGCAGAGGCTGAATTTGGATTTCGAAAACGCTACGGTTTATGAGGCCTTTGAGCTTGTAGATGGAAAGATCCCATCCTTCACGCCAAGCGCCGCCGCCAGCTACGAGGTCATCGCCCTGTACAGCATCCCCACAGGCTCGGTCGCATTAAACGCCATACGGCAAAACGCCGAAGGAAAACGCGCCTACGTGGTGGATCACATGAACGCAGAAGCCGTCAAGAACTACATCCACGGGTGGCTGGGCAATCCGGGAATGGATAAAGTGGTGGAAAACTATAACATCCGGGGCGCCTTCAACGACAGCTATGAGTTCTGGATGGACAGGTATTTCAATGAAAAGGTTTACGAGCTTGCCAAAGAAGAAGCTGGTCCGAACGGGTTGCTAGGCTACGACCTCACGAAATATATCCCCAGTTTCTATGGGGTGTTGACCAACTCGTTCACGATGAGCGGAAACGGGGGACTCGGATTCTATTATGACAGCTTGACTGGCTGGGGTACCGGCGCCGTGCAGTTTTTCAACACGGTTGACTCCCGGATTCTTTACGACTACAACCAGTTGATCAACAAGACCTTTATGGAGGGCATGAAAGCGTTCAGCGACACATTAGGCGAATATAACGCCGACGGATCTGGCATCCTATACCGTCAGCAAGCGTACAATCCGCCCATTGACACGCTGAAGGCGGCTAAATACGTGGATATCCCCGAGGGAGAGCAGGAAAATGAAACTGGCTTGCGCCGCGTCTCATCCGGCGCGCATCTTTACGGCAAGAACCTGGTTACCGCCGAAGAGTTCACGCTGGGCAACGTGCCTTTCAATGTCACGCCCCAGAAGATGAAGCTAAGCTATGACCTGTTTGCCGTCAGCGGTGTAAATAACATCTTCTACCATGGCCTCAATGCCCCTTATTATGGCAGCGGCTCGGAAATGGAGAACGGCCTGTTCCCCGAAGAGGGCTGGCGCGGCTGGTCTACAATCGGCGTTGAGATGGCTGACACCGAAGCCATCAGCCCGTACTACAAGACCATGAACATGTATTACGCCCGAGCCAACTATGCAATGCAGGCCGGCAAACCCAGCTCTGATGTGGCCCTGTACATGCCGCTGTTCGGCAGCGTCAGCGCCAACGCCCCCGTTGTAACGATGAACCGCAACGGCCTCACCTGGGACGTAATCAACGACGACACGATCACCGATGATCTGATATGGCAGGGCGGAAAGCTGACAAATGGCATCATGGACTATAGCGCCCTGATTGTTAACAACACGACTGTCCCCGTCAAGACCATGCAGGCGCTGAAAGCACTGGCCGCAGCCGGCGCGCCCATAATTTTCACCGCGATGCCGAACGCGCAGCCCAGCTACTGCGGCGGCGACTACGCAACCCAAGACGCACTGGTGGTCACTTTGGCCAGCGAGGCATTGGCAGCCGGCGCGACCCAAATCACGGTTTCGGGGAGCACCTATTCAGCTGCTTTGGCCGACAAGCTGCTTAGTGTTTGCAAACCCGGCATCAATTATGACCAACAGGATAACGACGATGTACGCCTGAACCGCAGAACCCTTACCTCCGGCGGGGAACTGGCCTACATCCGCAACGCCAGCACTTCCGCGGACCGGTCAATCACCTTGAAGGTTGATCCCTCCCTGCCCAACGCTTACTGGTTGGATCAGTCCAATGGCAAGATTTACAAGGCTGCTCTGACAAACGGCTCGGTCACCATCACCTTGAAGGCGGTTGGCGCCATCATTCTGCTTTGCGAGCCCGCCGGAGTGACTCTTGATGATGAAGTTGTGTATGGGCTCCCCTTCGCTATTGAGCAATATCATGTTATCGATTCAGCCAATCTGACTGACGCGGACTTTGCGCTAACCGTTACGGCCGACAACTTCAATGTTTCCGGTGGGACCACGGCAGGCGTCCTGCCTGGCGCGGACGAGACGCGTGTACTCACCGGCGCCGTTTTGGGCAGCTGGGTCGCTTCTGGCTTCCAGGACAACCTGTTAAGGTATGTAAGCAGCCCCGGCGTGTATGCTACGAAGATCCAAGTGGATGATCTGGATTCCTATGCAAGTAACCGAATGGTCCTGGATTTGGGCACGGTCAATAACGCCGCCACAGTGATTGTCAACGATGTGGTTGTCGGCCAGCTGTTTGCCGCGCCTTATCAAATCGATATCACCGACGCGCTGCTTCTGGGCGAAAATGAGATCAAAATCGAGGTTCAGCCCCTCAAACATAACCGCCGTATCGGTTTGTATCAGCTCTATAACAGCGACAAAGCCTTATATAAACAATACATGTATTATGCCGGCAATGTTTCCGGAACCACCCCCGTCGCCGCCGGACTTGTGGGCCCGGTCAATCTTCTGACCGTCGAAGGCAGAGGCGCCTCAACGGTCGAAGCCAGCATCCGTACGACTCCGACGGTGGCCATCGGCGGCCCGGCGTCCTACACTGTCTCCCTGATGAACGCAACAAACTCCGGCATCGTTACGTTGAGCTTCACGTTCGACAGCAGGTATTTGGATCTCACCACTGCAACTCCGTTGAACGGCTTTACGTTTGCGCCTGGAGGCGCTCTTGCTTGGGAATACGTGGGCGGTCAAATGTGGAAAGGCACAGTGAAATTGTATTGTCCCGGTTTTGCTAAAACAAATAATCCACTGGACGTTTTGGAGATCAGCGGCGTGGCGGGCAATCTCCTTGGCGACACAACGGTCACGCTCACCGATTTCACGGTCACGGGTGATGTATACGGATTCTCCGGCGTCATGCCGAGCTTGATCAAGACGGCTGAGGCGGCAACATCCATCGTGACAAAGACGGTATTCTCCAAGTACGACCTGAACCATGACGGTAGGATCGATGAACTCGATCTGGCCATAGTGGTTTACTACTATCTTGCGAATGACCTGGAAGCGGATTGGGATGTGGTGAAGTTTGACATCGCCTCTGCTAAAGACTGCGACGTGGCTCTCAACGGGAGGGTCGACCTGGCCGACATGATCGAAGTCATCGCGAACTATTGCGATTCATATTGATTTGTAACCGTAAGCGAGGTTAATATCCCATATCTGATCTGCTCTTAAAGGTTAATACCCCTTTTTAGGAAGTCAACCAAAAGCCGAGGTAACACGCTCCCGCGCGTTGCCTCGGCTTGTTTCATGATTCTTGCGCCCCATTTAGTCGAGGGTGAACATATAATCGAGAAGTTATCGAGACTGACCTTGTATGGTATACCCGCCCGATATGTGTTTTTGCCAATTAGAATCAGAATATACCCAGAATATGCGCTAGCTGCACAAGCTGCGCTAGCTGCACAAGCTGCGCTAGCTGCGCTAGCTGCACAAGCTGCGCTAGCTGCACTTGTGAAAATCGTTGGTTATCGTTGGTTATCGTTGGTTATCGTTGCGAAATCGTACAGATGCTCAGATTGCCCGGATGCTGAATTTGATGTATAATCATGAAAATGATGACGTAGTTATGAAAATGATGATGTAGTCATGAAATAAAAGATAAAAAAGGAAAGGTTAGGAACAATCATATCTATGAAAGAATTGGAAGCAGTGAAGAGCGCAAGCGCTGCGGTAGGCATGCGGAAAAGGGAGATTGTCGTCTACAATACACTGAGCAGGAAAAAGGAAAAACTCAATACAATTGACACGAATCTTGTGAGGATGTATTCGTGCGGGCCTACAGTATATAATTATGCGCATATTGGCAACTTAAGAACATATGTGTTTATGGATATACTGAGGCGCGTGTTGAAGTATGAGGGTTTTGAACTAAAACACGTTATGAATATTACGGACGTAGGGCATCTTGTGTCAGACGAGGACGAGGGCGAGGACAAGATGCTGAAGGGGGCCCGGGAGCAAAAGAAGACGCCGTGGGAGATCGCGGAATATTTCACGGAAGCGTTCCTGAAAGATATTGCGAAGCTGAACATAGAAGTACCCGAGATAATTCCAAAGGCGACTGAACATATCGATATAATGATCGATTTTGTCAAGGGATTGATGGACAAGGGGTATGGATACGAAACCAGCGACGGTATCTATTTTGACATCGGTAAGTTTGACGGGTATGGTAAACTATCGCGGCTAGACCTTGATGAGCAGATCGCGGGCGCCAGGGTAAACGTTAACGTTGAAAAGCGTCACCCGGCGGATTTTGCGCTCTGGAAAAAGGCGCCCAAGGAACACATAATGCAGTGGGAAAGTCCATGGGGCATGGGTTACCCGGGATGGCACATAGAGTGTTCAGCTATGAGCATGAAATACCTTGGGGAGACGTTTGACATCCACACCGGCGGGGTCGATCATATACCTGTCCACCACGAAAACGAGATTGCTCAATCTGAGGCGTTGTTGGGAAAACCGGCGGTCAATTACTGGTTGCACGGCGAATTCATGATGGTCGATAACGGGAAAATGTCAAAAAGCCTTGGCAATACATACTTGATGGAGGATATTGAAAAAAGGGGGATACCCCCGCTCGCGTTCAGGTATTTTTGCCTCAACGCCCACTACAGGAATAAACTAAATTTTACTTGGGACGCAATGAAATCAGCGTCTGTGTCATATAGAAGGTTTATTGAAGGCGCGCTTGCGCACAGGAGCGCGGGGAATGCAGATAGCGCGGGGAGAAGCGCGGATGGCGCGGAGAGAAGCGCGGACGGTGCGGAGAGAAGCGCGGAGGGCGCTGAGCTCGCGGATGGAGCGGAGTTCGTGGAAGGCGTGGAGTTCGTGGATGGCGCTGAAAGCCCGAAGAGTAGCGCTGACAATGTGGCGGATGCTGATACAAAAGAAGCGGGGGCAGAAGTCAGAGCGGCGACCGCAAAGTTTAGCGACGAATTTGAAATGGCAGTCATCGACGACCTAAATATTCCGAAGGCGCTGGGCATTGCTTGGAATGTAATAAGATACCCCATAAAGTCTCCTGTTTTTTACAAACTGCTGCTGGATATGGACAGGATATTTGGCCTTGGAGTGAAAGAAGCGGGAGATTCATTGAAAGGGACGACTGGTATACGCGAAGTCCACGGAATGTCTGTGACGCCCACAGTGGCCGGCATATCAGGGATAACAACATCTCTTGAATTGCCGGCGGATGTAATCGCGCTTTTAAACGAGAGGGATGAAGCGAGAGCGGCAAAGGATTTCAAAAAGTCGGACGAAATAAGAGATAAGCTAAAGGCTATGGGTTATGAAGTAAGAGACACGAAGGACGGGGTTGTCGTAAAACAAATCTGATATTCATTCACAAGATGAAGACAGGTTTATACTTATCGGTATGAATAAATACGATAAGTTGCTGACTGTCTGCCATTGCCATAGGGAAAATGGCAGTGTCATAAGAATTATCTCTGCAAGAAAAGCAAATAAAACAGAACAGGATTTGTATAGAGGCGCTTTATGATTGATTCTTTGGATAACTTAAAAATTCCAGAAACATCAAAAATTCGTAAGAACCCTTATTACGAGGATATAATCAAAAACGGTTTCTCAATTGTTGTACATTACAGCCCAGAGGATGTTGCAGAAATGATCAGATGTTGCAGAAATTATCAATGGTAAGCAAAGATTTGACTTTGACTTACTTGAACATGACCCGGATGAGTTGGAGGCTTTTGAAAAATATCACGTAGCCAATCTTTCTTAAGTAACCTGTGATTTTTCTGCCCCGGTAAATGCTCCGCGATAGACGCCCGGAGCCGGTTGGGGATGTTACAGATCGCCCGGATGAAGTCCATGACCTCTGACCATAGCTGATCATGGTTTACTTTCCATGTGTCGCGATCACGGGAGATGCTCCTAACGTCTTGTTTCAGCGAATTTATCTGATTGTTCAGATCGCGAATATTTCCTCCGTAACCCAAGTTACCCCATCAAGCTTGGCGCCTCTCTCAGACGCCGTTGTCTATCAACGCCATTTATGATGCATAGGCAATGTAACATCAGCGCTTGGTTACGCCTGACGCGAGGGCGAGCAATACAGAGCAGAATTTGGGATAGAAAAGGAATAGCGTATTTGCGGACAAAAACACGGAGATCGCGTGACTCCGAGCGCAACTTGAAAAGGAAAAGATAAAACCGAATCAGAAACAGTAAAAATAACAGGCGCGTGAATGTTGTCATTCGGTGCGCCTGTTTATCTATGCGAAGGGGCTGAAACAATAGTGGAATGTCATTTGCTTCGGCTGAATATCTTGATTTGCATAATAGCTATTCATATGTGGCAATTACCAAAACCATTATGAGCAACGTGTAATGACTAACGAAACGTATCAACCATTCTGACAGCGATCGCTATTGCCTCCTCACGTGTTGCAAGCGCATATCCTGTAGCCTCTTCGGTGGAAGTTGTCGCTCGTGGGGCAAATCTGTTGTTCCCAATGCCATGGATTATACCGTTTGCAGCCATAAAATACACGCTTTCCTTAGCCCAGATGGATATGACAGCATCGTCATCAAAAGGTGCGGGCCATGTAAAGTTAAGAGGATAATTAGAGTCTGTTTCATATGTCCAATCATCAATCATCGCCCGTTTAAACACACGAGTGAGCGCAGTCGCGCACTGCTCCCGGTTTAATAGAATATATGGCTCAAATCTCTCGTCTGAATAACCTATCATTATGCCGGCGCTAAACGCCTTTAATGCATCCGGATCATTTGTATCTATGAACGGGTTGGATCCGTTTATTTGCACTCTGGATTCCGCCAGGTTTTCATAAGCCTTAACCGCAATACCCGCAAACTCAACGCGAGTGATCGGCGCTGTGAAATCCAAACCTTCGGAAACAAGAGATTCTGGTATGAGATCAAGCTCAAACGCGCGCTGAATCTCAGGTACAGCCCATTCAGAAACAGGACCGCTTGGAACCCAATTATTAATAGTGGTTCGCTGCCTGCGAGACAGTGTTTTCGTAATATTTTCGTCATCTCCCGATTCCTTGTTGCTGTCAGTTTTAGGCAATGCCGTAGGTGTAGGTGTAGGCGTAGGCGTATGCGTAGGCGTTGGCGTGGGAGTCGGGGTTGGGGTTACTGGCGGAGCGATGCCGCCACCACCGCCGCTGCCGCTGCCACCACTGCTCTGCGATTGTGTAGGTGTTGGAGACACAGTATTCACAGTGATGCTAAAATCCTGCGTGTAATTAGTTGTGGCTGTCACACCGTTTATAATTGTCGCCCTTACGGAGACGACACCCGCCGAAGTAGCGTTGAATGTATTGCCTGTAATGGTCGCGCCAGTGGTTCCGGCATTTTGTACACTCCATGATATTGTCCTGTTTGTAGCGGTGGACGGATTGACTGTGCCAGTCAAAGTCAGCGGCGTTCCTACTGTCACAGTAGACGGCGCGCCTGTGATGCTCGTCACAGGTATGAAAGCCGCGTTAACTGTTATGGTAAAATCCTGCGTGTAGTTAGTTGCGCCTGCTAAACCGTTTACAATTGTTGCCCTTATGGTGACGGCGCCCGCCGAAGTAGCGTTGAATGTATTGCCCGTAATGGTCGTGCCGGTGGTTCCTGCATTTTGTACACTCCATGTTATTGTCCTATTTGTCGCGTTAGATGGATTGACTGTGCCCGTCAAAGCCAGCGGAGTTCCCACTGTCGCGGTAGAAGGTACGCCGGTAATGTTTGCAACAGGTATAAAAATCGTGTTAACTGTGATGTTGAAATCCTGCGTATAATTAGTTGCGCCTGTTAAACCGTTTACAATTGTCGCCCTTACGGTGACGGCGCCCGCCGAAGTGGAGTTGAGTGTATTGCCTGTTATGGTAGCGCCGGTGGTTCCGGCGTTCAGCGTGCTCCATGATATTGTCCTATTTGTCGCGTTAGATGGATTGACTGTGCCTGTCAAAGCCGTCGGTGTACCTGCCGTTGCCGAAGAAGGTACGCCGGTAATACTCATTACTGGGACAAAAGTTGTGTTTCCTGTAGTACTCCAGACAGCATAAAGTGTCCTATCTGCATCAATTGAGTAAGTAACTCCTGGTGCAAATTGTGCCGTTGTGGCTGTGCCACTACTTGCCCAGCCGAGGAATACGTGGTTGTTGCCCCAAGTTGGGCGTAAATTGCTAAGCCTTATACTCGTACCATGTGTTTTTACCTGTGACGCTGGAGCTCCGACCCCACCATTTGCGTTATATGTTATTGTGTAAGACGGCGCTACCGGGTACCATACAGCATATAGGGTTGTCACCTCATCTTTTGTGTACAGCTCGCCTGGCATATACTCTTCTACGTCTGTTGAACTATTTGTTGCCCACCCAAGAAAATTGAAGTTTGTCCTGGTGGGCATTGTGGTACTGAGGGTTAAGTCGGCGCCATTTGTCTTTGTTTGTGGATTAGGCGCCCCCAATCCCAAATTTGCATTGTATGTTATCGTGTAAGGCGCGCCAAGTATCTGTTCCCATATCGCAAAGAGGTTGAGATTTGATTCTGTTGTATAAAAATCGCTGGGTTGGTATTGTGCTGTGACGGCATTGTTTGATGTTGACCAACCAAGGAACCAGTAATTATCTCGTGTGGGATAAACACTGCTGAGAGCAACAGCTTTTCCGGGCGTCTTGGCATGTGAAGGCGGAGCACCTGACCCACCGTTAGAATTATAAGTTATTGTGCTCCATGTTTGGGATAACGAGTCTGGTGGAAATTCCGCCCTCAAGAAATACGCACCGGTGTAACTTGTAATTTTTTGTATCAAAATATAATAAATACCGGCTTCCAAGTCGCCAGGAGTAGTATTAGTACGCGAGCTATTAGATGATGAAAAACTGATGCTATAAGAAGGGATTTCTTCTGCGCCCGTGATTCCGTTATACAAACGCACAGTTATTACACTACTGTAGGTGGTGAAAGAATCGTTAGTTATTGTTAACGACAGCGCCCCTTTTTGTGTTAGTTCCACTTTGTACAAATCAATATCATCCTGGTGGCTAATAAAGCCCTTTATCAATTCCCCAGACCTAATAAGCTGCGCCTCACCAGGAATGACGTTGTTTGGTTCAATTTCATTATTGTATGCGGGAGCGATATCTGCTGTTATGAAATAAGAACCTGTGTAGCTTGTTGAGTATGGAGTGATTTCGATGTAATAAGTACCGGCTTCTAAGTCCATATTCTGGCTGTATGTTCCTGTCCAATAATTCGTACTGCGAATCTGTGCGCCGTCAGCAGTATACCAACGAACATACATATCTGTTAAGCTGTCACGGGTTACAATCACAGTCAGACGACCCGCTTCCGGCAGCAATATGGAATAATAATCAGCATTGTCCTGATAACTGATAAAACCTCTAACCCTCTCTTCCGGCATCAATGATTGAGCGTCATCAGTAGTATTGTTGGGCTCTATATTATTGTGATCAGCTTCTGCTAATGTTGCCGTTAAAAAATATGTTCCGGTGTAGCTTGTTGAATATGGAGTGATTTCGATGTAATAAGTACCGGCTTCTAAGTCCATATACTGGTTGTATGTGCCTGTCCAATAATTTGTACTGCGAATCTGTGCGCCGTCAGCAGTATA
>JGI24702J35022_10002680_pt1 | contig 10809 bp, 6 predicted proteins | sample TergutTh196P4_FD_35022 | JGI IMG/M metagenome (IMG submission 35022)
CGCCCGCCTCTTCAAGTTCAGTGCGTGAGCCGTATCCCCATGTGATTCCGATGCTGTCAATGCCTACGTCGCGCCCACCGAGAATATCGTGCTTTCGGTCGCCGATGATTGCAGCGGTCATTTTGTGTTCCGTGTCAAGGTCGTCAATCGCGATGCGTATTATTTCGCCCTTGCCGTTTTTGGTTAGGCTTCCGTCCATTTCATCGCCGGACACGAATGAAAAATATCCGTCAAGCTGAAAGTGTTTCAAAATCCGGATGGCATATATCTTAACTTTGCTGGTAGCAACCGCCATGGTAGCGCCACGGTCTTTCAACTGCGTCAGGACTTCCAGAATCCCCGGATACACGTCATTTTCAAGCAGACCTTGCCTCGCTGCTTCCGGAGATCGCGCTGCCGGACATTGACTTGTTGAAATCCTATTCCTTTGGAGTCAGCGGCACATTTGATTACGACGAGGCGGCTGACGTGATGGCGCAGTTGAATGCCCTCAGAACCGGTTTGGGACAAAACGCACTTATAATGGATGCCCGGCTGACTGACGCCGCTATGCAACGCGCAGCGGAGCTGTCGATTTTCTATGATCATATTCGCCCTGACGCGTCCCCGTTTTCGGCTGCATTGACAGGAATGAATATTTCGGGGCCAGGCGAGAACATCGCCTTGGGGTATGATAACGCGAAAAACGTTATGGACGCTTGGACAACATCACCCGGGAACTATGCCAACATGACAAATTCGTCATATTCGGCGGTGGGCGTCGGGTGTTTTTATCAAGACGACGGTACGAGGTATTGGGTACAGGTGTTCGCGGCCGGCGGAGCATTTTCCAAGAACGCCGACAGCGGAAAGAAAACGCTGACCAAGGAAGTGCGCGCTTTGGGTGATTTGCTGGATTTGGAAGTAGACCAGGATGCCGCAAAAATCCAGATCGATGACACGCAAACCTTTTCATTATACAACATTGTAAATCAGGGATGGGCGTACACAAGCCCAACGAAAATCATGCCGCCGTTTTACGAGTCGGCCGATACTGACATCGCGGTCGTTGACTCCAATGGGGAAGTCAGAGGGGTTGCGAGCGGCAGTACAACTATAAGGCTGGGCATGGACAGCGGTTTATATTTGCCTGTGACTGTCACGATTCCCGATGCGGATCAAGAGCGCGCCAATGCGGCATTCGCGGTAAAAGCGGAATCACTGATTGGCTCATCGATAACAATTGAGGCTGTGGGGCCTATTATGACTGTCCAAGCCGACTATGGCATCCCGACGATTAAGACGATTGCGCCTCCGCCGGAAACGAGCGTTAGCAAAATCACCGCGATTGCGGCGGTGACCGGGGGCGAATCGCTGATGCCCGTGCCAATGATAATAAATGGCGACGGGACGATTGCTGTGCTTGTCAGCGGCAGCATGGTTCTTCTCCCCCTTCATGTCGAGGCAGGATTCACCGATATATCCACGCATTGGGGCGCGCCCGATATTATGGCAGCGGCGGAGCTGATGATTGTAGAAGGTGTCGGGAACGGAAGATTCAGCCCGTCCGCTTCAGTCACGAATGCCGAGTCCGCAACCATGTTTCTCAGAGCATTCGGCATAGACCCCGGATCCGGCGCTCCGCCTCTCGAGGGAATCGACCAGAGCAGATGGTATGCTGATATCATAAACACCGCTGCGATGTATGGGCTCGTATCCCCCGGTATCATCCCTGACGCGCCGATGACGCGAATTGAAACCGCTGAGCTCAATGATTTAGGACTATAGGGAAATGCGCGACGCCGATTATTTGTCAGCGTCGTGCAATGTTTCGATTTCTGTGAGCTTTAAGCCGGTGGCTTCAATAATTCTATCAATCGGTATGCCAATTCTTAAAAGGTTTTTTGCAATCTCAACCTTAGTTTTCTTTTCAGCATCAGCAATCCTCGATTCCTCGTCCCTGCGAGCTTTCTCGCGGTTTTCGTAGCGCATACGAGTGGCTTCATCAGCCGACAGTTCTTTCAAAACGCCGACAGCTTTTTTCATCTGTGGGCTTCTCGTCGCCAGCATGTCCATAACCTCCTCGTCGTCTGATTTTATGAATTTCATCCAATACCATAAGTCCGTGCTGTCATCATCGGGTGGGAGTTTGTTCAAATCGAGCGTGTTGATCTCTGACAGGTCAGTAAATTCTATGCCATCCATAGTGCGGTATCGGAATTGGTGATGATACTTGTCACCCTCCGGTACGAAAATGTCATCCGTAATGATGATGGTTATAGCCCTTTTGATTATCGACCATTTATCGCCGGACGCCATCTGTTCAGTCACCAATTTCGATTGGCTGTAAATCGTTCTGGCTGCAAGGTCTGAAAGCACCCTTAATTGAATCTCGATGTGGATAATGTCTCCGCTGACCGTATGAAGTTTCACATCCAGAATCGAATATTTGTCATCCTCGGATTCTTTCTTGAGATATGGGTCAACGATGGTTAACTGATCGTACTCATCATCGGGAATATCTAAAACTGAGCGGAGAAACGCCGCCAGTATATCAACGTTGCGTTGATCTCCGAATATGAGCTTAAAGACGAAATCCGATTTTACAGGCAGCAGCGACATTTTGTTGTCCATATATGCACCTGACCTTCCTATTACAGTATACCACAAGCGGCATGACAATTACAACGATAAGTTATTGACACGATAAGTTATTGACACGACAAGTTATTGACTCGACAAGTTTTTGCTGGATTTTTGTTGTTTTCCCAGACCAACCCCGCATATAATTCATTAAAAATATACAACTATTAAACAAATGATGGTATACTGTACTTACCAGCTTCGCCTCCGATGGCCCCGGCCAACGGATGGCTATAACCACAATCACGCAACGAGGTGGTGATCTCAATGAACGTCAAAGCAAAACGTATCGTCAAAAAGACCGCCAAAACAGGCGCGTGGGCGATCTCCGACATAGTCTTTCTGATAATCAAAACAATGGGCACGCTGTTCCTGATAGCCATAACTACGGGAATTCTGTTCTCATGCATATTCCTCATGTACGTTAAAGCAAACCTGACGACCGGCTTGGAGGTCGACCCCGCTGACTTCTCCATGAGCCTGTCCAGTGTCATATACTATACGGACCCCGCGACAAACCGCCCAAAGGAGCTCGTCACGCTGCAAAGCACCGAATTCCGCAGATGGGTCAATTACGACGAAATCCCCGAACACATGATCAACGCGCTCGTCGCCATCGAAGACCATAGGTTCTATAACCATCACGGCGTTGACTGGTACCGCACGGCAGGCGCGTTCATGAACATGTTCCTCAGCATGAGGGACACGTTTGGCGGAAGCACGATCACACAGCAGCTCATCAAAAACCTCACGAACGAAGATGATGTCACGATCCAAAGGAAGCTCCAGGAAATCTTCAGGGCGATTGAATACGAGCGGCAATACAGCAAGGAAGAAATCCTTGAACTCTACCTCAACCTCGTCTATTTCGGACACGGCTGCTATGGCATAGGCGCGGCGGCAAACTACTACTTCGGCAAGGACGCGTCGCAATTGACGCTCGCGGAGAGCGCGGCGATCATCGGCATCACAAACAATCCGTCGCTATACAGCCCATATGCGGACCGTGAAGCGAACAAAGAGCGGCAAGAGGACATTATATATCGGATGTACGAGCTCGGCTACATCGTTTCGGAGCAAGAGTACAACCGGTCGATCAACGAGCGGCTGAACTTCAAGCGCGGCGACGACACGGCAGTCGAGCAAGTCGTCTATACATGGTTTGAAGAGGCAGTCATCAGGGATGTCATTCAAGACATGATCGACAAAATGGGATATTCGGAAACATATGCAAAAATGTGGCTATATAACCGAGGTTTGAAAATATATGCGACTATTGACCCAAACATTCAAGATATCGTTGACAATGTATATACGGATGTAGACTCCCTCCCCGCCATCACCGGCTCTTCGCAACAGGTGCAGTCCGGGATAATCATTGCCGACCCGTACACAGGCGAGGTCAAGGCGCTGTCCGGAGGCGTTGGCAACAAGACCAGGAACATGCTGCTGAACCGCGCTACAATGACGCGCAGGCCGCCCGGTTCCTCGCTAAAACCGATTTCTGCCTACGCTCCCGCTATGGATAAGGGGATTTTGACGTCTGGGACGCTATATGAGGACAGCGAATATGTCACGCTGAGCGGGACGACCTGGATGCCTAAAAACTCCGATCGAGGCTATAGCGGCATCGTCGACGTCAGGACGGCTATACGCATGTCGCTGAATACGATTCCGGCCGTCGTCATCGACCAGCTCACTCCGTCCGTATCGTACCGCTTCCTGCGCGACGTGCTCGGCTTCAATCTGCATCCCGCCGATGAGGACTACGCGCCGTTGGCGGCCGGGCAGCTCACGAACGGCGCGACGGTTCGCGAGATGGCCTCCGCTTTCACGATGTTCCCCAACAACGGCGAACGCGTCGAGCTGCATACATACAGCGTCGTCTATGATGCGGACAACAACGTTTTCCTCGATAACGGAACGGTCAGCAACAGGGCCATCAGCGAAGAAACTGCCTATTGGATGACTGACCTATTGCGCGATGCGGCGACGAATGGGACAGGATATGAGGCAAATCTCGGCTTTATGCCGACGGCAGGGAAAACAGGGACTTCCACCGACAGCGAAGACCGGTGGTTTGTCGGCTTCACGCCTTATTATGTGTGCGCAGTATGGACCGGCTATGACATGCCGGCGACCATGAGGGTAAATGGCAACCCTGCGGCGCAGATATGGAAACGCATCATGTCGCCCATTCACGAGGGGCTCGAGTCAAAACCATTCTACGAACAAGGCAGCTATTACATTCCGCCTGTTCAGGGCGTGAGCAGGATCGAATACACCGTCCGATGCGCCGATGCCGAAGGCGAGGTCCTGCGCGAGGACACGGGATATGACATAGCGAACCGCAAAGTGACTAAACAGGCGCCCGAAATCGAGGGATACGTGCTTGTCAGCGAACCTTCCATGACCATTTCGCTATCCGTTGACCCTTCCAGGAACGTCATATTATTCGTCTATGAGCCGGAGGAGCCCGAAGAACCGGAAGACATAGACGACGTGGAAGGCGTAGATGGCGAGGACGGCGAGGATGGCGCACCTGGCGACAATGAATATAATGAAGGCACCGGCGGCGAAGACGGGACGGACGGCATCGACATCGATGACCAGTTCTTCACCGATGGTCCCGGCAGCCAGATAGATACCGGGAACCAGACCACCACAGGCGACAATGATAATGCCGGCGGCGATGGTGGAACGGAAACCGGCGCGCCCCCGGACGAAGCTCCCTCTCCCGACGTTCCCGACGGATAAAAAACCGGCGCGCCCCCGGACGAAGCTCCCTCTCCCGACGCTTTAAACGGGAAATAATCGAGCCGAAATTGAAAAAAAGTGAAAAAAGAGTAAAAAAAAGTGGCTTAGGGTTAGTTTTGTGAATAAATTAACCCTACCATTATTTTTAAATGTGTGTATTATGAGAATATGGAGCTGTGCTCTGCTCCCCAATCCGGACAGTGTACGCTCAGGACGGCCTGTCTTGTCGCAATAGCGACGGCGAAGCATCCCGCACGCAAATGGTAGGTAAAAATATATGCATTGCACCAAAACCAGCTATTTACGCAAATGATTCTACATTGCGGCAAGACAGGTTTTCCAATTCATACAGCAGCATCAGGCGAGGCAATATTAACGTGGGGTTCCATCCCCACGTTGGTATCTTATAACGTGGGGAGGCACCCACCACGTTGGTACCTTATAACGTGGGGATTCCATACCCACATTTTTACTTTAAAGGCTTCAATATTTGCTTATTTTTCAGCGGTTTACGGCCTTTTAGGCATTATCAATCGTGAGCACTGAAACCGCTTTGGATTTTCAGCGCGATCGCGCTTTCGATGCGTTTCTTGAAAAGCTCGCAGCCAAAACGGTATATCCCGCCTATCGAGCCCGTCTCGTGATATGCGTTCGCGGCGCATCCCCCGCTGCAATAAAGCCTTGCCCAGCACGCGACGCATTCCGGCCGCGAATACATGCCGTTCTTTAGAAAAGACTCGCGAATCCCATTATCGGCAACGCCGCTCCATATGTCGCCCATCAAAAAGGCATCGTCGCCTACGAATTGATGACAGGGATAAAGCTCCCCTTTCGGCGTGACGGCCAAATACTCCGACCCGGAGCCGCACCCCGCAAGGCGCTTATATACGCAAGGCCCTCCCCGCAGGTCGAGCATGTAGTGATAGAACCTGAAGCCATTTCCCGCCTTCTCCCTGCGGAGCATCTCGGAGGCAAGCAGCTCATATTGTTCGCACAAATATGGCAAATCGTCCATTTCGAGCCTGTTCGGCGACCCGGGCCTTGCAACGGCCGGCTCCAACGACAGCTCGGTGAAGCCCAGGTCCGCCATATGGACGACATCGTTTACGAAATCGAGATTGCCGCGCGTGTAGGTGCCACGTATGTAATAATCTTTCCCTCCGCGCCTTGCGACAAGCTCTTTGAATTTTGGCACGACCGCATCGTAGCTACCGCTTCCGTCCGGTAATCGTCGGGCGGAATCGTTCGTTTCGCGGCGGCCGTCCAGGCTCAGCACAACGTTGGACATTTCCCTGTTGGCAAATTCGATTACATCGTCGTCGATGAGCAGCCCGTTTGTAGTTAGGGTGAAGCGGAACAGCTTCTCGCTGCTCTGCTCCACCCTTCTTGCATAATTAACGACGCCTTTGACGACATCCAAATTTAACAGCGGTTCGCCGCCGAAGAAATCAACATCAAGGTTTCTTCTGCCTTCGGAGTTCTCAATCAAAAAGTCGATGGCGCGCTTCCCCGTTTCGAGGGGCATCAATCCGCCGCCGCCATATTCGCCACGGCCTGCAAAGCAATATGAGCAGTCCATGTTGCATGCATGCGACACGTTCAGGCACAGCGCTTTGAGCGGTGGGTCGCGCTCTTGTTCCGACAGGTTGCTGAAGGCCTCTTTGGCAAAGAGCTTTCCATGCGATATGAGCTCCTCTATCTCAGCGATGAGCTCATCAAGGTCGCCATCGCTGATGCGTTGAGATCCATTTGCGCTTTCGAGGTTATTGGTAATGCTGCGCCCATCTGCGTTGCTGCGCCCATTTGCGTTGCTGCGCCCATTTGCGTTGCTGCGCCCATCTGCGTTATCGCGCCTATCTGCGTTGCCGCGCCCGCCGGATTCCCTGGTGCCGTGCCCGCCGGATTCCCCGTTGCCGCGCCCGCCGGATTCCCTGGTGCCGTTCCCGCCGGATTCCCCGTTGCCGCGCTCGTCGCCATCGCCATATCCGGCGCGCAAAAGCTCTCGCGCGCCTTCGCTGCCGCGGCTCTCATATGCGATTATTGCATCATATGCAACGTCATCGACGCAATGCACCGAACCGCTCGCGATGTCGAGTATGATATTCAACCCATTGAGTTTATATGCATGTATCATCCGCGTGAACTGTGCTAATTCTCTGTATCGGCGGAAAATTCAGGGTTCTCGCATTGTTGGTTCGCAACGCCGCATGACGTTTTGCATGCGGACTGGCACGATGTGCGGCACTCCCCGCATCCACCGTCCTCCAGGCTGCAATTCAGGTCGCGCGTCTCGATTGTGATTATTCTCTTCAAAATGTTTTCCTCCATATCGTTTATATATCTCCGGACAAAACTAGCACATCAAAGGCAAAAAGTCAAGACTGAGAAAGCAGGGGATTATCAGCGCGAGAACAATGGATATTGTCTTTTTGTACATTTTTGTTTCCCTCCCTAAAATTGTTGTGTGTCCTCAAAAATCATAAATCTTTGCAAAATCTGTCATTCGGAGCGAAGCGAAGAATCTTTACCTCCGTAATTTCGTATATGCCCAGACAAGATCCTTCGCTATCGCTCAGGATGACAATGGGAGTTTTCGAGGAGACTCATAGTTGCGTTACGTGGCTTGAACCCCGGATGCCCCGGATCCCCCAGACACCCCGTTTGCGTCAACGTCTCGCCCCGGCAGAATTTGCGCCATGCATTCATCATACACACTTCTAAACAAAATGGAAGGGGTAATTTTTTCACAAAACTACCCCCAAGTCACTACTTATGCTATTTTTTTGGGAGACGTTCCCCATGGCCAATGAATAAGGTCAAGCCTCATCATTTGGGCTTATTGGCATATCGCCATTACGCTTTCTAACGGCAACTCTGTACACTTTGCCACCAGTTCCGGTTGCAATCCCTCGCTCAACATTATTTTTGCTGTTTTTGTTTTTCGATCTGTATCCCCATCCACATACGAACTATACATTTCCAAATCGTAATCCGCCTGGGCGCGTTCAAGTGATTTTGCCACGGTCCTCTCCTCCTCCGTCAGATTTGCGAAATCAATTATCCTGCTTGCTTTTTGAATATATTCCGGGGCGTCCGGGCTGACCGCGCCCGTGTTGAAGTAGTCATACCAATGCTTTTGGTTTAATGTCTCGACGTTGGGCTTTTTTAGTTCGAAGTACCCCAGGCGAAGCAGCCGCTTCTCAAACCCTTTGTTGCGCTCCGGGTCGTACAGTTCAAAGATACGCAGGGCGTCCTCATCGTCAAAATGGTTATATCCCAATATGTTGAGCGAATACACGGGTTTCATCCCGGAATAGCGGTTCAACCTGCCTGATTTATCTATCTGCATAAGCTCCGACTTGTTGTAATTTTGGCAAAAACGCTCAAGAGGGTACAATAGCGAACGCTCGGCATAAAAGAGCGTCTTCTTGATTTGGCACTCGGAGACAAAGTCCGCCGTCTTAAACGTAGCCGCCACGTCTTTTAGCGTGTTGCGCAGCACTGTTATCTCCTCGCCTTTGACCAGTTCAACGTAAGCGGCTATGCTGTAAGGATTTTCTATGGCGAGTTCCTCAACTTCCACGTTGAAAAAGTCGCCGATAAGCCCCGCAAGGATGTCTTTGTTCTCCTCACTCGCGAGGACTTTTTTGAAAGCGAGATCGCCTGTCGGCGAGATTCTATCCATTTTGGCTGTCCCTTCCGCACATTGACCGCCGATTGCGATGCGCATACTTCTGTGATAGCCCTATGATACCATATTTGCCACAAACACGCAATATGATTTTGGTATGCCGCCGCCTGTACTGTGGCTGTCAGCCCACTTCGGACCGACTTGGACCGAAGCGTTGTAGTTGCATTGCTAGCCTGTTTGGAACATCGTATGGGACATTGAGAACCGTCCCGCTGGCTTTTTTAAGACCGTTAATCCCACTCCCAGTCCCAACTCGGCGAATCATATTGTTCAAAAACAAAATGAAGAACTACTTCATCTGGATTTACACCCAAATGATTGCGGTCAATAGTAACTTCATACCTCACACCGCTAATAGTCATTGATTTTTTAACAGAAACACTATCTGTACCATATGGAAAAGCGAACCCGTTTTGACGCAATTGTTCAAAATACGGATTTAGTACGCTTCTGTCTTTTGAATTTACATTAACAGTAAACCGTACATATTGATGGGCGGCAAATCTCTCTGAAATTGTTTCTTGCTCATAATTAGTAGTTACCGTTCCAGTAAGTCCTGTGGGATATATACTACCGGGTAGCTCTTTTGGCCATCCAATAATCCCGCTTGATTCATTAAGTATTACAGGATTAACAAATGATAGAAATTCAGCAGGAACCCAGTCAGGGTTTTCACTCGGATGGTGCATATCAATACGCAACGGAATCAAGTTTAACTCTGTATATAGCCAATGAGGTGAATCCTCAAAATAGAATTTTCTGTCACAATTTGAGTATGACTTGTTCTTGAAACCAGCACCAGTGTCACCATACGTTATTTCTACTGATCGTATGATATTTGAACAGCTTACAGTATCGCCTTGAACCGTATACTTGCCAGTTTCTGTTAATATTCCTTCCAAATTTACATATGTAGCACTACCTTGCCAAGTTCCAGAGAATCTGTAGCGAAAATAGTATGAACCATCACTCTTAAACTCTAAATATCTACCAGCAGTGTCTACCGGGCTTTGGGGTTCTTCTGTCCATGTCCAACTCCCAATAATACTTGAATTCCCGTTATATGGCGGTGTCGTCGTCGGCATCGTAGGCTCCGGCTCCGGCGTAGGTGTCGGGGTCGTTGTCGTTACCTCCATCGCGTGGTTCGGCGTGCCTGTGCCGTCGAGGTAGTCGTACAGGCGTGTTATCGTGGCTATGCTCTGCTGGCGCTGGTACGGGCCACTCGGCGAGAACAGATTGTTGCCCGTCCCGCCCATTATCTCGGCGGCCTCGCACTGGCCCACTGCCTCTATCGCCCACGTCGACACGCTCCCCTTGTCGACGAACGTCGCCGCCTTTTTGTTCAGGGGCTTGCTGACGGACTCCGCGAGACGAGCGAGCATCGTCGCCGCCTGTTGGCGGGTCAGCGTGCCGTTGGGGTCGAACCTGTTGTTCCCCATGCCGTTGACCACGCCGATGAAGGCGGCCTTCTCTACGTTCACGTCGGTCGTGTCGGTGAACTTGACGCGCCCGGTTATCGTCGTCCCCGTCACTTTCTCATACAGCGTCACGGCGAGCAGGCAGAACTCAGCGCGTGTGGTCGCGTCGGAATACTTCGATTGCAGCGTCGGCGGGACGAGCCCCAGGTCCTTTGCCTTGTCCACTTCCGGGACGGCCCATGACGAGGGCGCATCGCCTCCTGCCGCAGACGCGGTGATGGCAAGCAGGCTGAGCGCCATAATCAGCGCGAGAACGATGGA
>JGI24702J35022_10002682_pt1 | contig 10806 bp, 3 predicted proteins | sample TergutTh196P4_FD_35022 | JGI IMG/M metagenome (IMG submission 35022)
AAACTGCATATTACTGAAATAATTGATATTTGATATAATTTAGCTTTCATATTCATATCGTTTTAAAATGTTAAGTTTAAGCCGAACAGGAAAGAGCGTTGTACGGGTCTTGCCCCTATATCTACGCCAAATCCGTCGGTGATTGAACCGGCACCTGTCATACTTCTTGACAATTCAGGATCCAAGCCTGAGTATTTGGTGAAGGTGAATAAATTCTGTACTGTCAGATATACGCGTGCATTGGAAATACCTGTAAATGAAATCGTATTTCTCGGTATATTGTAACCCAGTGACAAATTGCTCAATTTCAGGTAATCGCCTTTTTCAACAAAGCGACCGTTTGTCTCCTGTTCTTTATTGGTCACATTACCCCGTCCGATGACTAACTTCGGCACGATGCCATTCCCGGGATTCTCTTTGCTCTGCCAGCGATCCAATGCTTCTGCGCCTTTGTTGGCGAAGTCAAGGTTGTTAAGGTGGTATTGCGCCGTACCGTTCATAATATTATACCCTCCTGCAAACCTGAAGAAAAGGGTCAAATCAAAACTCTTATATGTAAACGTATTATTGAATCCTCCAAACCATTTGGGGATGGTATTGCCGAGCAGTACCTTATCGTCGGCAGTCAGCGATGTCGTTTGACTTACATCGGCCGGATTGGATGCATTGTAGAGTGAATGGGTCGTTCCCGGTAAATTCAACTGGGCAATACTGCCGTCAGCCTTGTACCACATCGGATTCCCGTTTTCCATATTCACACCGGCATATTTATATCCCCACAATGTATTGATTGATTCGCCTTCGCGGTGAATGGTATAGGTCCCCATCACATCACCATCAACCAAGCTGACAATTTTATTGTTCTGGGTGGAGATATTCAGATCGGCTTTCCAGCTGAAATCCCTGTTGTTGATAATTGTAGCGCCGAGTGTAAATTCCAGCCCGTTGTTATCGACCTGGCCTACATTTCTATTAATGGCGTTACCCGGCAATCCGAGCATGGGATCAATAGGAACAGCCAGCACAATATCCGAATTTTGTTTCTTCCAGTAAGCAAATTCGAACGTGATGCGACCATTGAGCATCTGCATATCGAATCCCAGATCCATTGTTTGTTGCGATTCCCATTTCAACTGGTCGTTTCCTACATTATTATAATATATACCCGATTGGTCGCCATATTTCTGTGGGCTATACGTTCCCATAAAGGGATAATTGCCCGAAATGCCCTGGTTTCCAACGGTTGCAATACTTCCCCTGAGGCGGAAGTCATTGATTGTTTCACGGAGTCCGGCCCAAAACGATTCCTGGGAAAGACGCCAGGCTGCCGATACACCGTAGAATGTACCCCAACGATTGGCTTCAGGCAGTTTCGATAAACCGTCGCGACGGATGGAAGCGCCCAAGTAATACGTATTGGCATAGTTGTAGTTGGCACGAAACATATACGATGCCATTCCATTATGTTGACTGCCACCCGACATACTCCTCATATCAAATGTCCCTGAAATGAAATCATCCATAAACAGTTTATCGGAAAAATTCTGTCCGGTCATACTAAATGTCCGATACGAATATTTGTTATATTCCTGTACTGCAGTCAGGTCGATGTTGTGTTCGGAAATCTTGAGATTATACGAAAGGATATTTTGCCAGTTCCAGCGTGTATAAGGAGAAAAACCCCGATACATTAAACCGGCATACCCCATCCCGTCGCCGTGATCGGGCATATACGTATATTTACTGTCGACTAACAGGAGATCCGCTCCGATTATCGTTTTGAAACTAAGTCCTTCCAACGGTATTATTTCTAAGAAAGCATTCGTAATGGCCCGGTAGTTTTCATCACTAAAGATATTATTGTCTAAGACCCAACGTTGATTCGGAATATTATTGGCGATTGTCTGTGAGTTTGCTCCGCGTCCAAGCGCCCTGCGATTATCTTCATCAATGTTATATCCTGTCGGATCTTTGGGATTGAATACCGCCACGTTGGGAAGCATTCTGATTCCTCCAAACAATGGATCGGAAAGTGAGTTCCAGCCATCTACCATACCTACCGTTTTTTGGTCGGAGGCATTGAGGCTAAATCCTGCGCGAAGCCAATTGGTAGCCTTGATGGTCGCATCGGCTTTAAAGGTAAAACGCCTTAAACTATTGGCATAAATAATCCCTTCCATATCGGTGTATCCTCCCGAAACATAAAATTGCGCTTTCTCCGAACCTCCCGAAATAGCAACGGAGTGTGAGTGTTGCAATCCCGTCCTGAAAATATAATCATTCCAGTTCGTATTGGTTCCGTCGTATACGGCCGGTCTTGCAGCCGAAGGCTGATTCGCATACATTTCATTGAGCACATCCGTGAATTGCTGTCCGTTAAGCAGTTTGGGCAAATTCGTTGCCGAAGCCCAACTCACATATCCATTGTAACTCAGCGTCGCAGCTCCTGCTTTCCCTTTTTTGGTAGTAATAAGCACAACTCCGTTGGATGCACGCGAACCGTAAACGGCTGTTGCCGCTCCGTCTTTTAATACGGTTATTGATTCGATATCGTCGGGGTTGATATCACCCATCGCATTGCTGTAAGTCGCATTTCCTACATCTCCGGAAGTCACAGGTACACCGTCGACAACATACAGCGGGGCTGTGGAGGATGAAAGCGAATTAACACCCCTCACCCTGATTGTGGGTGCCCTGCCAAGCTCACCCGAACCTTGGCTAACCTGCACGCCTGCCGCGCGACCGGCCAATTGCTGGTCGAAACTCGGCATGGAAAGGCCGGCGATAGTCTCTCCACCCACCCTGGCTATCGAACTTGTTATATCGGCTTTGCGTTGGGTACCGTAGCCGACCACCACCACTTCATCCAATTGTTGTAAATCGGATGCCAGGACGATGCGCATATTCGGTCGGATGGTAACTTCTTGCGTGATCATCCCAATATAAGATACGATCAATGTAGTGGAGCCTGACGGTACATTGAGCGTAAAATCGCCATTTATGTCTGTGACAGTACCTGTACTTGTTGCTCCTTTGACAACAATTGATGCTCCAATCACCGGTTCTCCGTCGTCGGCAGCGATAACAGTTCCTGTTATACGCGTTGTTTGGGCGGAAACCAGTCCGATGCTTAATAATAAGCACAATAAAAGATAAGTAAATCTCTTCATAAGCACATTTTTTAAAAAAAATTAAACATAAAACACATTTTTAATTATCCATACATTAATTATCTGACAGTCATTCATTTATTATTAGTATTTGAAGTCAGCTATCCATTTAAGCCTTCAAAATCGGCAAAAAAGGACTACAAAGATAACTGAAATTTCAAAAAAAAACAAATTGATTTTAAGAATTTCTTTGTTTTTTTAATAATTATTCATACATTTGCGGCTTGTTTTGTTTTGTCGGATTTTCATGTTCTTTCATTTTCGACACCGTATGAATAGCAGGATCAATGACATAACAAACGATATATATTTACTAACTTAATAATATTACACAAATTGTTCAACATTTAAAAAGAAGTCTATGAAGAAATTGATCTATCTTTTATTCTGCCTGATTACAGGCATCGGACTTGTTTCCGCTCAGACTACGCGTATCACAGGAACTGTTTTCGCGGATGAAGACGGTGAACCGGTCATTGGAGCGTCGGTTGTTGTCAAAGGGGCAACAGGGACGGGTACTATTACGGACATAGATGGCGTTTTTACGCTGACTGTGCCGGCTAATGCCACGACACTTATTGTTTCCTATATCGGGATGACCACCCAGGAGGTAGCCATTAGCCCTACGATGCGCATTCTCCTGTTGTCAGACACCCGCCATTTGGATGAAGTCGTGGTGACGGCATTAGGTATTTCCAGGGAAAAGAAAGCCCTGGGTTATGCTGTTCAACAGGTTGAAGGTGGTGAGCTTACCAAAATCCGCACCGGTAATGTCATTAACTCGCTCTCGGGACGTGTTGCCGGTGTTCAAATCATGTCTTCATCGGGACAGTTAGGTGGTGGTGCGAAAATTAACGTTCGCGGTAATACATCACTCTACGGCAATAACCAGCCTTTATTTGTGGTAGATGGTATTCCTATTTCTAATGAGGACTATTCATCTGGTGGTGGAACACGGGCAGGTTACAATCAAGGTAATCTGGCGGGTGACATTAGCCCTGACGATATTGAAAGCATGAATATTCTGAAAGGCGCTTCGGCAACTGCCATGTACGGTTCGCGCGGCGCTAATGGCGTGGTGGTTATCACAACCAAAAGAGGTACCATGGCGGCAGGTAGAAAAACATTTGGCGTTTCTGTAAATTCCTCTGTAACATTTGATAAGGTCGGTATCCTTCCCAAATACCAAAAATTATATGGAGGAGGCTCCGGTGATCTGCAAGAGATAACGATTGATGGCAGAACATACAATTACCCCGACTTGAGTGTGGACGAATCATGGGGCCCCAGGTATGATCCGAATCTCCTTGCATTGTCATGGAATTCGTTCGATGAATGGGATCGGGCCAATTATTTGGTTCCCAAACCATGGGTGTATCCCGCAAACGACTATTCTACTTATTTTAAAACGGGTGTTTCGTACAATAATAGTGTACAGGTATCAAGTGGAGGTGAAAATTATTCTTACCGTTTGTCGTATTCCAACCTCTCTCAGACAGGGATTCTCGAAAACTCAAAACTAAAACGTAACAATCTCTCATTTAACGGCACGGCCAAAATGAATGACTACTTAGAATCCTTTTTCACAGCCAACTATGTGAATACAAATACAGAAGGCAAACCCCAGACAGGTTACGGTGATAACAATACGACACGTACCATGTTCCAATGGATTCAAACACAATTGGACTACAAGGAAATGAGGGATTACAAAAACCCTGACGGATCACAAAGAAGCTGGAACAGACGCTCCTTTAGTGATCCTACCCCATTGTATTCCGATAATCCTTATTGGGTATTGAATGAAAACTATGAGTCCGACAACCGCGATCGTTTCTTTGGATCAGGCGGACTGATTCTTTCGCTTGCTGACGGTTTGAAACTTACAGGCCGGGTTGGTATTGATTCCTGGAATTATAAAATTGAAACCAGGATTGCCACAGGATCCACCGGACAATCAAGCTATGACTTAATCAACAGGGTAAATGTGGAGTCAAATTTAGACTTGTTCCTCAACTATAACAAACGTTTTCTTGAGAACAAATTTGGTGTAAGCGCAATGGCTGGTATTAGCCAATGGGACAGACGATACTCTTATACAGGAGGTTATTCTGTTGGAGGACTGATTGTGCCAGGCGTCTATAATCTTAATAATTCTGTATCGAAATCTACTTCGTATGACCTGAAACAATTGAGGAGAATCAACTCGCTGTATGGTAATGCAACATTCGACTGGAACATGTTAGTCTACTTGGATATTACTGCACGTAATGACTGGTCGAGTACACTTCCCGCTGAAAACAACTCCTATTTCTATCCTTCATTCAACCTTAGCTTTATCATGAGTGAGTTGGATGCGTTGAAAAATATGACTTGGTTAAGTTTTGCCAAACTGCGTGCCGGTTATGCACAGGTAGGTAACGATACGGATCCATACAGGTTGCAAAACTATTTTGAATTTCAAACACCATTCGGAAGCAGTAACAGATTCAGTATCTCTGCTTCTCTTCAAAATCCGAATCTTCGTCCCGAGATGACAAAATCATGGGAGGTAGGTTTGGAAGCGCATTTTTTCAATGACAGGTTGGGAATTGACCTCGCTTATTACGATAAAAGGACAATCGACCAGATTATACCTGCAACAGTATCAAACGTAACAGGATACAGTACAAGGTATATCAATACCGGTGAAATAAGCAATAAAGGTTTCGAAATAACCATCAATGCCACTCCGATAAAGTCGAGAACCGGCTTAACATGGGATGCCCAGTTTAATTTGGCTACATTGCAAAGTAAAGTGGTTTCCATCGCTGAAGACATTCAATGGCTTGAGTTGAACAACAATGGTTTTTCAGTATATACAGGCGCTTTTGTAGGAGAAACATATCCGGTGATTTACGGGAAGAATTTTGTATACGGGCCAAATGGAGAAAAGATGATTGGCACCAATGGCAGATATCTTCGTGGTACGGATAATGAACCGTTAGGTAAGGTAACACCCGACTTTACGGCAGGTCTATCCAACACATTCACATACAAAGGGATTGATCTCTCCGTATTGTTTGATATGCAGATGGGAGGACACATGTATTACCTCACACATAAATACGGTTTTTATTCCGGTATTTTGGAAGAAACGGCAAGGCAAACAAATGTCCCCGGAAAATCAGGCAATGTTCGTGAAGACGGTTGGCTTTTCCCCGGCGTATATGGAAGAGCAGTGTATAATGATGCAACAAAAAAATATGAGGGTGTATATATTGACGGAAGCGGCGCCCAGGCATCGTCGCCTGTAACCAACGAAACGGTAGTTTCCGGCGAAATATACGGATATGTCTATGGAGGTGGTGGTCCGGATGCATTGTGTGTGTTTAAATCGGATTATATCAAACTGCGCGAAGTGCGTCTTGGATATACATTACCCAATAAAGTGACCGGCGCTGTCAGAGATATTCGCATCTCTGTTTTCGGCCGTAACTTAGCTACATTTATGAGAGATAATCAGCACTTCGATCCGGAATATATACAAATGGCCGGAAGTAATGCGCAAGGTTTGGAAGGTGGTTACATTCCTACCACCCGTTCGTACGGAGTCAGCCTTGGATTTAATTTCTAATCAATTTATTATTCATATAAAAAACAACATAGAATATGAAAGCATATAATAAAACAGTTTATACAATCTTGTTAGGGTTTGCTGTCATGCTGATCAGCACTTGTACAGCTGATTTTGAAAAGATAAACAAAGACCCTAACCGTCCATCGGCAGTTCCGACCTCCGGTATCTTAACGCAGGTACTGCACAATATTGCCTATAATTATTATGATTCGTGGCAAGGGTTGCGCATGAATGGCGTTATTGGCCAGCAATGGGTACAACGTACCTATACAGAAGAAGACAGATACGATTTTGGAGCGCGCACAGGAACTGTAGCGAATTTCTTTAATATTGTATACAGGTATTCCGAATTGGCGAATCAAATTATTCTAATCAATGAAGATGATCCCGGTCTCGCTTCGGCTTATGGCGATAACAAGTTGCAAATCGGTTCGGTAAAAATTATTAAAGCATGGCTGATATTTCAAAATGCCGAAACCTACGGCGATGTTCCTTATACGGAAGCCAACGACATCTTTACCTATCCGACGCCCAAATATGATAAACAGGATTTTATCTATAAAGACCTGATACGCGAACTGAAAGAAGTCAATGCCTCACTTCAGGGTGTTACAAGGGGATGGACGGCTGGTGATGTTATTTTCCCCGGAAACGCCGACAGATGGCGCAGATTCGGCAATTCATTACGATTGTTAATCGCTATGCGTATGAGCAATGTAGAGCCTGATTATTCGGCTGCCGAAGCCAATGCTGCGATTGCCGACGGGGTGATGGAATCGAATGCCGATAATGCCGTTTTCCGTTTTGTAGGTGCAGGATCACCCAATGAATCATCCAAATACAATACTTTCATCTCCAGAATGGACTTTCTGCCTTCATGGCAATTTGTGAATATGCTGCACGGAAGGGATGATGATAATATCGGATTTAAAAATCCATTTAACGGTATTATGGATCCGCGTTTCATTCAGTTTGTGCAGTCGCCTGCCGACCAGGCAGCCGGCCTTGAGCCAAGAACAGATGCCGTTCCTATCGGGTTGGCAAACTCCGATAATGACCAGGTCTTTTTATCTTATTCGACTGCTACACGTATAACCTACGGGCCTACCAGCGGAAGAGCGGATAATGTACTCCCCAAGCCCATTCAGGCAGTAATGTGGTCTACATTGTTAGACTATCCCAATGTGGCATTTCTAATGGCTGAAAGACGGGGTAATGATCGCGACCTTTTTGAAAGTGGAGTTAGGGCATCATTAGATGTGTGGGGCGTGCCGGCTGAAGATGCGGAAGCCTACGTGACAGCTGTAATGGCTAAATTCGATGCTGCCGATGCAGAGAAAAAATTCGAGATGATCATTACACAGAAATACATCCACAACTTTGCACACTTCGATCAGGAGTCCGTATTTGAATATCGCAGGACAGAGTATCCTAAATCCGTTGTGATGCCCGGACAGCAAACAGGCGGTACATATACGATTGGCGGGGAAGAGAAAACCTACAAATTCACGCCATTAACCGGTAGCACCGTCTTTATGCAAAGACATCTCTATCCTACGACCGAAGAGACTACGAATGCGGAGAGTCTCACCGAAGCGATTAGCTCTATGGGAGGTAATAGCCAGGATATTCCACTGTATTACTCGAAAGGATACAGGAAATAGTGTGATTTCAGGTTTTTTTTATTGAAATAGAGACATGGCGTGCCATGTCTCTATTTTTTATTTAATAATCAATAAGGACTATATAAAAACCCTACCCCCAAAAAACGGAATTTTTAACATTTATTTATTTTGATTATTGATTTTTAATATTTACCTTTGCGCCAAATTGTTTAACATTTAAAAAGAAGTCTATGAAGAAATTGATCTATCTTTTATGCTGCCTGATTACAGGCATCGGACTTGTTTCCGCTCAGACGACGCGCATCACAGGAACTGTTTTCGCGGATGAAGACGGCGAACCGGTCATTGGAGCGTCGGTTGTTGTCAAAGGGGCAACAGGGACGGGTACAGTTACTGACATCAATGGCGTTTTTACGCTCAATGTACCGTCAGGCTCTACAACATTGATCGTAACCTATATCGGGATGATGACCCAGGAAGTAGCGATTAGCCCTACAATGCGCATCATCCTGTTGTCCGACACCCGCCAATTGGATGAAGTGGTGGTGACAGCTATGGGACTTACACGCGAAAGAAAATCATTGGGTTATGCTGTACAAGAAGTTAAGTCAGGTGAATTAACACAAGCCGGACAGCTAAGCATTACGGGTTCATTAACAGGTAAAGTGGCAGGTGTTCAGATCAATCAATTCGGTGGAACCGTCGGCGCTTCTTCGCGTATTTCCATCCGTGGTAATTCTTCTTTTGCCAACGATCAGCAACCATTACTTGTTGTTGACGGTGTGCCTATCGCAAACGACACACAACGTACGGGAGATAACTACTATGAAGGTGTTGACTACGGTTCGGGTATTAACGATATCAACCCCGAAGATATTGAATCAATAACCGTATTGAAAGGAGGTTCAGCCGCACTATATGGGATGCGTGCAGGACGTGGCGTAATCCTGATCACCACCAAAAAAGGGAAAGAAGCGAGAAGCGGCGTAAGCGTATCGTACGATGCCCATATTACTTTCCAAAGAGCAGTCAACCTTCCTAAGTTGCAAAACAGCTACGGACAAGGATATGAAGGCGATGAGATACATTGGCAACTCTATGGCGACGGTATGTCTTACCAGCAATATGCCGAAACAAATTCTTTTAATTTCAACGACCTTATCAATATCACCGACGAATCGTGGGGGCCTCGGTTGGACAAGGGTTTAATGCTTCCCCAGTTTGACAGTCCGATTGTAAATGGCCAATACCAGGCCATTCCATGGATCTCACGCCCTAATAATTTACGTGATTTCTTTCAGACCGGGACACAAATGAACCATACCATATCTATTGCTTCCACTTCTGAACGGGCTGACACACGTATATCCCTTTCTTACCGGAATGAGGTGGGAACAATCCCCAATACCGATCAACAACGTTATTCAGGTCAGTTTAATACGAAGATGATATTGAATAAACAGTTTTCGGTGGAGATGATGGGTAACTTTACACATACGAACAGTGCGAATATTGTAGGACAAGGCTACGCCAATAACAATCCNATNAACGGCATGTTCAACTGGTCGGGNCGACAAATCAATATGCAAGCCCTGAAAGATAATTGGGATCANAAGGATGCCTCCGGTAATTATACATATTACAACTGGATGGATGAATACCACATGAATCCNTTCTTTATTGTAAATAAGAATACCAACAGTTATATACGCGANCGTCTGTTCGGCAAATCTTCCATTTATTTCCAGCCTTTTGAATTTCTTACCATTGAAGGCAGGTTGGGTTTTGACTATTATCAGTATGAAAACTTTGAACGTACCTATTTCCACTGGGATACTCCTGAGGGGAATTTTTACCAAAACAACAGAAAAAATACCGATTTAAATCTTGACCTGTTAGCTACATTCAATAAGAATTTTGGCGACGTCAGTGTGAATGCTGTTGTCGGAGCGAATTACAGGGATGTATCATCAGCGTTCAACAGGATTGGAGCCGATCAATTGACCGTTCTTGGGATTTATACCATTTCCAATAAGGTAGGAGATGCTGTGGTTCAGACGGATCGTACGCATTTGCGTACCAATTCGGTATACGGTTCGGCTTCGTTAGGATGGAAAAGTCAACTTTATTTGGACGTCAGCGCCCGTAACGATTGGAGTTCGACCATTCTTGACCCATTTTTCTATCCCGGAGCAAGTATCAGCTGGCTTCCTACCGAATCATTCAGTAATCTTAAAAACGATGTCTTATCATTTTTGAAATTGCGTTTTAATCTGGCACAAATCGGAGCAGCCACAGACCCTTATCGCAATCGTGCTTATTATTATGCAGAAAGTACTGCATTCGGTGGAGTTGCCCAAATGTACAGGAGCATGACGATGCCAAGCGCTCA
>JGI24702J35022_10002683_pt1 | contig 10806 bp, 11 predicted proteins | sample TergutTh196P4_FD_35022 | JGI IMG/M metagenome (IMG submission 35022)
TTATATTAGATTTAATATCATCTATACTTCTTTCAAGTATGACGCCAATCTCTGCATAGTGTTTTATTAATTTATAGATAGATTCAATGTCGCTTGCGACAGCGGTTCTGATGGTATAAGTCATTTATTTGTCCAACTAAGTGCGTTTTATTATCTGTGCATTAGTTGAAATTGAATATTGCTTGTAAAGTGAAATTTCCGACAGAGATTTCTTTGCATCTGCTTCGGTTTTATATGGTCCGGTAAAAACCTTAAAATTCTGATTGTTTTTTAATACAATTACAGTATGACCTTTACTACTAAGAAACTGTGCTACAGATTTAAGATCAGTTTCACTATACTCTTTACCGAGCTGTATTACAAAGGGGTACTCTTTTGGTGGGTACACATTATTTACAGGTTTTGAATTACTTCTAATATCCCTTACAGTATCAAATACCCTCTCTCCTATACTATTCATTGCATTTAAAGTATGATCATCTACGATTTTCCTCTCTCCGCCGCTTCCGAATTTTATTCCCACAACAAGACCTGTAGTAAAAGATATTATTATCAATGCGCCGATAAGTGTAATTATTTTAGCAGCTCTCTTATGTGATCTTTCATTTTCACGCTCTGCAATTTCCGAGTTTTTGGAAAAATATTCCATATTGAATTTATCATATCTATCAAATTGCGGAGGATAATCACGGAGATGTTTCCCCTCATATAGATCTATATTCTGCATATTAAACCCTGTATAAAAGATAAGAGAATTGATATGAATCCTGATTTATCAACGATCCCTATTGAAATTGTCGGCATTTATATTTAGCAGAATTAGTAAAAGTTTTTATTGATAAATTATTTCATGTTTGGTATAATGTGTAGGTTGTAAGGGCAAAAAATTTTTTGCCCTTACAACCTTACAAATATGTACCAAAAGGAAATATTTAAATGATTATTAATTCGTCATATGTTAATACTCAACTTAAAGAATATTCAACTGTTGCAGACCCGTTCCATATAATGAACTATGCGGCAGCTATCGGAGATGAAAATCCACTATATTTCAATGACCAAGGCAGAACTATAATTGCGCCGCCAATGTTTGCAGTTGCAACAACATGGCCTGTTTCGGGAAATATTTTAGAGTATCTTGAAGATAAAAGTTTCCCCACAGAAGTCTTAAAAACACAGGTACACTATACGGAACATCTCGTACTGCATAAACCCATATCCGCAGGAGAAAATATATCTATTAAAGGATCTATTGTTGCTATTATTAAACATAATGCCGGCACTATAATTGTCATTAAATATAATGCTTTTGATAAAAAAGGTGAACCTATCTTTACAGAATATATCGGCGGCATGATGAGAGGAGTACAATGTACCGATAGCAGAGGAGATGAAAATCTTCCGGCAATTCCCAGTGCGCCGCTTGCTGCACCGATTTGGGAAAAGCAAATACATATTGATAGAATGAGACCCTATATATATGAAGGATGTACGGGAATATCTTTTCCCATACATACATCAATAAATTTTGCTAAATCAGTAGGTCTTCCTGATATTATATTTCACGGCACTGCAACATTGGCTTTTGCTATACGTGAAATTACAAATTTAGAAGCAGATAAAGATCCGACTATGATTAAGGAGATTTCATGCAGGTTTACAGGTATGGTTATACCAGGTTCCGACATAAAGATTCAATTAGATGGCAGAACAGAACGCGGGAATGGTAAAGATTTATTTTTCAGAGTATTTAATGATCAAGGCCAAAGGGTTATTTCTAATGGATATGTTAGAATTGGGTAGTGAGGTATATGATTATATAATACCTCATAATTTTTTGCGTTTTTTAGTACAAATTGTTACAAATATGTTTTAATTCTACCACAAATAACACGAATAATACTAAGAGTCAAGAGATCTTGAGTTAATATGAATAAATGTTTAAATTTTCCTTTAAAAAAATGATTTAATATAAAAAATACTTGTATTTTTAGTGTTGATTAATATATTTAGATTAATAATTTAGTATAAAAAAATATAATAATGAGGTAATAAAAATGAGGCTATTAAAAATTTTTATAACAACTTCTTTCTTGTTTATAGCAACTTTCCTCTATGCAGATATAACTGTTTTGAAAGTAGAGGGGAGCGCAGCTTACAAAGATGGAAATAAATGGGTACCGCTTAAGGTGAATCAGAAACTCTCTGAAGGAGTTAAAATCAGTACAGGAGCAAACTCCTTTGTTGATATTAAACTAAATTCAAAGAATCATACAGTACAGATTAAGCCATATTCAATGATACAGATATTCACTAATGAAACACAAACCGATACAAATACAAATATAGGCCTTAAGCGCGGCAGTATAAATGCAAAAGTGCCAAGGAATGAAAATGTAAAGACAGTATTTAAAGTGACTTCACCAATTGCAACATCAAGTGTAAGGGGAACAGAGCAGAATGTATCATACGGTCCTAATAGAGGGATGGTTATTCAAGTAGTAAATGGTGAGGTTGAAGGAAGAAATCACAATGGAAGAACAAATCTATTAACAGGGAGACAGACATTTGTACAGACTAATACATCAGGTCAGCCCCAAAATATTTTACAAGATGTAAGAGATAATTCTATTATACAGGCAGGTGGCCATGGAATTACTGATGAAGAGAGTGCGTCAATGGCATATTCCGATGAACAGATTGGAAACCCCAATGGTGATACATCTGTATTAGATAATCAAGCTCAGACTACAAGTATTATTTTAGACGTAGACTTTGATAAGAATAAGAAGTAAAGGAGAGATTTTAATATTAATATGAAATTCATTAAAATTTTTTGCATTAACATTCTATTATTAGTGGTTTTATCAGCAACCGGAATCAGTCAAGATGTGTCACAAATAATGTTTCTGAATGAACTTGATGGGAAGAGAGTATCAACATATGCCGATGCATTGCGTATGTTTAGATTTCAGGTAAGAACAATTGCGGGATCTGATACCGATTCATTTCTAAATAAAGGTTATTATGATGATTTACCTTTAACAAAGGGGATGGCCTCTCTGATGATATCAAGGATTCTTAAATTGAAGAAAAGCCTTATGTACAATATACTTTATACATTTGGATTTGAAAGTGAAAGGTATGCATATAGGGCATGTATAGCTGAGAAGTTCTTTAATGCAGACGGAAGCGAGAATGATCTGATGTCAGGATCTGAACTTATTGAATTGTTCTCAAAAGTCAATGAATTATTTAATAGGGGAAGATAATTATGAGATTGGTGAGAATAGTATTTATTATATTGATGTTAATGGTTAGTATTAATCTTTTCGCGCAATCTGTTCAAGCAGATATAGAGAGGTTTTTTCATGGATCTGAAGTAGATGAAGATTTTAGAATTGTCTATTCGGATAAATCCTTTTCTAACAGCGGGATTCAGTATGGCGCAATATTAAGCCCAATTTTTATATTTGAGGATAATGACGAAGGAAGACTTGGATCATATATTCTTAATGCAAAAGTTTGGGGCAAGGTCTATCTTTGGAGTAATAGCTTTTTTTATATAAGGGGTAAGAATTCATATCTTGGGATTATTACTAATAAGGGTATTTATGAGACCTATGAATCTGATAATCTTTTGGACCTTGATCTGGCATATCTATCAATGGCTTATCTGAACAACAGTATAAATATCTCTTTGGGTAGAAATTATTATATGATAGGGACAGGGCTTGTTTTAAATGGGCGAGGTGATGGCGCTGAAGTTGCATGGCATTCATCAATCTTCAGTATTAATCTTCTTGGTCTTTATACAGGTCTTCTATTGAAGGAAGACAATCCATATAGATTAAATGACAAAGATATTTCAGACGGCGCAAAGAGAATGTTTGCCGGGGGAACTCTTTCTACATTTTTTTACAATCAAAAGATTTATCTATTCGGACTTGTCCAAATAGATAATGCGGAGCAAGAAAAAAGTAAGGAGACAAAGTATAATTCGGAGTATTATGGTATTGGATTAGATGGTGTTTTATTTACTAATATGTCGTATTATGCTGAATTTGTTTATGAAAGAGGAACAAGCTATATAAGCAACCAATCAGGCATAGATTTTGAAAAATCGAATATCTCTGCATTTGCAATAAATAGCGGTATTTATTATTATATACCGGTTGCATTAAGTCCTATGCTTATTTTTCAATATTCGTTTGGTTCAGGCGATAAATATAGATCAAACTATGCCGGCTCAAATAGGATAGATCCAGACACAAACGGAGATGATAAGGGTTTTATTGCATTCGGGACATTTGCAGGAGGATATGCTCTTAAGCCGAATTTAGGGAATATTCATATTATTCGAGGCGGATTTTCCTTTTCACCATTTAGTGGGATGAGTCTTGGAGCTAAATATCTCTATTATTTAAAAGATAAAAAAGAGGGCTATATAAATTCAGCTGAAGCAAAAGAGCCAAATGCGTTTGTAGGACAAGGTGTTGATGTTTCATTAAGATGGCAGATATATTATGATCTGTCAATGTATGTAAATTACGGACTATTCCTCCCTGGTTCAGCCTATGATAGTTTATCAAATGGGACCAGAAATTTTGTCATGGCAGGAATTAATTTAAGCATATAAGAAACAATTGTTTTTGAATAATTATAAGAAGGGCGCATTGTATATGCGCCCGATCTTTAATTATATAGCCCAATAAAAGAAGGTAATACAATAAACCTCTTTACTTAACAGAGAGATGGAGGAGAGAGATTGAAGAAGTTTAATATATCAAATTTTTTAAATAAGTTTTTTGAAACAAATAAGCTGTCCGGAATTTTAGTAGGATTTATAGTTATTGCACTTATTATACCTTTCAGCTTTTCAACTATATATAATCTCTTTGAGTTAAAACTCTTTGATTTGAGAATGAAAGGCAAACCATCTATTTCCGAATGGAATAAATTATATTTTGTTAATATTGATGATACCAGTATAAATGCCCTTGGTCAATTCCCATGGACACGTGATCTCTATGCACAGGGTCTTGATACAATGAAAGATGTTGGCATGCCGCTTATAGCTTTTGATGTTATGTTTCCTGATCCGTCGCCAAATCGGATTAATGAGGATATTTATAATAAACTTTTAAAACAGGCTGCTTCACAAAGAACTATTTCGGAAAAAGAGATATTACCGGTTTTAAGGAATATTGATGACATATTTTCAACAGCGCTAAAGAATAATGGCACGGCAATAATATCATATACATTTTTAGATGATGAGCCTACGATAGATGTAATCAATAGACAGAAAAGCCGTTCATTTATTGAAGGCAAAGAGAGATTTGAATCAGTTGCATCAATACCTGTCCCACAAGGAAAAGATAAAGAGTTTGAATTACTCAAAGATAACAGAGTTAAAGCGATTGTATATCCGGTAGATAAATTTCTTAATTCATCTAATAATTTTGGTTTTGTAAACAGATTTACTGATCTTGACGGAACTATAAGAAGGGTACGCCTTGTGCAGGTATTTAATGGGAGAATATATTTTAATTTAGCGCTCTCAATGATTATTGAAACCTGTAATGTAAAAAAGGAAGATATTGAAATTAATCCGGGCAGGAATATAATTTTAAAAAACGCTTTTAATGAACTAAAACAAGGATATGAAAATATAGTTATACCAATAGATGAATCAGGTATGATCATTGTAAATTGGGCTGGTGAAGGTCCTATGGAGAAATCATTTAAGTCGATCCCTTTTTATGCATTGGTAGAATATCCGAAGTTTGTAAATGGCGTATATGAATTTTTTGACTCTGAAGGCGGACTTGAAGGTATTCAGAAAAGGGCGATGCTTGAATCTGAAATAGACGATCTTGAAGCATTATATTCACATGAAGAAAATAATAATGAAAGGAAAAAGATTTGGAAAGAACTTGTAAATAAACAAGGTGAACTTAGCCGTGAGAAGCTCAGTTACCTTAATTCACTGATTGATGAAAGAGAGAAGATTAAAAAAGAGGCTGATGTAAATTCTCCTGATGATATGGAAAAGATAGAAATAATAGATCAAGATATCAGAACTGTTGAATTAGTTTTAAAAACAGAAGAGATTAAGAATAAAATAGGTGTTATAGGACTTACTGCAACAGGCACTTCGGATATTGCAACTATACCTTTACATAATGAATACCCGGGTGTAGGAACATATCATAATACTGTAAATACTATAATGCAAAGAGACTATATTAAGAATGTAGGAAAATCTGTAAATTTTATTTTAATGGCAATAATTGCAATGCTTACAGGTTTTGTTATGCAAAAGCTCACTTCAATACGATCTTTATTAGCATCGATTTCCGCATTTGTTTTTATAAATATTTTAATAATCTGTATCTTCATATTCTATAATATATGTGTTGAACAGCTTGGACTAAATCTTGCCTTTCTTATTCCATCTGTTGTAATTGTTTCAATAAAATTAGTGACTGAGGAGAGTCAAAAGAAGTTTATTAAAGATGCATTTTCGCGCTATATTGCGCCTGATGTAATAGCAGAAATCATGGAAAATCCCGAATCACTGCAGCTTGGCGGTGAGAGCAGAGATATAACTATCTTCTTTTCGGATGTTGCAGGATTTACATCAATATCTGAAAAACTTACACCGGTTGAACTTGTTACACTCTTAAATGAATATCTATCGGAGATGACGGATATCATTATATCCCATGGGGGTACTGTTGATAAGTATATAGGTGATGCAATTATGGCATTTTTCGGCGCTCCGCAAGCATATGATGATCATGGGCTCCGTGCATGTCTTGCTGTAATTGATATGAAAAGGCGGCTAAGAGAGCTCCAGGATAAATGGAGAAAAAGCGGTCAGCTTGCAATTTCTGCCCGGATGGGTATAAATAGCGGAAAAAGTGTTGTCGGTAACATGGGCTCAGCGTTGAGAATGGATTATACTGCAATGGGAGATTCTGTTAACCTTGCAGCACGCCTTGAGGGTGTAAATAAAATGTATAGTACAACTGCTATTATTAGCGAGTTTACTTATAATAATGCTAAGGATCATATTGACACAAGAAAACTTGATGCTGTTCAGGTAGTAGGAAAAACAGAGGCTGTTGTACTCTATGAGCTTATCGGCAGAAAGGGCGCCTTGCCACAAAAGGGTTATGAGATGCTTGAACTATATAATAAAGGCCTTGAGCTGTTCAATGAACAGCAATGGAAGAGTGCTCATAAATTTTTTACAGATGCAATAAATATATTCCCGGATGATGGTCCTACAAAACTATATATTAATAGATGCAATGAATATATAATAAATCCTCCGGCAAAGGATTGGAATGGAGTTTATGCATTAGATTCTAAATAAATCTGTTGTAGAGACAAGGCACTATGTCAGGCTTAGCGTGATGCCTTGTCTCTACGCCAATTTCTCTATTAAAACCTCTGGAACCTCGCATATACTTTTAGTTAAATAATTAAAGCATACATGACCTGTCTCTGCAAGGGCGGCAGTTTTTCCGTTTTTTGAGATTCTGTAAAAAATTCTAAAACCCTTTTCTTCAAATTCTCCAATATCTGTTTCAACCGTAACAATTTCATCTAAGAAAATTTCAGCTTTAAAGTTAATTACAAGGTCGCCTAGAACAGCTCCGGTTTTTCCGTCGCCTAAATTTAATTCATTGGCACCAAGACTTTTTAACATCTGATATCTTCCGTCATGGATAATATCCGCCATTTGTGATGCGCCGACATGCATTGCCTGGTTTATGTTAGAGAAATAAATTTTTTGTTCATGAGAAAATCTGTATTTTTCAAGCGGCGCTAATTTAATTCTACCCAATTTTTTTACCTCAACGTAAAGATTTTTTTTGAATTGCCACTCGCGCATCACGTCACCACAGTCAATAAGTAGTTCCCGCCCGCCGCAGGCGGGCGGGAACTACAATATCGGCTATGCCGCCGCAGGCGACGTGGCAATTCACTATTAAAGATGATTTTAATAAAACATAAATTATAGTAAAAATTTTTCAATAATAATTATTTAAAAGCAATAAAAATCTTATTGAATTTTAATCTTTTAAAAAGATATAATGTAAAATATAGTGAATTAATTTAAATAAATGAGTTGCCCCGCCACAGGCGGCGGGGCAACCTAATTCTTTTGAATAAAGTTTCATTTATTTAAGTTAATTCACTATATAAATTTTAAATTAAAACAAAGGAGATCGTTTATGAAAGGTAAAATTATTAAATTGCTCTATTTATTGCTTGTATTTGTTTTTTTAACATCAGGGTGCGGAACAAAGAAATCTGATGATAAATCATTAGAGCAGATTAAGACAAAAGGTTTTTTTATTCTGGGTCTTGATGACCAATTTCCTCCAATGGGTTTTAGAGGAGAGGGTAATAATGAGATTGTCGGTTTTGATATTGATTTGGCAAAAGAGGTAGCAAAAAAACTCGGAGTTCAGGTAAAGTTTCAGCCTGTAGCTTGGGATGGTATTATCGCAAGCCTAAATAAAGGTGATATTGACGTTGTATGGAACGGTATGACAATAACAGATGAAAGAAAAAAGAATATAGAGTTTTCAAAAGCATATCTCAATAATAGACAGATAGTAATGGTTCCGGCTGATAGCGCTATAACAACTATTGAAATGCTTAAAGGTAAAATAATCGGGCTCCAACTTGGCAGCAGCAGTGAAACCGCATTAAATAGTAAACCCGATGTTGTCGCTAATCTGAAAGACTTAAAAAAATATGAAAACAACACACTTGCTCTAATGGATCTTGCAACTAAGCGTATTGATGCTGTTGTAATAGACGAAATTGTCGGAAGATGGAATATGGCAAAAAAACCCGGCGTTTATAAAGTACTTAGTGAAGATATGGGTGCAGAGCTTTATGGTATAGGTATCAGAAAAACCGATTTAACATTTAAAGAGGCATTGGACAATGCTTTAGATGAAGTTAAAAAGGACGGAACAGGCGCTGCGGTTTCAAAAAAATGGTTTGGAGAAGATATACTTGTTAAGTAAATCATGGAAAATTATCTGCAATATATATATGATTCATCGGTTTTTATCTTAAAGGGGAGTGTTTTAACAGCACAACTTTATTTTGTTACAATAGTATTCTCAATTCCCCTTGGGATAATTCTTGCTTTGATGAAGATATCAAAATATAAATTTTTAAAACTATCGATAGGTTTTTATACTTGGGTGTTCCGAGGAACACCCCTTCTTTTGCAATTATTTTTTACATATTACGGACTTGCAATATTCGGTATAAATCTCCCGCCGTTTACTGCTGCCGCATTGACCTTTGTTATCAACTACTCTGCTTATTTAACCGAGATATATCGCGCAGGTATTGAATCTATTGATAAAGGACAATATGAAGCAGCAAAAGCATTAAACATGAATTATTATCAGACTATGAGGCGTATAATATTACCTCAGGTTGTCAGAAGAACAATTCCTCCCACATGCAATGAGGCAATTACACTTGTAAAAGATACTGCGCTTGTTGTTATTTTAGGTATGGGTGATCTGCTTAGATCTGCAAAGGAATTATTTTCCAGAGATTTTGCAATCACACCTTTTGTTATAGCAGCAATAATATATTTATTGCTGACTTCTGTCATAGTCTATTTTTTTAAAAAGATAGAGATTAAATATTCAATATATGAGTAACGGTATTTTACAATGAAGATGATTCAGGCAAAAGATATATTTAAGTCATTCGGGCAGCATATTGTTCTTAATAGCGTTAATTTTGAAGTAAACAAAGGTGAGGTTATTGCTGTTATAGGTCCTTCCGGGTCCGGGAAAAGTACGTTGCTTAGATGCCTAAATGGATTGGAGGAGGTAGATTCCGGAATTATTTCCATAGAGGGTGAAATCTATGCTGATAAGGAACATGATAAAAAAGATAAAATACATTTAAGGGAGAAAAAAAATATAGCAAAAAAACTTGGCATGGTATTTCAACACTTTAATCTCTTCCCTCATAAAACTGTTCTTGAAAATGTAATAGAAGCGCCAATAACCGTATTAAAGATGAAAAAAAATGAAGCAATACCTTTAGCCGAATCTTTGCTTGAAAAGGTTGGTCTTTTAGATAAGAGAGATTTCTATCCATCAAAAATATCAGGCGGACAAAAACAGCGTGTGGCAATAGCCCGCGCCTTAGGAATGAATCCGGATATTATGCTTTTTGATGAACCCACTTCATCGCTTGATCCTGAATTGGTTGGAGAAGTACAGAAGGTAATAGCTGATTTAGTAAAAGAAAAGATGACTATGATGATTGTAACACATGAAATGAGATTTGCAGAAGAAGTTGCTGACAGAATAATTTTCATGGATGAAGGAAGAATAATTGCCAATGAAAAACCGGAAAAGATATTTTATAATCCGGAACATCCCCGCATTAGGTCATTTATTGAAAATATTGTAACGAGACAGTTGCATAAAGAATAATTTTTGTAGGGGCGCATTATATGCGCCCGCTCGAAAAAAAATTAATTATATGAAAAAACTATTTATAAAAATACAAACTTTAACACTGATATATTTATTAGGATGCAGCAGCTTTAATGACACTTCTGAATTATGGGAAGGCGTATCGGATAATACATTGAGAGTAGTCATATCCGAATATATTCCTTACAATGAAATTAATAATGATATAGAAACATCCGTAAGAGAAAAATTAAATCAAAGAGGAACACTCCTCATGGCCAGCTATATTGTAATGAACTTAGACAGGAGTAAATCCTCA
>JGI24702J35022_10002684_pt1 | contig 10804 bp, 6 predicted proteins | sample TergutTh196P4_FD_35022 | JGI IMG/M metagenome (IMG submission 35022)
GAACTTTTAACAGAGGAAGAAACAACCATACCTTCAGAAACAAAATATTCATATAACTCATCAACTGCCTTATCAACAGGGGAATTATTAGAAATAACCACCTTATCCATTACTCCCTCCAAATATCATAAGATCCATCATGTTTTANTCTGATAAACAAAACCATCTCTTGAGCTTTTTGTCGGACAGACCCCGGTTTCCCTAATAATGACACCGTAGTTCTCCATAAACCATCTTCCACATAATCAGCAGAAAGTAGTTTTAACAACACCTTACCCCCATACCTTTCCTTAAACTTTAATACTAGGTAGTTTAAAGCCTTATCAAATACTTTAGCTGAAACTATATACGAACTGGATCCAGAAAACAAGTCTGTATAACTTTTTNTTTGCCCATCAGCAATGGGCTCCTTAAAACCCAAGCTAGACCCTAAATGAAGTGGCCTTCTCTCTAAAATCCAACGCCTCACATAAGAAGCCGCAATCTCTTCACCTATCCCATACTCATTAACAAGAAGATCAACAAGACTCTCCCCAGAAGGAAAACCCCACTTAAAGTTATCCCTCTCATGCCCATCATAAACATTATTCAGAAAATTAAAAATTTCTTTTTCCTTATCACTTTCCCCAACACTAGACTTCACACTTAAAGATGATCCAATCTCAGAAACCCATTTATAAACCCACTCAGAATTAATATCCCCGCCTGAATATTGACTAGCTTTTTGTATAAGACTATTTACCACATCCTCTCTAAGCCCCTGAGACATTAACCTTGAAACAACAGAATCTCTTTCAACATGACCCATTTGATAATCTTTTAAAATTGAAGTGAGCTCTTCCCAATTATAAGTCCGAGGCAACTCACTATAAGCAGACTTCACACCACCCTGACGCTCACGCCACAAGTCCTCCGTAACATCAGTCTTCCACCCATAACCATAATTACCATTACCTGGTCCTCCTGGCCCTTGAAAGCGCTCAGCTTCTCTTGTCATTTCCTCGATATCAGGATGAACCCCTTGTCTTTCAATAGTAAAACCCTCACCATAGTCCCTTAACAATTCCTCCTCAGAAGGTTCTTTCATTAAAATATTTACCACCTTACCTTCAGGACTAAGAACTTCATAATGATAACCAGACTTTACACCCGTAACCTTATCAACAGCCTTGAACGGAAGCTCAGCCAAATCATCAACAACACCCATAGGATTCTTAGTCAGTTTATTAGCAGTGTTAAGTGTCTTACGATATAAGTCTAAAGCACTTGAACCAATTATCTCAAACTCAAGACCCTCCTGAAAATTCTTCAACACTTCCCCATTATCCAAATGAACCGTATGATAAGCCTCATTAGGATCATAATAATACACCCAACCTTCATCCACATCACCAGAACCATCCTGCCACGCAACACGAACTCTAACATCTTCAAAATTATCCTCTGACTCTTGCCATGGAGTAATACCTCTTTCATTATCACCGGGCCTATAATGCCAAGGATCATCAGCAGCAGAAGCTACTACCTGTTGCTCAAAATATGCCTTTCCTTGAGAAGATCTATAAAAATCATCTAACTCACCAAACCTTTTAAATGCAGTCTTAAGATCTGGATAAATCTTACGCATTAAACTATGCAGCCTTTCTAAATCAAACTCCCCACTATAATACCTGTCAATATAAGAAAGAGCTTTATGATCTAAGTCATCCAAATAAAACCGTGACTTCAAATAACCCCGTTTAGCCAAATCCAAAGCCAGCCGAGAAACAATAGCCATATCCTCCAAACCCATAGACCTGCCACTAGATAAATCTTGATCTACTTTATGTACCCATTTATCAAAACTTGCAAACAACTCACCTTGGGAATACTTATGACCACTCGCCCCAGGGAAAGGTGCATACTTATATTTGCTAAGATCCTGTTTTTCTCCTAAACGTTTATTAAATGTTGACTTCCCTTCAGCCGTCTTTTCTGTAGTAGCCTTCTCCTTTGCAAACAAACCTTCAATATGATTAACATCCGAAAGATTCCAATTTGCAAAATCCTCAATGCTAAATCCCCCCGGTTCCAATGGGCTATTATCAAAATCCCTAACAACATAAATATCACAAAAAGATTCATCTGGCGAAACATGAAACTCAACCGTATAAGGCTTACCATTATCAATTGTCTCAGAATACCAATAACAAACATGATCCGGCTCCAACCTCTCCTTAACAATTCTTGGATCCTTAGCATCCTCAGGAACCTTAGACAGTGATACTATGTTTGATAAGAAATCCCTTACTGAATCTCGAGTAGGATCCTGAACAGCCCCACGACCAGATGTTATATCCTCATTATAAACAGGCTCCAACTCATCCGCATAAGCAGAAATTATCTCCCCATCATCCGGCATCTCTACATTAAAAAGCTCACTTTTAATTGACCGTATAACCCCTTCCTTGCCGCTGTGAAGAGACTCCTGCTGCAAAACAAATGCTGGCACACTACTAGACAATTTATACGGCTTATAAACAACCCTTGAACCAACCTGATAACCTTGCAGAGACTTTTTATCCCCTAATGGGCTGAACCGAACACCGGGATTTTTAGTACTGGAAGTAACCTTTTTTGTACCTTCCTCGAAAAAATCCTTTGTAGTACCTGGTCCCCAAACTCCTTTATAAGCATTATGCTCTCGTCTCCATTCCTGCTGTTCTTTATCTTTTCGTAATTTATCTTCTTGACACTGCCTATGACGAGGATTACCCCCAAGGGCATCCCACACAAGACCATCATCAGGCCCTTCCCCTGGTTTACCTTGCCACACCTCTACCTCAATCGGCTCCCCACATATAGAACAGGTATCCCTATAAAATTCACGTCCATCTCTTTCAAAAACACCAGAAGTAACCTTTGAATAACCAGCTGCAACCATTTGAAAAGCTTTATTCAATTGATCCTTAGAAATCTGACCACCTTTATACAAAGTTTTAATAGCCTTAAATAACTTCACAGGATCATCAGCAGGAACAGAAGACCCTGGCCCTCCTTGAAAAGACGTTGAACCAGACTGGCCTTGAGTTTTAGTTTGTGTTTCTTGCCCTTGATCAAAAGACTGGTCACCCTGCTGAGCTAAACGTTTAGCTCTTTTAAAAATTCTGAGAGCATCATCTCTAGTCTTGGGAGCTCCCCAATTTTCCTTGTGTTTCCTTGTAGCTAATTTAAAAGCATTTTCATTCCTAGGATCCTCATCCATCCACTTCTCTATTCTAGATTTTAAATCTGCACCCATAAAATTTGCTAATTTATTTAACACACCAGAACCAATTAACTCATCCATACTATCCCCCATAACCACTGAACTTAATATATTTCTCTTAATCCCCGCCCTTCGATTCCAAGAAGCCACAGCCCTCTCCAACAAATCAGACCGATTAGGCCCTGCCGCATCATCCCCAAACAAACCAGCATTACCAGCTTCCTCAGTCTCCCTTTCCGCCCTAGCCGCTGAAGCTGTAGCACTATTTAACTTCTCCAAATAACTCTTAAACAAAGGGCCGGAAAAAACCAACGACCCCGCCAATTTCAAAATAACAGGATCCCGATCCTCCAATAAATCACCCTGGCTAGCCCAAACATTAAACGCCTTCAAATTATGAGCTAACTTATCCTCCGGAGTTTTTACTTTTTCTTTATCAATTTTTGGAATAGAAAACTTTTCTTTCTCAATGTCCTTCTGAAACGAAAGAGCATAACCAATAGCCTTATTCAATTCCCCAACAACAGAATAACTACCATTAGCCCAATTCTCCAAAAGAAGCGGCGCAGAACCAATCACGTTCTGCCTTATATTACCAGCCCCCTCAGCATACAAAGCCCTGGCCACAGACTCAGATAAAACACCGCCTAAAATATACTCATTAATAAACTGCTTGCCACTTGTAGAAACTTTATCCCCATCAAAATACTTAGGCTCCTCAGCCTTACTTATAACCCCACCCTTAACAAAAACAGAAATTAACTCAGCACAAGCCTCACGAATAGCAAACACATTCCCAGTCTCAAACCGTCCAAAAACATCAGCAATGCCCCTCAAAACCTCAGGCTTCGTTATCTTTGAAAACTTGACAATCCTCGCTTCCTCAGTTTGTTCCTTCTTATCCGATTGATTATACTTATCAAAATGTTCAGACGAATAATCCTGGGAGTCAATTTCAAAAACTACCCTCGGATGCTCAAAAGCCTGAACCTGCTCCTGAGTAAAACCAAAAGACCTGCACCTCTTAAGCAATGCCTGAATATACTTTGTATCAGTTCCCTTCCGTGCCGCTAACTGAGAACTCATTGTCCTATTATTCCCAGAAACAACCACACCATCCTTCGTAACCACTACAGCAGAATCAAAACCCAAAGCACGCCCATCAAAGTCACCTGCCACCTCAATAACCTGTTCCTGAGCAGATGACTCATTTGAATAATCCCTTGTATTTGCAGACCCGCCCCCTGAAGCTTTTGGGAAACCTTTAGTAGAATGAAATGTAAAAGGATCATGTGATGGCGATACAGAAAATGCATCAACCAACTTCCAAATGCCAGAAACCTCTTCCCCATTCGGTAAATAAATAGAATCATCAAAACCATCAACACCCTGAGAAGTATTTACATACTTATCCCTTAAACCTTCAACAGATTCCTCATGCTGATAATCTTGAGTAGACTTCCTTGAACCCGATGACTCCCCTTGCTTCTTTTCAGGTGCAGAAGGCTTTTTCTCAACTTTAGATTCTTTCTTTGGAATGGGAACCTGCTTAGAAGCAGGGGTTAAATCAACTTCTGGAACTTTTTCTATAGGTTTTGGTTGAAAAACAGAATCCTGTTTATCTTCCTCAGTTTTATCAACTTCCTCAATTTCTTCAAAAAGATCAGGAGTTTCAGTATCAGTTGTTACTTTGGAAAAAATACCTTGCATAATCTTATATAAAACAAAAGAACTTACACCAAAGCCTTATCAAACTTTGGAAAATACACATCCCTCACACCCCCAATAGTATAACATTCTTTATTAGGATGTTCCTCAGGCAACTTATCACATAACAACTTAAAACAATGTTTATAAAAATCAGCATTACTTTCCAGAAAACCATTATCAACCAGAAAAATATACTCCACACAACACTTCCAACAACTGCCACACCGATTGGGTAAAAGCTCATAACCGAACTTCTTAACATTCATATCATGCCAATGCTTCCTAAACCGCTGAGGTGCCAAACAACCCTGGACAGCCTCAAGTAATTTTCTATCTTGTGCAATCAAATACAAAGTCTCACAATAATTATTAAATGGAGTAAAAACCTCAAAATTTGGAACCACAGCCTTTATAACTTCCTCATAAGCTTTCCACATTTCCTGAGTATCACTCCAATTACGATCAAAAACTGCATCTGCTATTGTATCTTCCTTAAAATCCCCAAAAGCAACAGCACAACCTAAATTATTCTTTATTGCATAATTTAAAGCAAAAGTAGCTATAATCTGATTCTTAACTGGATTTTCTTTGTACCTACTCTTACCAACCAACTTAACTTCTTCAACAAAAAGAGGCAAACCCAACAACTTCGCTACATTTTCCGCCCTTAAATACTCATCACCATAAGATTTATTAATACCCTTCAAAAAATATAAACTGACATTTTTTCCTTCCGCTCTTAATTTTATAGCCACAGCAGTACTATCCTTACCCCCACTAAAACACACAAGAACATTATTTGATTTAGGAACGTTAAGCGCTTGATAATATTTATCTGCATACCTCGAAAAAACAAGAGACTTGCTACCTTTTTCAATCACATTAACCAAAGGAAGCAAACCTGTATGGCCTATATGATGGTATATTGTCAAAAGATTTTGAGGAAACCCTTCACCAACATCATAGTATAAGTCAATGATATGTTCAAAAAGAGTATGTACAAAATAACCCTCATAAAGAACACCCTGACTAGACTTCATTGCCTAACCTTCCAAACCAGTATTTACCATTCTTAACTACTATACGAAATTTCCAAACCTCAGGAATAAAAATCCGATCCTTCGGCCTAACCTCATACTGCTCAAACAAAGACATCTCAGATCTAATAAACCTTACCTCTAAACCAAAATGTATGTGAATCTTATCCAGTAACTCATCCATAGAATCAGCATCACAAATGCAATCTAATATCATTTAACTTTTAATTTATACCTTTATCATCCTTTCCATAAAACCAATAATATCTATCTCTTTATCCATAACAGAGAGTCTTTCAAGAAGCTCCTTATTTTTAATAACAAAATCTTTTATTTGTTGTATTTCTAACTCAGAAAGTTCATGCTCTCCTAATACTTTAGGCTCATCTGATATTGTCATAAATGCCACAAAGCTATCTCTTGAATTAGCATTTTTATCAGCAGCAAAAATAAGACGCTTTGACCACTTATAAAAATCATACAGATGATACCCATCAAGATGTACATCAACAGGAAGACCACTATCTTCTTTACTCAAAAAATCCCACCATGCCATATTAAAAAACATAATCACCTCCTCATATTTCGTACAAAATCTTGAAAAGATAGCCTCTTATCTGACACGGCCTCTAAAAGATCCTTATTCCTAACGACAAATTCCTTAAGCTTTTTTAAATCATGAATTGAAAGGCTATGAGTACCTTTAACTTTAGGATCATCAGAAACCGTCATTACTGCAGAATTCTTTTCAGTAAACCTATCTCCTTTATCCTTTTGGAATTTAATCCTCTTCCAATGACCACCCCCAATATAATGCTCCCCATTATCAACCCAAACATTAACAGGTAAACCACTCTGATCCTTACGTAAGACTGGCATACTCAAAATTAATTCTACAGAAGACTGGACACTCTCTCCTTTATCCCTTTCCCCCTGAGACCTCACAATCTTACTAACCACATCCTTATCCAACAAATCACCCTCCACAACACCCTCAGGAAACAACCCAAGCTCATCATTTATAGACTGAACCGTATACCCAGTCTCCAAACTACCACCTAAATCCACTTCCGTGGAAAACCCAGAATCACTGTCAAAATTTAAAACCACATGCCCCTTATCCCCCACATCTTCAATATTAGGGCCAGGGTTCGCCACCCCCAAACCTGCACAATAATTCTGCAATAAAAAAGTATCCAAAGAACCAGACAAAGAAGCAGTCACTAAAGCCCTATTTGCTGACGAAACCATCCCATTAACAACTAAATACCTGACCGATGGATGTGATTTTATATCATCCCCTGCAGTAAAACTAGCCGAAATTGCAGACCCAGTGCCCTGAGTCGTAGCCGTCTGAATACCTGCAAAAGGAGAATCATCAAAAGTATTATTAACTAAAGCCCCATGATACTTTGACTTCTTCCTTTTCTTGGAGGTAGATTGAACTCCTTCAAAAGAGGATCTATGTGATAATGATTGATGTCGAAAATCTGGCCACACAGCCCTTGTACTTTGTAATGTCTCTGAAACTCCCTCTCGAAATTTGCCTTCACCCCCCACAGACGAAACATCATCCATAGAATTTTCCGATGAACCCCGTACATTCGAAGTTTTATTAACAGAAGAACCTTTTTTAATATAAAAAACCCAATAATCATCATACCCCCTAACTTTCTCATAAACACCCCCATACTTATCAACCACACCCACATAATTTCTAAAAGCAGGATTCTTTCCAAAAGCATACCATCTGAGATTATAAGAACCTACATGAGAAGCCACAAACTTATCTAAATCCCCAGCCAAGGTATGAGATAAATTTGGAACCAAAGAAAAAGTTTTTATATCATCAATTATATCACCCTTTAGGTAATAAGCAAAAAAACCATGAATCTTACCCGTAGAATCCAAAGAAAAGAAAGTATTAAAACCATCAGAAATACTCTTTTTAATAACTTTTAATAAGGTAGCATCCTGATTCATAAGCCAGGTTTCTTCATCCACCAACCATTGATACCTTTTCATAGATTGATGCGACATTGGAGTATTTAAAACCCTCCAAGCTTCAGGATCATTTTGTTTGATGCCCTCTAAAACTTCCATCGTAGCAGGTTTAAAATCAGATGCCACCAAACCAGAAGATACAACCCCTAATTCTTTCTTCCATCTCTGCAAAACCTTATAAGATTCCTCCATCCCCATATCACAATAGTGCATCAAAAGAGACTGCGCCCGATTCCCATTAATCTCACCAGTTAAAAACTCTTGTTTTATTGTATCAAAATCATAACTAAAATGAACACTAACCGGGGAAGACTTCAATAACTTATTCTGAGCATCTAAAGTCTTTTTCCATGCCTCATCATAAGAATACCCTAACTCATCCTCCAACTGCTCAACAGCCTCATAACGATCCAAATCACCCCTCAAAAACTGAGTTAAAATATCCTTTTCTATATCATACCCTGAACACACCCGGCTCAAAGACTTTAAAAAAGCCTCCTCCAATTCCTTAGAATTCAAAACCGGGCAATTACCTAGAGAATAACCTTCCTGTAAACCCTTCGCCACGCTAAAATAATTTAAATAAGCCATTTAAACCCTCCACACCTCTATGTAAAACAAGTTAGCCTACCTCCACACAAAGCCCCTTCTCCCTCAAAGAAGCCAATACAGGCCCTACCTCCGGCCCTTTAACAAAATACGTAAATGGAAGTTTACCACTCTTACTCGGACAGGCAGACACAATCATGTCATTAAACTCATTAGGGTGCTTCCCCAAATCACTCAAAGCCACTAAAATATTGGGAATCGTAGTATCAACCCTGCCCAATACCTCCTGCCTACCTTTTACTACCTTACCCTGCCAAACAATGCGAACTTGCCCGTCTTCCATATATGCTCCTTCCTATGAAATACGAAATTAAAAGAATAAAAAAATACTAAAAAACAGTCTCCCAAATAAATTAAACCATGCCAAACCAGAAAACAAGGCTGTATAAAATTAATATGGCATTAAATCCCTTTCAAACTTATCAAAAGGATCCTCCCCCTCAGAATCATCAAAAGAACCTATATCAGAATAAAAATCCTCAGAATCCCCACTTACAGCCCCATAAAAATCCTCTTCCTCCTCTTCATTTACCCTCAAACTCCTAGCCTTCGCAATCTCAGAGGTAACCAAAATATCCTCATAACTCAAATTCTCAAAAATTGCTAATTGTTGTGAACAGGCTGAAAGACTATCACTAATATCTTTCCAAAACACTGGATTTGAATCATCAGAATTAACCGGATGATCCACCTTCCCAGCCACAGGATCATAAATCAAATTCTCTAACTCATACTTAAGCCTCGATATTGGATACAACTGATACATACCAAGCTTCATAAAATTAAGCATAGTTATATACGCAGTAGGCGTCTTATCCACAGAATACCGAATAGCCCTATCATTATCCAAAAGCAACTTACACCTTTGAATAATATAATCTGAATTATAACCATCAGCAGTAACCATCCGAATATTAACACCCAGCCGATGCAAATGAGTAATCAAACCCATCACCTTAACTAAATCAATCTCATTCCCATTCTTAAACCTGTCCAAATACAAAGCCGTAACCAAAACAGGTAAAATCTTCCTCTTTTCCTCATCATAAAAAATAGCCGAAAAACCCGTAGAGTCATTCACCCTCGAAAGGTCTAAAGAAATATAACAATTTTGACCATCATAAATCTCATTCAACATGTCTTCATCTACAAGTTCCTCAGGCAACAATGAATCATAAATACCAAAATGAGGAATATTATCCGGAATAACTAACCTTGTAGGATACTTTAACTTATCATCAAACATTTTTGTAATATAAGATTTATTCGAAATAAACAAAGAAGAACCAATCCGAGTAACACCAGCCAAATTCTGTAACGCCGTATTAATATCCTCTTCAAAAAAATGCCTTAATGACACTGGAGGATGAACCATAAGAGAAGCCTTCTCAGCCACAAACTGCTCTACAGTCATACCCAATGCATTTATAGCCTGTACAGCAGCCTGTGAAGGATCATCCACAATAAACGCCGGAACACCCCCATCCCCCGGATAAACAGAAAACTTCTCCTTCGAATATGACTGTGGCCTCACATCATAAGACGCCGCCTCACAATAAAAATAATTCCCATGCTTCTTTGCTTTTTCTAACTCCATATCCACAAATGATGAACTCATACCAGCCGTGGATATAATACCAGCCATACCACCCCACACCCCATTAACCGAAAAAGTGGTTTCAGACCTCATCCTTATTTCCATCCAAATCCTAGCCGCATCAGACACAATATTGGACTTTGCCACATTGCCCCTTTCATTTGCCTCATCAAAAATAGACAACAAAAGATCTGAACCCAATGAATGCAGAAACCTTGAACCCCCATAAATTTCAATGTAAGGAAAAGAAACCATTGAAGATACATCCCGCCGCCTCATTCCTGGCCGATTAAAATAAGGAATCTGATCAATAATGCGTAAAATACGTTTTATCCCCGTTGAATCAGCCGCATCATTTGAAAAGGAAAAATAAATACCCTTGGGTAATGTAGTAGAAGACAAACCAAACAAACCTGGGAAATTCTCAATGCAAGATATCTCATAAATATAACGAATGACTACAATAGCAGATGCATAAGACTTCCCTGACCTAGATGATCCAGAAAATATAAAAGCCCGATTATTTCCCTGAAAATAATCTATTATTTTTTGTTTCCAAAATGGATATAGAGCGCTACATTCACCACCTAAATAATAAGG
>JGI24702J35022_10002685_pt1 | contig 10803 bp, 8 predicted proteins | sample TergutTh196P4_FD_35022 | JGI IMG/M metagenome (IMG submission 35022)
CGCCCGCCATGACAGGGCTTTTTAGATAACCTTTTTCATACTAAAACAAATCTTGCCTTATTGTTTAACGACTGTACAAGTATAAGCCGACGCATCGCTTAATTTCAGTGTAATCAAGTAAACACCATCCGAAGCAACTGGAATATTACTGCCGCCATAAGTTAAATTATTCACATCCCCGCCAAGGTTAATATCCCAACCATCATTTGCACGGAATTTGAATTCTTTTCCCCCGGACAGTGTTGTTGTAACCGTCCATTCACCCGTTGCGGCGTTCAAATCCATTGCCGTAGAAGTATCCCAACCTCCGACGGTTGCATCACCAATCAATCCCCATTGGGTGGATGTAGCCGTATATGTATAGGGTTCATTCGACAAATCAACCGTCAGGCGGTAGAACCCGGCTTCGGAGACCGACAGATTCCCTGCGCCGCCGTCGGTAGAAAGCGTGCCGCTTCCGCCATCGCCATAATTGGTGTGGTCCCAATCGGGATCGGATGTGAACTTGAACTCATTTCCTGCTTCCATATACACATATCCATCGAATTTCCAATCAAGATTCTGCGAATAAATAAAGACCGAATGCCCCCACCCCGAATGTCCGCCGGGAACATACAGTTCTGCTTTGGCATTACCTAACAATTCAATGGCGTAGGTATAATCCATCATGTTGAGCGAAATCTTTACCCAACCATTATCCGACACACGCATTGCTCCACCGCCAACAACTAATGTTCCTTCCAAATCGGTATTGCCGTCAACAGGATTGCCAAGCATTGTGTCCCAATCTCCGGCGTCTTTGCTTGACTGCGGAACGATTTTGAAATATTTATCGGCGCTGGACATATAAGCCGTGATAGTGAAAATCGGGTCGTCATAAACATCCTTGTCGCTATGGTAAAATTTGTATGCATCCAGATTATCCAAATTCCAATCATTTACGTTGCCGATCAGGTAGTAAGCCGGTTCAATAACAGGAGCTGTCAGCGTCACCGAAATTTTCAACTCATTGGAACGCATTTGGAACGTTTGATCAGGTAAAGTGACATAAGCATTAATAACGAATGATAAATCACGGGCATCCGGACGTTTTCCGTAGAACTTCTCAACGGCGGCTCGTAAATTTTCCGTTGCTAAATTCAGCATGTTTCCATTAGAGGATACGGAATATAACAATTTCTCAACGGAATCATCGCCGGTTTTTGCAACAAGAATTTCATAAACAACCGACGCTCCTTCCATTATATTGAGGGATGATATTTTAGCTATATCTACAAAATCGGTCTGAATATCAGCCATATTATAGGCTGTTGCTGCATTTTCGGCCTGAAAACCAATCGTAATTGCCGGTTCTTCAGGGTTGGTTTGAGGCGGCGCTACAGTTATATCCACATCATCCGTACAAGCAACCACCAAAAATAGTATTGACAGTAAAGACAAAATTATTTTTTTCATTTCTCGTATTTTTTTACTGATTAATAAATTATATTAAGGCTTCTTACCGTTTTATAAATAAGAAGCCCCTTATTTATGTTATTCGCTTATAAAGAAGAAATAGCATTTATCCAAATCATTGAATACAACTCTATATTCTCCGGCTTTATAAGGAATATTTGAACCGGACGCTACTGAATACGGGAAGTTGTTTCCACCCCAATTATTAGCCCATGAATCATCGGTGCGGAATTTGCATCCTTCCGGGTCAGAGCCGCTAATATCTGCATCAACATCAAATGTTACATCTGTNNACCATACATGCGAATGTTCTCCGGCTGTTTTTGTCATTGCAACGGGAGTTCCGCCCCAGCCTTCAAATGTTCCGACTAATTGCATTGTAGCATATTCTGCCGGATTAACATCGGCCGTTTCAATTTTCAGTTCGTTTCTAATTGTATTTAACGTAACCGTATACCAGCCATCGGTTGCTACGGTAATGTTTCCGGAGCCGCCATCGTTATGAACAAAAGCGCCGTCGGTTTGACCCCACTGTTCATCCCAGCTGCCCGGAACGCCAATGAGTTTGAACCCTTTATCTGCAGGGAAATATCCTGTGTATGTAAATTCGCCCGTACCGTCTACTTTGCTGTATTCTTGATTTTCTATCAAAGATAATGGAATGATAGATACGCCGATTGCTGTATTATTCCAAGAGCCGTCGCCAATACATTCGCCTATTAAATAATAAGTTGCCGGTAAAGCATCCGTCAGTTCAATATAGTATGGAAGCACCTTAATCTTTACCGAGTTGGAATAGACCGGAGGCATTAAAGTAGAAACAGTGGCTTTCAGCCTCATAAAGACGTCCATAGGCTGTCCATCCAATTCATTAGCCGCTGTCCATCCGGATAGTTTTACAATTATTCTGGCTACATCCGTAGCATTTGCAGACAGTTTAGCGGTAGTAAATGTTGTTGCCAATTCTTCATAAGTAGCAGGCACGACTTCTGTTCCTGCATTCCATGTATCGTTTACCGATACTTGTACGGAATAAGTTGTAGCGGCAGTAAAGCCGTAATCCGGTTGGGAACAGGTCAACGCAAGTGTCGTAGATTTTTTTAAATCGGTTACTATTGACGCATATTCCGGCGTATTCAATACAAATGATTCCGGCTGTTGATAAACCGGGTTTGAATCACGATCAATTTCGCAAGCCCACAAAATTGTCAGACCTGCAAGCAATACCATTATATTATATATCTTTTTCATCTGTTTATTTATTTAATGATTAATTAATATTGTGGATTTTGCTTTAAATTCGTATTGGCATTGATGTCGGACGCCGGTATCGGATAGATACTAAAATGTGCGCTTACTCCACGACCTGCCTGAACGCCGCCTTTCCATTCCCATAAGTAATTATTACTAATGAATAATCCGTAACGGATGAGGTCGGTGCGGCGGAAACATTCCCAATACAATTCGCGGGCGCGTTCGTCGAGAATAAAATTTTCAGTGAGTTGTGATTCTCCGATGGAAGAAACGCCTGCTCTTGTACGCAATTGGTTGACATACCCTACTGCTTCGCTTTTCGATCCGCCGCCACGTACTGCCGCTTCGGCATAAATCAAATATTGTTCGGCCAAACGGAATAATGGAAAATCGGTATCGGCATAATCTTGAGCAGCATTAGAACCATAAACAGGATTTGCGCGTTCGTCGAGAATAAAATTTTCAGTGAGTTGTGATTCTCCGATGGAAGAAACGCCTGCTCTTGTACGCAATTGGTTGACATACCCTACNGCTTCGCTTTTCGATCCGCCGCCACGTACTGCCGCTTCGGCATAAATCAAATATTGTTCGGCCAAACGGAATAATGGNAAATCGGTATCGGCATAATCTTGAGCNGCATTAGAACCATAAACAGGATTTCCAATGGNTGAAGCGGAAGTGATATTTCGATATTTATAAGGTTGTAACCCATTCCTCCATTCCAAAGGGTCATTCCCNAAGGCAGAATTTTCACCAACAAGTAAGAAACGTTTATCGCCTGATTCAAATTTNTCCGACAATTCTTTTCTTACACGGTATCCATTCCAAAAATGATTATTACCTAACATTCCATAACTGATAATTATATCAGAATACGCTGTTTGGTAATCAATATTAGAACCGCAGTTAATCAAGAATGAAGTACCGCCATAACCATAAGCCTTAAGCCCATCATAAGTAATTGCTAAAATTGTTTCGGAATTGTTCTTATCGTTATCCGCCAAGAACAAATCTTCATATTTACCTTGCAATGAATAACCTGCATCAATCACCTTTTTAGCGTAAGCAGCGGCGTCAGCCCAACGGGCAGTTCCCGAATAAACTTCAGCATTCAGATAAAGTCGGGCAAGTAAAGACCAAGCGGCTGCCTGGTCGGCACGTCCGTATTCATTTGTTTTCGGCGCTTTCAGTAAATTGTTATTGGTAATATCAAGTAATTCTTCTTCTATATATTTAAATAAATCGGCACGGCTGATTTGATNAGGAAGAATACCGGTTGCATCATGTTCAGTTACAAATGGAGAATTTCCGAAAATATCCATCATTACCCAATAATCGAATGCGCGGATAAAACGNGCTTCAGCTTTGAAATTGATGACTTCCGCCCCTAAATCTTCATTTGCGTTCCTGATAAATTCATTGGCATACATAATTTGCATAATCACCCTGTANTATAAACCGGATGTGAATTTATTATCGGTTGTAAAGTTTATATCGTTCAATTCCGGAATACCCGCATCATTCCAAAGACAATGCGCTTCTTCGGTAGGAAGTTCCTGATGATTGAACCAAACGCGTAAGAAGTCTGCATTTGAGCCTTCATCAATNCCGGGAATAGGAAGATCGGATTTTCCGGCCGGACTTGAATTTCCTGTTATTGTATATGCAAGATATACTTTTGCCAATGCGTTTTTTGTACCTTCAAATGTCGAGAAAACTACTTCTGAAGACGATGTATTCTCAGGATAAATATCCAAATCGGTACAAGAAACGAGCATCAATAGAGGCGCTATAATTGCTGTTATTTTAAAAATATTCTTTTTCATATATATTTCTTTATTATAAGATTAAAAATTAAGACTCAAACCCAAAATGAATGTTCTCGGATTCGGATAGAAATTATTATCTATGCCATTGGTCATTTCAGGGTCTATCCCGTCATATTTAGTCAATGTAAACACGTTTTGAATGGTAGCATTGGCACGTAAATTAGCTTTACCTCCGAATACTTTTCCAAAATCATAACCCACTTGAAAATAATCCATTTTGAGGAACGAAGCATTTTGAATATAATAATCGGAAAGCAGTTGACGGTTATAGAAATTAGTGTTTAAACCATTTACTAAATTGTTCATCAAGAAACTATTAGGATTTAAAGTCTGAGAGAAATTACCCAGATCCGAATTCACGTTATTGTAAACATAATTTCCGATGCTTGAGCGTAAAGCGGTTCCAAACATCCATTGTTTGTAAGTAAATGTAGTATTAAAGCCCATATACCAATCGGGCGCAGGTTTATGGAAAAGATACAAATCCTGATCATTGATTACGCCGTCGCCGTTAATATCTTCATAAACGCCTTCTATCGGTTTTCCATTATCATCATATACTTGCCTNTAAACATAGAATGAATTAGGGGCAAAACCAACTTTATGAATNTGAATGGTATTAGAAGTACCACCGGAAATTCCGCCTACCATCGCACCCTTGTAATCCGATTCGGGTCCGTCGTTCAACGATAATTTAGTAATTTCAGTATTATTATAGGTAAGGTTGAATCCGAGTTCCCAATGCATATCTTTATTAGCTAAAGCTACTAAGCCAATGCTGTTTTCTACGCCCCAATTATCCATTGTACCGATGTTTCGTACAATATAAGGAGTAAAGTTACTGCCTGCGGGTAAAGGAACTTCATTTAATAAATCAATGGTATGTTTTTGATAATAATCAACGCTACCGAAAATACGATTGTTTACAAATCCCCAGTCTAAACCTATATTTTTTGTAGTCGTTTGTTCCCATTTACGATTAGAATCATAGCCGTTCGGACGCCAGCCTGAATAGAAATTGTTTCCGAACTGAACTTGGGCATTCGGATCGCTTAATTCATAAACAGGTAACCATCCGAAATCGCTGTTCAAGTCTTGTTGTCCGGTTACACCCCAACCTAAGCGTAGTTTTAAATTCGAAAGCGCATCAGCATCTTTAAGGAAATCTTCTTCGCTTATTCGCCAAGCCAATGCTACGGAAGGGAAAGTACCCCAACGATTTTCTGGACTGAATCTGGAAGAACCATCGCGACGAATGGTAGCCGTTAATAAATATTTTTCAAGAAGATTGTAATTCAAACGACCGTAGAAAGAAATCAAACGGTTATGAGGAGGAATTATGATTCCTGCTTCTCTGGCAATGGTTTTATTGTCAAAATAATATTCATCAAACGGCTTCTCTTTTGTTTGCCAATCTTGCCATGTATAACCGCCCATTACTTCCAAACGGTTCTCTGCATTCAATTGCTTCGTATAATTCAAATAAAATTCCAAGAGGTTATTTTGCTTTTTCTGGTCGAATTGAGTTCTTCTTCCATTTGGATATTCTGCCGGAGACCAAGGTTGTGTAATCACTTTTCCTTTCCCTTGAGAAATATCATAACCCAAATTTAAATTTGCACGCAAATCAGGTAAAAAGTGAAACTTATAATCAAACTGAATATTTCCGATACTACGATAAACATCCGATTGATCATCTCTTGATTGAAGTAATGCTACCGGATTTCTGGTAGCCATCGAATTTAAGTCGCCGGAAAATAACCATGCCCAATAATGATTGTAATCATTAAAACCATCGGCAGTAACAGGCTTGGTCGGATCCATGCGTAATGCCGCTCCGATAGCTCCGTCGTTTCCAAAACGTGTATGGGTATAGGTTCCTTTCAAGTTTAAATTGACAGACAAATGTTTATCAAAGAACGTAGGCGACAAATTGAGAGCTAAAGTACTCCGTTTCATATTATCGGTATCCAAAATACCATCCTGACTGATAAAGCCTGCCGACACGCGATACGGAAGCATTCCCGCTGCGCCGCTCACACTGATATTATTATCTGTAGAGAAAGCATTACGGAATATTTCTTTCTGCCAATCGGTATTTGCCGTGCCGAGATAACCGATATATTGAGCCGCTTTGTCTGCATCGAATCGTTCTGTGGCTTGAGCAGTTACGACTTCACGAAATTGTTTGGCCGAAAGCACTTCTACTCTGCGGGCAATGGTGGCAATTGAATTTTGAGTTGAGACGTCCACTTTCACTCTTTGTCCCGCTACTCCTTTTTTAGTCGTGATAATAATTACTCCGTTAGATGCACGCGAACCGTAAATAGCTGTTGCCGAAGCGTCTTTCAAGACATTCATAGATTCTATGTCGTTGGGATTAATGGTAGATAACGGATTCGTCATACCCGAAATAGATCCATTGTCCACCGGAACGCCGTCAATGACAATCAGCGGATCGTTACTTGCGTTAAGCGACGCCCCTCCGCGAATACGAATTTGATTACCGCTTCCGGCACGTCCTCCTGTGGGTGTGATTTGTACACCGGCAATTTTACCTGTAATCAATGAAGTCGGATTGGTAATTAAACCTTTTTGGAAGTCTTTTTCTCCGATAGCTGTGATCGAACCGGTCAGGTCGCCCTTTTTCATAGTGCCGTATCCGATGACTACCACTTCACTTAATAACTGCGTATCATCTTTAACCACAATTTGGAATGTTGACTTCCCGGCTACCGGCACTTCTTGAGTCGCATATCCGAGAAATGAAACTACCAATACTGCATTTTCGGATACCATCAATTGAAAGTTCCCGTCAATATCCGTAGCGGTGCCGTTTGTAGTTCCTTTCACAGAGACAGAAGCGCCGATAAGCGGTTCGCCTGTATTATCTACAACGGTTCCTGAAATGGATTTTGAGTCTTGAGCAGTTGCATTTAAACCAATCAACAAGCACATAATTACGATACATACCTGATGAATTTTTTTGATAATTGGTCCTTTTTTTTCTTTCATAACACTTTTGAAATTAAATAATATTTAATATTAATTACACAAATATTTCCAATCAATCCATTGGGTACTTGAACACCCTGAAAACAAGCGCCTATAATTAACCATGCATATTTTGACAAATGATGCATGCCGAATATCAATTTAATGTTTGATTCCTTTCAATAGACACATAACTTAACGATTTAGGATTACATATTTTATGATTATCATCTTTTTTATTCAAAATTAGGCAAGTCGTAAAACAATAATGTAGTCTTTTGTAAGTATAATATTTAAAAAATAATTTATTTTGTGAATACGAAAATCAATGGTAAAGTATTTATTCCTATAATAGGACTCTAATTATTTAAATTTGTGTTTTTCGCAAAAGTAAAAATACAAAAATTACGTTTTATGAAAATTCACTCTATAGATAATATTATTCCATGACATTAAAAATAAAATAAAAATTAAATTACATTTTATGAAAAATCAATCTACTATAAAATATTTTTATGACAATGCAAAGATAAATAAGGAGATAGAGAAAAAATAGTCTTTTATAAAAAAACTAAACACGTAAAATGTTAATATCCTAATTATTAACAAGTTGTATTCAATTCAACGCTAAAAAATCTAAATGACGGATAAACTTTTTTTCTAAAAAAACAATGTATAATGCAGACTTTTACAATGTATGAATGGCGTCCACCCGGCTTTGATGCCTACCGCCTTCAAAAGAGGTATTAAGAAAAGAAATGATTATTTTTTCGGCTAAATCGAAGGAAAGAAAACGTCCGGGAAGTGCAAGGACGTTGGCGTCGTTGTGGGCGCGGGCCAATTGAGCGATTTCTTCGTTCCAGCACAATGCCGCTCTAATGTCTTTATGTTTATTTAAGGTCATGTTTATTCCATTTCCGGAGCCGCAAACGGCGATTCCTTTTTGAACTTCATTTTGTTCAATAGCTTTTGCCAAGCAATGCCCGTATGTGGCATAATTGGTGCTTTCGGCAGAATGCGTTCCGTAATCAATATAAGGTATATTCTCTTTATCCAATAATTTACGGATAAATTCCTTTAATTCGTATCCTGCATGGTCGGAAGCTAATCCGATTTTTAGCAATTTTTGAGTAATGTTCATAAAAGAGAATTGTCTTCTAATTTATCATCTATTAGTTTCAAATTTTTTAATTCAAGTCATAATCCTAAATAAATTATCCTTGCATATTAAATTTTCTATTACTGATTGATTACACCTGCGTGAGTATACGCTGTAAGATTGTTTTTAATAAGTAATGCACTTGCAGCATAATAACATGCATAATACAATCTATTGGCTGCTATGCGCCAATAACCTAACTGCATATTTCCTTTTGCCTCTGATATAGTTTCTCTTGCTCTTTGGAGTCGTAGCGTAATAAGAGCGTTTTTATCTTCTTGTTGCAGTGTCATATTATTTCTATTCCTTCTTGTTCAACATTATATCTCAAAAGTGAAGAATGAGTTTCCCAGTCATTTTTAGTGTAAATTATAACACTAACGTATGTACCATATTTATCCCCAATTTCAGAAAATGGATAACCGTATTGATCGTAATCTTCAAGAAGATTTCTTTTTTCTTTATTCAACAATACTAGTAAATCCCAATCCGAATCAGGCCTCGCGTCACCACGGGCCTGAGAGCCAAAAAGTATCACTTTTTCATTCGGCAATATTTGACGTTTTAAAGTCTGTATTTCTTTGAAAATAATCTGATTCATGGCTTTTTTTACAATAATTCCATTACTTGTTTNTAAACATTTTCTGCCGTGAAGCCGAGTTTTTCATCCAATACTTTGTAAGGAGCAGAGAAACCAAACGATTCCATTCCCCAGATTTTTCCTGCATCCCCAACCAATCCCTGAAGCGTTGCAGGAAGACCGGCAGTCAAGGCGAATATTTTTTTACCCGGAATAATCACCGAATCCTGATAGGCTTTCGATTGGGAACGGAACAATCCTTCTGACGGAACCGATACAATCCGTACTTTTACTCCTTCTTTACGCAATAAAGTTGCTCCCTCGATCAAAGTAGCAACTTCAGAACCCGAAGCTAAAAGGATAACATCGGCGTTACCGTCGCATTCAACAACGTAACCGCCTTGTGCGGATTGCAGCGCTTCTTCATACCGGTTGGTTTTAGCCGGAAGGTCGGCGATATTCTGACGGGAAAGGATCAATCCTGTTGGCGTATGGATATTTTCCATCGCTAATTTCCATGCAACGGTGGTTTCCTGCACATCTGCCGGCCTGAGAACCAGCATCGAATTATGACCTTTGTGATTTTTCAGTTTTTCCATCAGACGGATTTGCGCTTCTTGTTCAACCGGTTCATGCGTAGGACCGTCTTCGCCCACGCGGAAAGCGTCGTGTGTCCAGATAAATTTCACGGGAACTTCCATAAGGGCAGCCATACGTACCGCCGGTTTCATATAATCGGAAAAAACGAAGAATGTTCCGCATGCGGGGATAACGCCTCCGTACAAGGCCATACCGATACACACACAAGCCATGGTCAGTTCGGCGACGCCGGCTTGCAGGAATGCACCGGAAAAATCATCTTTTGTAATCGCATGAGTCTGTTTCAGGAAACCGTCTGTTTTGTCGGAGTTGGATAAATCAGCGGACGCTACAATCATGTTTTCCACTTGAGTAGCCAAAATTCCTAAAACCGTTGCTGAAGCTGCCCGTGTAGCTTGATTGGATTTTTGTTGGATAGCCGCCCAGTCAACAACCGGCATTTGTCCCGATAGCCAAAAAGCTAATTTTTGGGCTGTTTCGGGATTAGCTTTCTCCCATGCGTCCTGTTCGGCTTGTTTCAAGGCGACGATTTTCTTCAATTCAACTTTTCGTTGGGCATATAGCTGTTCGACTTCAGGAAAGATATAAAACGGATTTTCCGGATTTCCGCCCAAGTTTTCGATTGTTTTTTCAAACGAAGCTCCCGCATCGCCTAAAGGCATACCATGGGTTGCGCATTTGTTTTCAAACGATTCTCCACCGGCTTTACGGGCGCCTTTCCCCATAATTGTTTTTCCGATAATGAGCGTAGGAGAAATAGTATTTGTCTGAGCTTCGAGTAGAGCATTTTCGATAGCAACGGCGTCATTTCCGTTTATCTCGATAACTTTCCAGCCCCAAGCTTTGTATTTGGCTGCCGTATCTTCGCCGGTTACTTCACCAACTGTGGTAGAAAGTTGAATACCGTTGGAATCAAAGAACATAATCAAATT
>JGI24702J35022_10002686_pt1 | contig 10802 bp, 6 predicted proteins | sample TergutTh196P4_FD_35022 | JGI IMG/M metagenome (IMG submission 35022)
GGTCCGGGTCTGGCGCCGGGGCCTGATCCGGGTCTGGCGCCGGGGCTGGTGGCGGTGGCGGTGGTGGGGCAGGATTTGGGCCACCGCCAGGATCATCAAAAACCGCATAGAGATCCACGATGCCATTCACTATAAGCACATCGCCTGGATAGTAAATGTCTCCGGAACCGAATTCATTCGTGCTCCAATATATAAATTCCCACCCCACCCTTGTTGAAATGCCAACTTCGGCAGGATATTTTACAATATGTTCGGCGCCGGCTTTATATTCAAAGTCAGCTGGTTGCCCAAGGCCTGTGGAACCGGGACGATATGTGATTGAACACATCGGCGCCCACTTCGCGTATAGGACTATGTCTTCATACACCAGATCGTTATCGAAATCCCAGGCGCTTCCTGCAAAACTGCCGTCCAGATACCAACCGTCGAAAATGCCCCCCGTGAGCTCGGGATCATCAGGTTCTTCAACCAGATTACCGTATCTAATCGTCTGACCAGGCACAAACGAGCCGCCGTTCGAGTCAAACACGACACTGTAGAATATAGGTTCCCAACCGGCGTACAGTGTAATATTGTCATACACCATATCATTGTCGAAGTCCCATTTGGCGCCGTTCTCCAAGAACCAACCGGTAAAGTCATAGCTTTCTCTCTCAGGGTTTGCCGGCTTAATAATCCTATCGCCTTCCTTTACTATCTGAGAAGGTATGACGACCGGATCGCCGTCATAGGTCACAAAATCAACGTTATAGAAAGTTGTGCCGCCGCCGATGTATATTACGTTGACATCTTTCAAAGCCGCAGTAGTATTATTCCACGGAGTAGAACCATAGTATCCTTCGATCCAACTGTCGGTAACCTTCTTCGCTTTGATCGCGACATATGCGGAGAAATTGCTTCTGTCGGGATTTGTCCAGCTGTATGTGGGATCAGGAAGGTCGGTGTGCGGGAACGTGTTGAACACCCAGTAACCCATCGTCCAAATGTCATTGTAGGTCAAAGCAAGTTTGTCGCAACCCTCGAGTCCAACGGCCAGGCCCTTGTTAGTCTTTTTCACGCTGCTGTTGAAAACGAAGAATTCTTTGGGGCTGTTCAGAGTAAACGTGCTGGTTTTGTCAAAGCATATCACAGGATCGCCCATGGTATTGCCCGTAGCGATAAGGTTTACAATAGCGTCTCTCTCGACCGTCATATCCCCTTTGACGTTAAATATGCCGTAACAATTCTTAAAGTTGCCATGAGTTTTTATGTAGACCTGCGCGCGTTCGCCAATGTATAGCTCAACGACGTCTTTATCCTGCTGGAAGAATCCATTGCCTATGAAGTTAAAGTATGAGTCAGCCTCAAACCTTAAGTACGCGCCCGATTTCTGGAAGTGAACAAAGCCTTGATGCTTACCCTTATTATAGGTCTGGTTGAGAGACACATTGACGACGGCGCCACTGGCAACAGTAATGCCTCCTTCCTTCCTCTCGACCCTGAAAAGCTCATCACATCCCCTGGCGGCGTCTTTGAAAATATTTATCACACCTTCAAGCCTAATGTGCGTGGCTTCTACCAACTCGTCCACCGTGTTACTGTGCCCTTCCGCAACTTCGAAGTAACCGTTGCGCAACGTTACGGAGCCGGGCTCCGCGAAAACCAATTGCGGCCCTTTGAAATTAGTGTTTTCAAACAGGAAATTTACATCGGAGTATTTACTTGATTCGGGAATGGAAAATAACCCAAAATAATTGGAGACATTGATATTTGCGTTCCTGACTGTGATGTCTTTCAATGTCCCATATTTCCTCAACCGAATCGTGTCAGACCTGCTATTTGATTCATAAGCTGTAAACAGATGCCCGTCAGCCTCAATAACAAGATATGGCTTACTCTCATTGATTTCGGCGCCTTTTTTCGGGACATAAATGTCGCCAGTGAGCCGGATATCCGTGACGTCTTTACTCTCCAGCGCCGCTTTTAACTGTTCGAACGTACCTACGTCAACTGAAGACGCGGCTGAAGAAAACATCGGAAGTAATCCGATTATCATCACAACCGCTAAAACTATTGCCAGTGGTCTTACTCCTCTCAATCCTTGCTTACGCATTCCCCCAAACCCCTTTCTAAACTAGAAAATTTTTACTGCCTGCACATTCTGCACATTTTTTGCATCCTACACATCCTGCACATCCTGCGCATATTCTGCATCCTGCACACCCTGCACATCTTCTGCATCCTGCACATCCTGCGCATATTCCGCATCCAGCGCATCTTCCTCATCCTGCACATCCTGCGCATATTGCGCATCCTGCTCAACTTCTGCATGCCGCTCATCTTCCGCATACTGCACATCCCGCTCATCATCCGCATCCTGCACATATTACGCATCCTACTAATCTTCTGCATCTGACACGTAATCCGCATCCTGCTCATCTTCTGCGTCTAACACGTATTCCGCATCTTGCTCGCCTTGCACTTCTTACACATCATCTATACCTTGAATTCTTGCACAGGATAGAACATTTTGTATAGTTTGCACAGTTTGCACAGTTGATATACTTATAAGACCATAAAAAATCAATTTTGTCACTATTGAATTTGAAAATATTGAACTTTTTTTAATTTATTTTGTAGATTTGTAACAGTATTCTATTAAATAGTATAAAAATGATGGAGAATATGTCTTTCAACTCTGTAGATAGTATTCCGTTACAGAAAGACTGCCGGCGTATAAAAATATGTGGAAGATATGTCCTCCAACTCTGAAGATAGTATTCCGTTACAGAAAGACTGCCGGCATATGAAAATGATGGAGAATATACCCTCCACATTTGCAGATAGTATTCCTTATAGAAAGACTGCCGGCGGCTGAACAAAACGTCCGCCATCGGCAGTCTTTCACTAACGCTCAGCTATTCTGTTGGTTGCTATCCGTTATCTAATTGCGCCTTCAATACTGCTTGGTTATACCATCTAAATTACGCCTTCAATACTGCTTGGTTATACCATCTAAATTACGCCTTCAATACTGCTTGGTTATACCATACTGCTTGGTTATACCATTTCAATTGCGCCTTCGATAATGCTCGGCTTTACTACCTCAATTATGCCCACTATATTGCTCAACTTAACTCTCCTAATTGCTCAGTTATTCTGTTAGTTACCACCCAATACCCAATTGCGTCCACCATATTGCTCAGTTTTACTATCCCTATTGTGCCCACTGTATTGCTCAATTTAACTCTCCTAATTGCCCAGTTATTCTCTTAGTCGCTACCCCTTACCTTATTGCAACCCACCATGTTGCTCTTCCTAAACTTTTTTGCCCACATATAGCTTTGCTCGTTTCACTAGTCTTCGTCTGCTCCTGATGGACCTTCTGACCCGGGATCTGGCGAATTTTGCGGCGCTTCGGCTTGCGCCGGCTCGCCTCCAGCATCTACGTCGTCAACCGCTTCGCTTTGCTCGTATTCAACGTCAGCCGCGTCAGCTTCCACAACCTCCTCTTCTATTGCTTCCTCTTCTATTGCTTCCTCTTTAACTTCTTCCTCTTCGATGACTTCCTCTTCTTCTATTACTATGGCTTCATCTTCCTCACCAATAACTGCTTCATCTACTTCTGCTTCTACTACTTCTTCTACTTCTACTTCGTCTTCAGCATCCTCAAACACCGCATCGGCGGCTTCCGAATCATCTGCGTAAGAGGTATTGGGTTCATTGATAATCCACCCCTCTCCGATTGGCGCACTGCCTCCACCAAAGTCCAGATAAAAAACAGCGTAGAGATTTAAGTTTTCTGACATAATTATTTCATCACCGGGATGATAGATGTCCCCAGGGCCGTACTCATCTGTGGTCCAATGCATGAAGATCCAGCCTACTCTTGCCGTAATACTTACCTCACCCGGGGTTTTAACTATGTGCGTGCCGCCGGCTACATCTTCGAAGTCCGCCGGTTGTCCCAAACCTGTGGAACCGGGATGATAAGAGATCGAGAACAATTCAACCCACTTGGCATATAACGTCATGTTTTCAAACACCAAATCATCGTCAAAATCCCACGGGCTTCCCGCGAAGTTCTCATCCAGGTACCAACCATCGAACACAAATCCAGTTTTTTCAGGTTCTAAGGGTTCCTGTACGGCCCCTCCATATATAACCGACTGGCCTTGTATCTGTGTTCCGCAGTTTGACTCAAACGTTACATCAAAGTATATCGGGGTATACTCTGCGTACAGTGTAAAATCCTCATACACAAAATTGCTCACGAAGTTCCATTTATATCCGTTATCGAGATACCAACCTTTAAATTTGTATCCCTCCAGTTCAGGGATTTCAGGTTCCGTAACCCGCCTGCCCTGTTTCACAATCTGTGGTTCCGGTTCCGGAGCGCCTCCCATGGCGTCAAATGTGACCTCATACCCAGGGAAGCTCAGTATACCGCGCATATATGTGACTTCATAGTTATAGAAATTGTACAGGCCGTAGGCTTCGTTATTCCCGGCAGTACCTCTTTCATATTTCGAATAATCCCATCCCCAGGCAATCGAGCCGGAACCATCAAGGGATTGTTTATACAGGTTTCCACAATTGTCGATAAACAGGACTTCGGATTGATAAGTGCTGATGCCGGAAATGTACGGAAGATCATTTAGCTGATTCCCTGTATAATCGAAGCTATTCAGGTCAACCGACAGGCCAATCCAGTCTCTTTCTTGCGCTTTGACCATAGGAATACTTGTTATTTCAGTAACGCCTGCCGGCAAATCAGCTTTTGTGGTGTTGCTGACGCACCATTCGCCTTTATAACTGTCATCCGCAACATAGAAGTTACCGCTGTATCTGGCAGGCGAAGCGCTATCGCGCCTGATAACATAGACAAGACGATTTTCTGACGCATCCAGCGGATAGTCGTATGCATGACTCGTGGCGCTGCCCCCGTCCGTGGTCTCCATATATTTTTTGTCATAAATTGTAGGATGCAGGCCGTCGCCCATCTGCGACCACTGACCAAATTTCTTGTAAGAGTTGTATTGAGCCGAGAACTCGCTCGTGGCTGTCGCGCCGGAAAATACCGGGCCTTTAACGTCTTTCATGTACCCTTGCGTGTCGCCGTCGCCCATAGTTTTAAGTAGCGTCGCTTTGGTCACATACGTGCTATGCTTGCCTCCGTTAACCGTGGTAAACAGCGGTCCATCCTGGCAGAACCCATAGAATGTATTCCACCCCATAAACCAAACCCTGCCGTAAATATCCACAACATAGTTGACATATCTGCCGGCGGTTACAAATTCAACTTTAGGCGCTTCTTCGTAATAACCGGGCGCCGAACTCAAATCAAATTCAACCAACGTAGGCGTAGTATAATTCCTTGATACGCCATATGGGCTGTAAACATTCGTGCCTTGCGGACCGGTCCATGAAGTTCTGGTATTCCCTGACATCTCATAAATCCGTCCCCATCTGTAAGCTTTTCCATCACTGGTAACGGCCATGCTCGTGTCATATTCAGCCGAAATTCCAGTCACCTGCTTATCATTGAAGAATTCAACTCTTTTGGGCGCCCTCTGAAGCGTGGTGTTTCCATGGCCCAGTTGTCCAAAATCGTTATACCCCCAAGTCCATACATCCCCGTTGGTATCGAGTACGAGGCCGTGTTGATCTCCCAAGACCATATCAACAATATTAATTCCGTCAAAGTCGGCTATACGTTTTGCCACTTTCTGATAACCGGACAAACCATTGATCCTGTATCCGTCGGCATAACCCCAAGCGTAAACATTGCCGCTTACATCAATCGCATATGTAGCGCTTGCTGCCTCTGTCGTTGTAATAACTTTTTTGATCTTAATGCCGTTAAGGCTTGATACCACGACGGGCGAAGGATTATTTACCGTGGTGGTATTGTTGCCCATCTGTCCTTCAAGTCCCCTGCCCCACGCATATACAACACCGTCGTCATCCAATGCGTAGCTGGTATGGTAGCCCCCCACGATTTGCACAACATTTATGCCGTTCTCCACAAAATAAGGAACTACTTCTATCCCGCCTGCATACGCGCCTACCTTTTTGCCGGTCCCCAGGACTCCGTAAGCGTTGTAGCCCCAAGTCCATACAGCGCCCGTGTCTTCCAGTGCAATGCCCCCCAAATAGTATGTTTCCGCTTGAACAAATCGCATTGCGCCGATCTGCCCGCGCGTTGGCGCGTTCGGAACAACTTCTACGGCTTGTGCTGAATGCGGTGTAAAAACGCTGCCAAGGATAAACGCAAACGCCAGCATTACTACCAATGCCAGCGAAAACGTCTTTGTCCTCGTTTTCCTGTTTGTTACTTTAGCTATTACGTATGCAATAGCTCCCTCGATTCTTGTTGTTTTTTCGTTACTCATTGCAAGATACCCCTCTCTAAATTAATACACAGCTTAGGCTGTACTGATATTATAGACCTAAGTGTTATCAATTTGTCACTAAAGATTAAAAAAATTTTTTTATTAAAATAATACTATTTAAATATACAACTTATATATACAACGTAAAACAGTAATACGCCGTGTTTATCAACTTAATTCCTGGCCCCTCTGGAACCCCCGGGGAGCCCGCTGGCGCCCCCTCTAGAACTCCCTGGAACCCCGGGGAACCTCGATGGAGAACCCCCCGGAACCCGCAGGTAACCTTGATGAACCCCCTGGAACCTCTTGGAACCTCCTGGAACCTCATGGAACCTCATGGAACCACCGGGGGACCCAGAGGAATCCTTGTTACCTCGATGAACCCCCTGGAATTCTAATGAAATAAAGTTGTTTCAGTTGTTTCAGTTGTTTCAGTTGTTTCAGTTGTTTCAGTTGTTTCAGTTGTTTCAGTTGTTTCAGTTGTTTCAGTTGTTTCAGTTGTTTCAGTTGTTTAAGGATTAAGTCGCCAATGGGGCGCGGGTAGCGACAGGCGCTTGGAAGGCGTGATTTACTCCCGGCGCCCTTTAGGCTGCGGGCGTTAGCCCGCTTTGATTATTTGAGATTTCGATAGAGAGTTTCAATAAATAGATTGTCTAATTCGTCATACCCCTTTGGTTTCACAGTTGGCAACGCTTCCACTTGCTCTCTTAGCAGCGGTATCGCTTCATCTATATAAGCGTTTAGCGGCTCTATGAACTGCATTTCAAGCGTTTCAGGCGAATTGATTTTTATATCAAGCAACCGCCGAATCTCCATCGCCAACTCATCGCCAGCCTCTGAAGCAACCAATTCCGAGAACAGCATCGGCGGCGGCGATTGCTTTTCAAGAATCCATTTGCAGGCGAGCAGCGGCCGCAGTACGTAAAGGTATTTTTTGACCTTGACAGTATCGCGCTTCAGGTATTCCCGGTAATTGCCTTCCGCCATACTCAGGTAGTGGTATACGCCGTGTTTTGACAGGAAATAATCCGGGAGCAGGCGTTTAATTGGTTCCCATTCAGGCGTAGTTAGGTAGACAATCGGCGAGCTTGCCCATTCGAACAGCGTCGGGTTCGATTTGCGTAGTAAGCGCAGCATTTTCTGCAAGTCCCAGCCATTTATATCAAGAGTTTCGTCCAACTGACATTCTAGAACGTCGTGAGTTTTGCCCAATCGGAGATAGAATTCCGGTTCACGCAAATAAATGAAACGCACATCGTAGTCGCTATCGGGTGAAGCGAATCCCCAAGCCCGCGAACCAGACTCAACAGCGTGCAGCATTACTATGCCCTCACGCTGCTCTATTTCTTCAAGTTTATGTTTTATAACCTCATACATAATATATAAGTTCTCTCTCGCTTACGCGTTTAAGCGTTTACGCGTTTCACGTTTATGCGTTTATGCGTTTACGCGCCTTTTAGTATATGCGTCAACTGGGACAGGAGTTCTGTACCACTACGCGCCTTTTAGTATGTGCGTCAACTGGGACAGGAGATCTGTACCGCCGCTGACGGAAATACTGCCGACATTATCACATATTTTCTCCAGATATTCCAGTTCTTTCAGTTTATAGAGCGTTTGGTTCTCGTCCATAAGCTTAGCCGTGTTTAACAAGCTACGAGTTGAAGCAACTTCCTCCCTCCTGGTAATAACATTAGCCTGAGCCTTCTTTTCCGCGAGTAAAACCGTATTCATAATACTACGGACCTCTCCAGGCAAAATTATGTCTTTAACACCTGCTTCGGAGAAGGTAACGAAATACTCGGGTTCCTTTTCCTTCAAACGGGTAAGCATTGCGCTTGACATTTGCTCTTTGTTTTCAAGAATTTCGTCGAGGCGATATTTACCCACATACTCACGAAGCGCCATCTGAAGCAGTATGTGTATCTGTCTTTCGTAGTCGTCAATTTCCGTGTGTATTCTCACATAGTCTTTGATTTTATAATTACACACAAAATTTATACGGAGCGCAACCTTGTCGAGTGTCATTATTTCCTGCCCGGCAATATCCATTTGAAGGGAACGCGTGTCCACAAGCCCAAAGGTTACTTTCACGCCGTTGTTCCAAAAGTAATATGTGCCGGGTTCAAGCAATCTTATAAATTTTCCGTCGTAATTGAGCCTCGCTTTTTGGAAATCTGACACTTCGACCTTGGTATACATTGTTTTTGGGATATAGGCAAATAAATACCTGGGCACTTCGTCGATTACCTCCGGAGTTTTAATGTCTATGATCATAAACTCATGCTTATCGTGGATTTTAAAAAACGCATATTTGCCACTGGCAAGCGTTCCTGTGTATTTGCCGTTCACAAAATGCAGTACGAGCGTCTCGTCAGCGACGTCTACCGCCTCTACTTCTTTTGCAAGATCTTCGTTTCTTAAAAACACTTCAAGGTCGTAGCCATGTAGTTTAAACTCGGCGCTAACGTATACCGTTTTCACATCCACATTGCTTCCAAATCTGACGTGTTTCCCGGGCTTTAAGTACTCGGTGAATTTACCGTTCCTAAAGAGCAGGCCTCTTTGGTTTTCCTGAATAATTGTTTTCATTTTGCATCTTCCTTTCTATTCTTTTCTTTTCTGTTGTGGTCTGTTGTGTTCTGTTGTGTCCTGTTGTGTCCTGTTGTGGTCTGTTGTGGTCTGTTGTGGTCTGTTGTGTTCTGTTGTGGCCTGTTCTTTTGTGTTCTGTTGTGGCCTGTTGTGTCCTGTTGTGGTCTGTTCTTTTGTGTTCTGTTGTGGCCTGTTGTGTCCTGTTGTGTGTTTTTTGCGGATTGTCCACGCCATCTTTTGCGGCAGTGGAGTTGAGCATTACATCGATAAACGCGGGAGCTTTTGCACCGGCGTCTATCGTGGCTATACGGTATCCTTCCACCGGCAAGGCGAAAGAGGCGCCGCTTTTCCTTGCGCCCTTTTGGGAACATGGTTTGCCGGGCAATCCGCGACACACTTAATCCTGTTATGAGTTTGCACTCATCTGGTAGCGCCCTTTTAAGGCATTATCCAAACCACTGGCTGACTCCAAATAGTCAGGCGGGATTCGAACCCGCGCAATGTGCAAGATTCGTTTGGAACACCGCCGATGTACAACATCCGGCGCCGCAGGAGCTCAAACACACAGCGCAACTGAAAAATCCTATCAGCGCGCTGCGCTGCAAGTCTTTGACGTCCACGCAAAAACGATCATGCAATATCATTATGTACATCGGTAAAGAGAAAATCATGGAAAAAAAGTTGCGAACTCTCACCAGAGTTGTTTATTCAAATGCCCGGTCTTGCGTGCGAGCGGCAGCTGCATGGCTACGGCGCCCAGCCGCGAATATTTTTCACATGCCCGGTCTTGCGTTCAAGCAGTCGCAATGCTGCTGTTTGATTAACCTCTCTCGGATTAGGGAGATGAAACGATCCGGCGACGTCACCCGGATCATGGGTCCGAATGACAACACCCGGATTAGGAGTTCTGTTTCGTCACCCCTGTCATAACGTAAAGTTATTTGATAGCGATTCTTGCTCAGACGTACAGTTTCTTTTTCAAGATGGGAAAAGTGGAGCATGGCGCGTTCCAGCGCATTGCGCTCGTCCGTCAGCTCTATCACAAGGGAATATGTCTGTAATTTCGGCGGTGACGGCTTCGTTTTTGCGCAATCAAGCACAACCACCGAAGTAATTCTCCCCAGATTGATAATCCATGTTTTGTGTTCAGCTGTGGCAATCAATCGGAATTTATCGTCCTTTGAAGAATACTCCAAATACCATGGAAAGTATACTCTCTCGCTTTGCTCGCCGTACTTTCTGTTATAGCTTATGTCTACGAGCCGTTTCTCTTTGATTGCGGTCAAAATTCGTCGAAAGCGTGATATGTAGTCTTTATCTTCAAAGGGATCGCCGTCATTATAACGGTCGAAATAGTAAAAGGCGTCTTGCGTATATAAAGGCTCGACGCCATCTAACCCTTCACATGATATTCCAAATAGTTTGATGTGCGGATCGCTCAGTAATGCTTTCATCCAGCGCTTTTGTAATAGAGTCAACGGCATGGCGGGCGGACGCTTCACAGGCGTTCTCAAATCTGGCGTTAAGAGAGACCACTCGCCGCCTTTCAGAGCAGTTGGAATGCCGAGCGCGCTTTCTCCAAACCCATTTTCACTTATAATTTCATAGAGTCGCTTATCCGTAAGTGTATTATTGCACGCCTCCTTCAGTACCTTTGCCGCAACGTTAAAGTAGCTGCCATATATTTCATGAAATAGTATCGGACTCACCTCCCCTATAGAGCGCCTCTATCACCGCCATACAGTTCTTCCATCGTTGCCATTCAGCGCTTCCGTCATCTTTATTCAGCGCCTTCATCGTTGCCATATAGCGTTTCCATCGTCTTTATTCAGCGCC
>JGI24702J35022_10002687_pt1 | contig 10795 bp, 5 predicted proteins | sample TergutTh196P4_FD_35022 | JGI IMG/M metagenome (IMG submission 35022)
GGCCTCGGGGTGGGCGCAGACCGCGTTCAAATATGGCAAAACATAACTGTCGACGACAAACTCTGCTTTGTCCATAAGTACCAATGGCTCAGCGACACCGGCAAGCAAAAAGCCGAGGTCCCGATTGGCCTTCAATTCGCATATGACGACGTACCCGGATGGAAAGAGATGTTCATGCGCGGCGGATTAGTAAACAGCCCATATCACGAACTGTCGGAACACGACCGGGAATTCCTTGAGAAATATGACATCAAGTCCATCGTCAACATTCCCCTGTTCCTGCAGAATAATTTTTGGGGCTTTTTCAGCATCGACGACTGCCGGGAAGCAAGGAAATTCTCAGACGAGGAAATCGATATACTGCGCTCCGCCAGTTTGATGATGGCAAGCACTTTCAACAGGCACATGCGCGACAAAGACATGCGAAAGGTCGAGGAGGACCTGCGTCTGGCCCGCAGCGTCGCAGAAAGCGCAAATGAAGCGAAATCAGTATTTCTCGCCAATATGAGCCACGAAATCAGGACTCCCATGAACAGCATCATCGGGTTTGCCGAGCTGGCGCTTGACAGCAACATATCGCATAAAACCAGGGAGTACCTTGATAAAATCCTGGAGAATTCGGAATGGCTTTTGCAGATAATCAACGACATCCTGGACATCTCAAAAATCGAATCCGGAAAGCTTGAATTGGAGAGAATCCCCTTCGATTTGCATGAGATTTTCGCCCACTGCCAGACGACGATTATGCCAAAAGCCCTGGAAAAGGGCCTTATGCTCCACTTCTACGCCGAACCTTCGTTTGGGAAAAGGCTGCTGGGCGACCCCACCAGATTGCGTCAGATTCTGATCAACCTTCTTTCAAACGCGATCAAATTCACTCGCATCGGCACGGTAAAAGTCTCGTCCAGTATTATCGAATCGACCGAAAACAGTGTCACGATGCATTTTGAAGTAAGGGATAGCGGCATAGGCATGACAACCGAGCAGATCGAGCGGATATACGAACCGTTCATGCAAGCCGACTCCAGCACGACCCGCAAATACGGCGGGACAGGTCTGGGACTCGCAATTTGCAAGACAATTATCGAGCTCTTCGGCGGCGAACTGCTTGTTGAGAGTACCCCGGGGCTGGGCAGCAAGTTCAGTTTTGATATAAAATTTGACGCAATCGACGCGCCAGCCGGTTCTTCGGATGCCTCAATGCCTGTAAACGAGTATGAAAAGCCATATTTTGAAGGCGAGATTCTTGTCTGTGAAGACAATGCCATGAACCAGCAAGTCATTTTCGAACACCTGACCAGGGTCGGGCTGCATACCGTGGTGGCTCACAATGGTCAGGAGGGCGTGGACTATGTCCGCAGCCGGCTCGAAAACGATCAAAAGCCTTTCGATCTTATATTCATGGACATCCATATGCCTGTAATGGACGGGCTTGAAGCGGCGTCAGCCATTGAAAAGATGAATACCGGCACGCCGCTCGTCGCAATGACGGCAAACATAATGGCCAGAGACAGGGAGCTTTATGAAGCCAGCGGGCTGCCAGATTTTATCAGCAAACCATTTACATCGCTGGAACTGTGGAGGTGTTTGATGAAATACCTCACACCCAAGAAGCAAGAGGTCGTGGATGGCCTCAAGCAGGCTGAGGCAGACATGCGGCTGCGGCGGCAGCTCCAGATAAGCTTTGTAAAGGAGAACCGGACAAAATTCGATCAAATTATTACTGCCCTCGACAACGATGATGTCAAGCTTGCTCACAGACTGGCGCATAACCTCAAAAGCAATGCGGGGCAGATAGGCAAAACCGAGCTATACAAAGCCGCAGCCATGGTCGAGGGCCTACTGAAGAACGGAAATAATATGGTTTCTGAGAACAGTTTGGCTTATCTTGAAACACATCTGAATGCCGTTTTGGACGAATTAACCCCGTTGCTGGACGAAAATGAAACTATTATGAAGACTATCAACGTCACGCAGATAATGTCCCTGCTTGACAAACTGGAACCTATGCTGCAAAAGAGGGATATGGATTGCCAAAACTATCTTGACGAAATCCGGACCATTCCCGGCGCGGAAGGACTTGTCGAACAGATAGAAGACTTTGATTTTAAGTCAGCTATTACTACACTCGCGGAACTTAAGAAAAACTGGATGTGAACGTATGGAAAAAACAAAAAAGAACAGTCTGCTGATTATCGATGACGACAAATCGAACATACTGGAACTGAAGCACATACTGGGTCAGGATTACAATATTCACGTCGCGAAGGACGGGCAGGACGCCATAGAAATTGCCAATGAATACTTGCCTGACGTCATACTGCTTGACATTATAATGCCCGAGATGGACGGCTATGAGGTAATCACGGTTCTCAAGCGCTCAGAAAAGACAAAGTCGATACCCGTCATCTTCGTCACAGGCCTCAACGATGCCGTCGACGAGGAAAAGGGTCTCATTATGGGCGCCGCCGACTATATCAGCAAACCCTACAGGTCGGCCATAGTAAAACTGAGGGTTCGCAACCAGATCCAAATACTCAATTACATTCACGTCATCGAGCGTCTGAGCGCCCTCGACCAACTTACAGAAATGCCAAACAGGCGCAGCTTTGACGAGCGGCTGAGTATTGAATGGAACAGGTCGATCAGGGACAAGACCTCCATATGCCTCCTGTTTATTGACATCGATAATTTCAAATTCTACAACGACACCTACGGCCACCAACACGGAGACGCCGCATTGAAAATACTTGCACAGGTGCTGATGCATGAGTTCAAGCGCTCGGTCGACTTTGTCGCCCGGATCGGCGGGGAGGAGTTTGTCGTCGTCCTTTCAAACACAGACAACGATAAGGCGCTGGCAATTGCCGAACGCCTTCGCAACAAAATAGAAGGCGTACAAATCCCCATCGCTGACGGCCGCATTTCGACGATAACCGTAAGCATCGGAATAAGCACGCTTGTACCTTCCCCGGAAAACTCGGTCGAAAACTTCATCAAACGAGCGGACGAAGCCCTTTACTGCGCAAAAAGGGAGGGCAGAAACAGGGTGTACAACACCGGGTGTTACATTCACAAAGATGGGTGACCCATGTACTCCTTCATTTTTCTAAGCAATTCACCAAAATCTATCGGCTTTCCAAGGTGAGCGTTCATGCCCGCCTCGATGCATCTGTCGATATCTTCCTTGAACACATTTGCTGTCATAGCGATAATCGGTATCTCATCCGCTTTTGACGTATGCATGGCGCGGATGTGCCTCGTTGCTTCGTAACCATCCATCTCGGGCATTTGGATGTCCATCAGAATCATGTCATAACGCTCGGGCGCTGCGCTGAACAAGCTCAGCGCCTCACTGCCGTTGGCAGCGCAGTCGATTTCGACCTGCGTCGGTTCAAGCAGCGAAAGCACGATTTCGCGGTTGATTTCCACATCCTCCGCCAAAAGGATGCAGCGGCCGCAATATGACTCCTGCTGCTGAGGCTTCGAGCTTTCAGCGTCAAAGCCGGAATCGGTGCCGCCTTCGTTTTCTTTAAGCTGCAAGAACTCGTCGGAAACATTTTTCAGCTTGACGGTGAACCCAAAAACGGCGCCTTTGCCAAGTTCGGAATCGACCCATATCTCGCCGCCCATAAGGCCGACTATCCATTTTGAAATTGCAAGCCCCAGCCCCGTGCCGCCAAACTTTCGGGACGTGCTGCTTTCCGCCTGCATGAACGAGGTGAACAGGCGCTCCTGTTGTAACTTGCTGATTCCAATGCCTGTATCTGTGACAATAGTTTTTATGATACTGGAGCCATCTTCTTCGCCTACCATGCTGATGTCAATTGAAACCGTCCCATTCTCCGGCGTAAATTTGACTGCGTTGGAAAGCAGGTTTGTTATGACCTGTGCAAGCCTCTGGTCATCGCCGATCAGCCACTTGGGGATACTCGTGTCGAGGTTTACCACAAGATTCTGAGATTTCGCGTTTATGCTGAAATCAATGATGCTCACGACTTTTTGCAGCAGTTTTGCAAATTCGAATTCTGTGTATGAAAGCTCGAATTTTTTTGATTCGATTTTTGACATGTCGAGTATATCGTTAATGACGCCGAGCAGATGTGAGGAAGCGCCTTCGATTTTCTCGAAAGCATAGTCCTTTTTTTCTGTATCGGATGCGGATTTCCCAATCAGGGTCATGCCGACGATCGCATTGATAGGCGTCCTGATCTCATGGCTCATATTTGAAAGGAAGTCGCTCTTGGCCTGGTTTGCCGACTGCGCCTTTTCCAGAGCCGTCGCAAGTTCCAGTGTCATCTCGTTCCGCAAAAGGACATTGGTGATAAGCAAGCTCCCTGACCAAAGGATCGACTCCTCGTTCGCCGTGAACATCCTCTCCTGGTGACAATCATTGAAACCGACAAACCCCCAGAACTTGCCCCGCAAAAACACAGGCACAATGAGTAACGATAAAATACCCTGTGGTTGCAGCCGCGCTTTCTCTTTCGGGGACATTTCGCGCACTATGCTGTTAATGCACTGTCCTCGCGACAGTTTGTCTTCCCATCCCGGCAAATCATCGTCATACGAGGCTCCGATTGTGTTTATCGCGCCCTGCGTCGGCGTGGCGCTCTCCGACCACTCGTACATTTGCGTGCAAAAAAGCCTATCGTCTTCTACATGGTTTTTCCACAAACGCACGCGGTCCGCGTCCACTGCGTTGGCCATCATGCCCATGCTTTTCCAGAGAGCGCTTTCAAACTCGTCGATTTCCGCCTGGAGCAAAAGAGTAGTCGCATTGTTTACGGCGCTGAACAATGCGTCGCGCTGCTCNATGTCTTTCATCATTTGATTGTGCTCGCGCAAATCGCGGGTGAATCCGGCAATAACGTGGTCGTCTCCATAATTGAGCCGGACGAGCGTTACTTCCACAGGCATGAGCGAACCGTCCGGAAGTCTATGGATCCAATTGTGGTCCTCTTTTCCGGTTTCAAAAACCCTGCTGATGATCTCTTTTGCCTTTTCAACAGATAATTGCCCATCTACATGGTACAGCGGGGATAATTCATAGAAGTGGTCCAGATACTCCTTTTTGTCATTGAATTGAAAAAGCTTTACCGCCGCGTCGTTGCATTCGATGCAGTTCAGTTCCCGGTCAAACAGGGTGCAGCACAGAGGCATCGCGTCCAGCATGAGCCGGGAGCGTTGGTTCTCCTCGCTGATTATCTTATCCTGCGCAATACGGTTTAGCGTATAGACCATTATCAAGCCGGCGGAGTGCAGCACTTCCATTTCCTGCTCAGTAAAAGTCCGCTCGTTCCTGCAGTCGTCGATGCTGAAGAAACCCCAGAGCTGTTCCCGGAAAAAGAGGGGCAAAATCACAATGGACTTCATTCCGTGGGTGCTCAGGAAGACCTGTTCTTCCTTCGAAAGCTCCGCCAGAGGCCCGTTGATGCGTTCCCCCCTCAGGAATCTCTCTTCCCACCCCGGCATAGCTTTGTATGGGAATTTTAAGCCGGCAGCGCTGCCCAGCTTTAGGCCGGCTTCAGAAATCCACTCATATTTGAGGACAAAACACAATTGGCCGTCGATTTTTTCGTTGCGCCATATTTGAACCCTGTCGACATCAAGGCAATCGCTTATGGGAGCCATGCTCTCAATAAACGAAGCCCCGAAAGACATATCGCTTTCGGTACCAAGAAGCGTGTCAATAGCTTTATTAACCGCCTGAATGAGTTTTTCCAGGTGGTGTTGCTCCGTCGCAGCCGCAGCCCCCCCTGTGGTGCTGCGGCTACGATCTTCGCTATTATAAATCACTGGCTCGCTGTTCATTAGTTCTATCCTTCAATACATCAACGCAAATGCGCAAGACCCGGAAAAAACCCCGTCATGTCGGGCGCACCTATCAAAGAATCCCTACAGCTTAGATTCCTTAAAGGTCATTTTTTGCAATTAATAACAAGAAAATCAAATCCGTTTGCGAAGCGGACACCACAATTGTCCATTGTCAATTGTGCATTGTACATTGTACATTGCGCTCCGCAGAGCGCATTAGTTGTTGTCGTAGGAGTTTGATACTATATCAATAACTGCTTCCTCTGTCAAAGGCCTTGGCGTGAAACTGGCGCCCTTGTAGAGCAAATTCACATCCGCCAGCAATTCTTCCTTGCTCTTGACAAATGAACTCATCGGCGGCAAGCCTATCTCCTTGTAAAAACCGCGTATGGCCTTGCAGAGCGCCTCGCCCAGTTCCTCCGTGGAAGCATCCGCCTTGACAGCCACGCCCATGCAGTCGGCGATGAGCCTGAGTTTATCCGGGACGATAGGAGCTATGTATTTCATCACTTCGGCCATGAGGCATCCGACCGCCGTACCGTGCGGGGCGTGGTACAATGCGCCTAAGCACATTCCGATGTCATGAGGTATGCCGCCGAACGGGCCGCGCAGAGCCATGCCGCCCATCGTCGCGGACAAGGACATTGCCTCCCGGGCCTCAATATTTGAGCCATCCTTGCAAGCAATCGGCAGATACTTGGCGATAAGGGTCACGGCTTCCTTCGCCAGAACCTCGCTAATTCTGTTGGGGGCCTTGGATGTGATAACTTCCACAGAGTGGCAGAAAGCGTCAAAACCTGTGCTGGCAGTTATCCCCGGGGGCAAGCCCACCGTAAGCTCCGGATCGACAATTGCCAGGCTCACCGAGCACAGCACCGATTTCTTGACATGCTTCGTCGTGTCGGTGACAATACCGCCGGGGGTCGCTTCGCTGCCGGTCCCCGCCGTCGTCGGTACGACAACGAGAGGCTTCAGGCTTGCTATGTCAATAGGCGCTCCGCTCACCTCGTCGCCCTTCTCGTCGCGGAAGGTGGAATACATTGTAATCGGAGGGGGATTGGTCAAAAGAATCCTCGCGCCCTTGGCAGTGTCCAGCGAACTGCCGCCGCCGATGCCGATGACGCCGTCAACATTCTCGGCAATGCCCAGAGCGCCTGCTTCATTGACCAGATAATCCGGGGGGTCCGCCTCAACCTTGTCAAACTCAATAATGCCAATGCCAGCCGCTTTGATCAGATTCAGGATCTTGTCCGCCACACCGGCAGCCTTGATCCCCTTGTCGTAAACGGCAAGGACCTTTTTGCATCCGAGCTCCGCCAGTTTTTCTCCGACCCGGCTTGAAGTGCCGCACCCGAAAAGAATCGGGTTTGGGGAATCGAAAACACTATTCATAATAACTCTCCTTTATATGTATGAATTTTTGATTTTGATAGCGCTCAAACAGACATTTTTCAGATGCCAATCATAACACGCTATGAAGTGTTTGTCTAGACAATAAACATGTGATATACTTAATAATAAAAAAAAAGAAGAGGAAGTGATTCCATGACAAAGCGCGAAAACTCAATCGCGATACTAAATGGCAGGCAACCCGATTTTTACGGTGACTTTATGGAATCCGTAGCAATCGCGCCCGACCCGATTCGAAAGAACGACCTCCCCAAACAGGACGGCGAGCCGCATAAGGACTCGTGGGGCGTATCATTTGTATGGGAACCCGGCTCGCCCGGCGCACACCCTGTCGCCGCGTTTGAGAGCCTTGTTATCAAAGACATCGAATGCTGGCAGGACTATTTGAAAGTACCCTCTCTGGACGGTCTTGACTGGGCCGAAGCGGAGCAGTTCGCCGCCGAAGTCGACAGGGACGAATGGTTCCTCTGCTGCTACTGCCCTGCCGGCGTTTTCGAGCGCTCCCATCACTTGCTGGGCTTTGAAAACGCGCTGGTCAACTACATGGTATACGAGGATGAGATGGCTGACCTCCTCAGGGTCATAGCCGACTTCAAAATCGCACAAATAAAAGAGCTGGCAAAACACGTCAAGCCCGACGTTATTTTCTACCATGACGACTGGGGCTCAAAATCGAACCTGTTCCTCCGTCCCGAACTGTGGCGAAAACTGATCAAGCCGCTTCAACGCGAAATAGTCAAGACCGCCCACGACTGCGGCATAATGTTCATGCACCACGCCGATTGCATATGCCAGCCGATCGTCGAGGACATGGTGGAAATCGGCATCGACATTTGGCAGGGCGCCATCGCCCAGAACGATATCTGCGAAATCCAGCGTATCACCGGCGGCAAGCTCCCGATGGTGGGCGGCATAGACGGTCCAAAGATAGACGTGGCGAACATCACCGAAGAGCAAATACGGGCGGAAGTCCGCCGAGCGATCGACACTTACTGCCCGGGCGGCAAATTCTTCCCGTCCATACCCAATGGCATGTGCTACAGGGAGTGGAACAACAGCATTTGCATGGATGAGCTTGAAAAATACGGCAGACAGTGGGCATTGGAGCATCCGATCGTTGGATGAACACTTTCACAAATACTCGTCCAGCTTTTCCAATACTTCTTTGTAATCGAGAGGCTTCCCCAGGTGGTCATTCATGCCTGCGGCGAGGCTTCTCTCCACATCCTCTTTGAAAACATTTGCGGTCATGGCGATAATCGCAATAGATTTTGCCTCTTCAATGTCCATAGCGCGAATGGTCTGAGTTGCCTGATAGCCGTCCATTTCCGGCATCTGGACGTCCATGAATATGATATCGTAGCGTTTCGGATCCTCCGCAAACATTCTGACGGCTATCGCGCCGTTCACTGCGCAATCAATCCCGATATTTGTCGGTTCCAGCAAAGCCATGACTATTTCCCGGTTTATCTCTACATCGTCGACAAGAAGGACCCTGCGGTCGGAATAGTCATGTACCTTTTGTGTCTTGTCCGCCGAGCCCTCGGCAGCCGCTTCGTCCGTCTGCTCCAATCCCGGCATAAAAGGCACTATAAAGCTGAATGTCGAACCCTTCCCGAATTCTGATTCGAACGCGATATTGCCGCCCATGCCCTCGATGATGCTTTTCGAAATCGCCAGTCCAAGGCCCGTGCCGCCGAAGCGCTTTGTTATTGTATTGTCAGCCTGCTCAAACGAATTGAATATGCGCGACTTTTGCTCGTCTGATACACCGATGCCGGTATCTTTCACGTCGACCCTGATAAGATGGCGCCCGTCCTTTTCGCCAATCTGCCGGGCGGTCAAGGTAATGCTCCCGTTTTCAGGCGTGAATTTCATCGCGTTTGACAATAGATTTGTGACAACCTGGGCGATATGCGGCCCGTCCCCGATCAAGGATCGGGGAATACTTTTGTCAATATCCACATTGAAGACCTGATTTTTCTCCGCTGCTTTAAATGAGACTACGTCGCAAACCTGATTCAGCATTTTCTCAAAATGGAACTCGTCAAAGTTCAGTTCAAGTTTGCCGGCCTCGATCTTCGAATAGTCCAAAACATCATTAATTACGGAAAGCAGGTGTTTCGACGCATCCTCAATTTTTGCGAGGCTGTATTTTTTGCGTTCCGGGTCGTCGGAATTGTTGCCGATAGTAGTCATGCCAATAATGGCATTCAAAGGCGTCCGCATCTCGTGGCTCATATTCGCCAAAAATTCGCTCTTTGCGCGGCTGGCAAATTCAGCTTGCGAAAGAGCTTCCTCTAATGTCCTCGAACTGTTGCGCTGGTTGAGAAATGTGATGATGCCGCCGGTCACCAGGAGCAAAAGAGCCGCAATCATGGAAATTATCAACAGTTTTATTCGGCTGCTCAATGATTCGATTCGCTCGCTCAGAAAGCCGATCTGAACTCGCAAAATATCTATCTGCTCGTCCCTGATATCGACCCCGACTAACGCAAGGACCTCTCCGTCATCGTCGAAAACCGGCGCATACGCCGTTATCAACCCATCGGAGTCTATCAAGGAGTCTTCTTCCGTAATAGTTATTTTCTTGTTGTTCCAGGCCCATCTCGCCTCGGCATCGATCACCGCCAGCTGGTGCGACGGAGTGTATGCAAGCAAAAGATCCGGGTCGTTATCGATCAAAGGCTGCACATAATTATCAATACGGAACAAATAGTAAACGAACTCCAAGCCATTGTCGTTTGCAAATTCTATCAACACCTCACGAAGCGCAAGGAAGCCCTCGTCTTTCAGCCATGCCTCCGCGCTGTCCGGCGACCCCGGCTTTATCCGCAGCGTCTCCAGATCGGATTCCGACAGAAGGTGACGTGCGGCAGCTGCGCTTGCGTTAAGGCGGTATGTATAGCTGTTGATCAGGATTTCTTCCGAAGAATTCAGCGTTTCCCTTGCTGAATTCATATTGACGACAGTATCTGTCATATTTGAGATAGTCACCGCTGACACAACGAGTATTGCAAACGCCGAAACAAGGAACAACCAATGAAAGATGTTGCTCCTGAAAAACCTCTTTAAGCTGGTAAATTTTTTCATTGTTCTAATCCCGAATCCCTAATTCCCCTTTATTTTCGCCGTCAGCTCACTCAACTTCGAGGGAAGCTCGGGGATTCCGACCTCCCCCGCATAACACGCAAGGGTGAAATCACCGGTCGGCTCCCAAAAATAACTCATCTCCGGAATCGAGGGCATAGCAATAGCGTTGGAACCCTGTGCCATGACCGCCTTTGCGGTCGTTGATACCGCAACATCAATATCGTCGGCAAGGGACAGCGCCACAGGTATCAGATGACGTTCCTGAAACCTCATTTTTTGGTTATCGGGGTTCGTGAGAAAAGCGGCAAGATCCATCGCGACATTCTTGTTGCTTGTGTTGGTATTTACACAATAAAGTTTAAAACCGGCGAACGAATGCATTTCTTTTCCGTCAACGGACGGCAATTTCGCACAGCCGTAATTGCCCCCCAAGGCGTCGGTGATCGCGGCGGCGTTCCACGGCCCGCCGATATAC
>JGI24702J35022_10002688_pt1 | contig 10794 bp, 5 predicted proteins | sample TergutTh196P4_FD_35022 | JGI IMG/M metagenome (IMG submission 35022)
GGCGGGACATTCCCCCGCAGGGCAAGTTCCGCCATTCCGATAATCGCGTTCATCGGAGTGCGGATTTCGTGGCTCATTTTGGCAAGAAAATCGCTTTTTGCCTTTAAGGCGACCCCTGCCTTCCTGTTTGCCTCAAGCAATATGTCCTTTTCCGCCAATACATTTTCCAGGCGTGGAATAAATACATTCATGATGATAAACATGAGGAAAATTAGAAACAACATTCCAAAAAACACCATGTTCATCGACTGATTAAGCGCCAAAAACCCGGGCAGCGGATAACTCACCGCCAGGTACCATTCCATAGCGGGGATGGAGCTGACCATGTACATATTGTTGCCATAGATGACGCTCTGGCTTTCCGCATCACTGAGCATGTCGGCGATTTCAATTAGTTTCGCCCCGGTATTGCCAAGATGATCTTCAAGACGGACTTTATTGTGGACCAGTCCATAATCCATAGCCGAAGTAATTTCATGATACTTGTTGAACATGTATGGCGTGATATTTTTATCGAATTCCGCGTAGGCAGTGGCCACAAAATTCGAAAACCCAGTCAGGTTAATGCCCGTGCCAAGCATTCCCACCGGCTTTCTGGTTCCTTCATCCGTTTCGACGAATACCGGGACATTGACCCAAAGGTTGATTTCATGCAAGTCAGGATTATAGTTAATGTTCAAATTGTGTTTTTCTGTCCTGTACAGTGTCAAGTCGTACCAATAATTTTCAGGATCATCGGGATCGAGAAGATACGGTTCATTGCCGGTGGAATAAAACAATTTGTCCACGTCATTGATCCAGAAGACCAGATTATCCTTGAAATGTTCCTGGTACGTGGTGAATTCAATGTTCGCCAGTGCTTCAAGTTCAGGATCACCTGGATTTACAAAGTACTGCTGAATTATCTGGGTATCAGCCATTTTAAGCACAAGGGCCAATTCGCTGTTTACCGTTGTTGCCAAACGCAGTCTCATGGTTTCCGATGCTATGGCGAGCTGCTGCTCAATAAACGAGCGGTTGATTTGCCGCGCTGAAATTGTGTATGCCACGGCAGCAACTAAAAAAATTATCAGGAAAAGAATGCATGAAAATATCATGAATGTTTTATTAACATGGCCTCTGTATTTTCTGGAGGAACCTGCTGACGCATCAAATGGTTCAGTCATTAGGATCCCTCCCTGTGGTTGTTTTTGCAAACAGTCCTTCAATGATTCTTAGTGCACTTTCAAATTCACCCATAAGTACGGCATCGGAAATTCGTTCCAAAATTTCCTTTGTTTTTGCATCCAGCGGTTCTTGCTCAAGCTCTTCCATGATGCGGTTTATCTCGGAGGCGTTTCTGGATTTCAGGGCCGTAGAAAGATCAGATAAAAGTGAGCAGTGAGCAGTGTGTAGTGAATTGGATGAATTCTCTTCATTTTTCATTTTTACTTCTTCATTTTTCATTTTTAATTTTTCATTCGTCAATTCTTCATTTTTCTCCTGCTCCAGGAATGAACCAATATTTTCGACAAGAAGTTTTAAATGTTCTGTAAAGCCAGATAGTTTCTCCTGAATCAAGGCCATGTCCGCAGCCCTGCCCGCCGCCTCAAGTTCCTCTGCCAGGGCTGAAACTTCCGCCGCCCCGATGGAGGCGGACGCGCTTTTTAGGGCGTGGACCTGGGTCACAAACATTGACAGATTGCCCACATCCGGCACTGCCTGCAAAAAAGGCATCCGCTTTTCCGCATCCCTACAGAAAAGGACCAGCACCTGCCTGTACCTTTCCTGCATACCGCCTGTCATGGCTATGCCCTTTGCCACATCAACGCCGGAAATTGAAAGCGGCGAACTGTAAGCAGTGTCTTTCTCCCATTTTTCATTTTTCATTTTCAATTCTTCATTTGTCAATTCTTCATTTTTCATTTTTAATTTTTCATTCGTTAATTCTTCCGGGTATTTTCTCCGGACGTACTTGTTCAAAACTGCATCCAGCTGCCGTATGTCTATCGGCTTTGAGATGAAGCCGTCAAAGCCGTTCTGCCTGAACATCTCGTCGTTGCCAGCCATTGCGTTAGCCGTCAGCGCCACAATCACGCCCGTGTACCCGAGTCCGCGCAGCTTCTGCGTGGCCTGTATGCCGTCCATCTTCGGCATAAAGTGATCCATGAAGATTACATCGTAGATTTTGCCGCTTTCTATTTTGTCTATTGCCGCGAAGGCGCTGTCAACCGTTTCCACTCCTAACTTGTACGGGGCCAAAAGCCCCTCCGCGACGTACAGGTTCGTTTCAACGTCGTCCACGACCAGCACCTTCCCGTATGGCATCGGATAGCGGGTAATCTGCAGCTTTGAGACCTGCCTGTCGCCGGAAAAAGTAAAGTTCCTTATTTTTTCGGCGAGTTCTGAACCAATGGGGGCAAAGCCAGCCGCGTATCCCTCCACCGCCTGCTGCTTGACTTCCACAAAAAACGTACTGCCTTTACCATACTCGCTTTGGACTTTAATCGTGCCGCCCATCATTTCCACGAGTTTCCTTGTTATGTTCAAGCCAAGCCCGGTTCCTTCGGTACTTCGGTTGGCTTCAGCATTGAAACGCATATACTCCGAAAAAAGCCGCTCCTGGTCTTCGGCTTTCATGCCCTGCCCCGTGTCCTCGACGGCAAAGCGCAGCGTTATTTCTTTGCCTTCCGCAACCGAATGGCTTATTGAAAGTTTTACATGCCCCGATTCGGTGTATTTGATGCTGTTGGACAGCAGGTTGTTCAATATCTGCCTTAAACGCAGTTCGTCGCCTATTAACCTTGACGGTAGGTTCTCGTCTATATCGAGCAGAAACTCTATTTCCTTTGACCCGATGCGCACGACATTCAACTGTACCGCGTCATTGATGAAGCTTGGCACGTCGTATTCGGCGGAGGTGATTTCAAATTTGCCCGATTCGATTTTTGACATATCCAGGATGTCGTTGATAATCCCAAGCAGGCTGCTGCCCGATGAATAAATTTTATTCAGCGCCGTAGCATAATCGCCCGGCAGGTTGTCCTTCTGCATTTGTATCTGGGTAATGCCAATGATCGCGTTCATCGGCGTGCGGATTTCGTGCGACATTGCGGCAAGGAATTCGCTCTTGGCCTTGTTGCTTGCTTCGGCTATTTCTACCTTTCGTTTTTCTTTTTCGGCTTCAACGAGTTTATCCATTAGCCGCCTTGCGAAACCGGCAACCGAAACCAGCACGATCATCATAACCACAAGCTCTAGCGAGTAACTCGAAATCCTTTCGATAAGGTAATCGCCTGCTGAATTGATTAACCCTGCCTGTGCGTATATTTCACCCTGCCTGGGATTGACTATAACAAGTGCGCCGATAATGAATAAAAAATTCAACACCGACATTCTCAGGATAAATTTTCTGTCAAAATACATAGTCGCCAAAATTGGCATCAATAAAAATGTAATTTGTATTTTGGTATTGGATATGAACATAAAATTTATCATCAAACTCACTGAAATTACAGCAATGTATTTTACCACATTTTCAGAAACTTTAAGCTTTAACAATAAGGATGGCAGATAACAAACTACGAACCCAACCGAAATCAAAACAGGGATGTGTTCGGCAAAAAACAACCCTGCCACAGTACCTGCCCAAACGGCGGGTATTGCGAAGAACAAAATCCGTAAAATTTTGCACATTTGACGTGTTACCTGGATTTGGTAATCGTCAAAGAAGTCAGATTTTTTTTCCTGGTTCATTTACAGATCTCCTTTTGCATCATAATTTAATCGCCTCCTAAAAACTAAATTAATTGACACCTCCACATTAACGCTTGTCAGGCGCAATAATGTATTATCATAAAATTTGAAATTCGCACAGATCATATAAAGATTTTTTGAAATCAATAAATATACTTTTTATATTTATTTCACTTTCTATAACCTTTTTAGGGCTTGTTATATCAAGTCGTTCCAATCTTGATTTTATAGCCATTCGCCCATAGAAAAAACGCCAACGTTGTGCATTGATCTGTGCAATAAACCAAATAAGTTCATTAATACTCATTTTAAATTTTGGGATTAAAACTCTAACGGCAGATCCACCATTTCCTCTAGCCATAAACGGCCAAGGCTGAAGGTAAGCTTGACCAAATCCGGTTACAGTAATACCACCATTTTGAAATATCTCCGTTTTTTCATAATCAACAAGCCTAATAATACTATTAGTACTATCACCGCTTGAAATATATGGATAGTCGCCTTCAAGATAGTTTTTTTCCCCACTAGATTTTCCATTCAGTACATCAAAAAAATATGATATAGGTTTTGTTTTCGACAATGGCAGTTTTGGGAATCCGTCCCATTCCTTTGTAAAATTATTGATAGTTATATCAGCTAAATTAGGCATTGCGGTAATAGCTCGAAATAAAGACATTCGTACATTTTTTTCTAAATTCAATATTTCACTATTTGATGCATTTAATTTTAAAAGCCATTGTTGAGGGCTCCATTCATTACCGTTCATTATTTTTTCTGATTCTATATTTAAAATATTATCATCATTAGTTTCCACCCCATTAAGAAATTTATGAAAAGCATCCAAAACAGCAGGTAACTGATTGCCTTCACAATTAATTCGCCTCCCCTTTAGCTTTTCGTATCCATCATTCCATACTCTTGCCATAAAAACTTTATCATTCTTTTGTTGAGGAATATGTGCTTTAGCAATCATAATTGTCGTTGTAGCAGATGTTGGATAAAACAAATCATCAGGCATACTTATCATTCCCAATAAGGTATGGTTTCTTGTAAATTCTTTCCTCCAATTTGCGTTTTCTTCGTCTGCAAATATACCCGCCCAAATTATCGAAACAAAAATACCCTCTGGCATTAAGGCAGACATAGATGCATTTACAAAATCACGCTCTGGTTCATTTTCTTGAGAGAATGGTGGGTTCAAAAAAGCTCTTGTAAATTTTTGGCGGATACTTTCTGTTGAGCTTTTCTCGAAACAGCTTATATTCTCTATATGACTTTTACCATCGCCACGAAAAAACATATTCAAAGTTGAAAGTGCCCAAATTGTCGGATTTGTGTCGAATCCATATAGTGAGGCCTTTGCTTTTATTATCGCCTTCGATCCATGTACCTGATAAAACATTCTTTCAAAAGCAGAGACTAAAAAACCACCAGTACCACAGGCAATATCTACAACCATGTCGGTAATTCCTACACCAACAAGATCAACACAAAATTTTGTAATATGGCGAGGTGTAAATACAATTCCTAAAGCACTATTATCATAACCGTATCTTAAAAATGCTTCATAAAACAATCCCAAAAAATCTATATCTGTTTGGAGGACAGCTTTTATATTTAAACCACGCATTAAGCGTACTATTCGTCCAATATGTGGACTCAACCGCTCATAGTCGGCACCTAACAGTTTAAGAGATTCTATTAATCTACTTTTCTTTTGTTCACTTAAATCAACTGATTCATTTATAGCAAATTCCAATAACGTGTTGATGCTAGCTAAAGCATTATCTTCATCGGTATCTATATTTCCTTGATACATTGCTAAAGTCAACGCACCTATGACTTTCGGACGTAATGGTGCTTCAACCTTTGCTTGTCGCAAAATTTTGCTAAGTTCAATAGCAGAATCTATAAATTCAGTCACACTTGGAACTTGTACATTTGTTGTGCCATCATCTGCTTTTATGGATGCTTCTATTTCATTTCTTGTTGGTATTGTTGTAATTTCAAATCCTTTTGATTTTAATGGCATCCAAGAATCATTATGAAGAAATCTAACTTCTATCATATACCCAGTATCTTCTTCTCCAGCAACACCTATAGCAATTTTAATCCTATATTTCTTAGCTTCATTAATTTTATTACAATAATAAACTGCTTCATTTAGAGCATTTTCTATTTTTGAAGCTTCATTTTTTGTCTCAATTACTAATATAGGCTCACCTGATATACAAAAAAGAAAATCCGGGCGTTCGGTTCCTAAACCAATATCTTTGAAAAAGTCTGTTATCTCTTGTTCCTCTAAACAAGAGCCGCCTACAGACAAATGGTTTACATTCCAGCCTCTTTTTCGAGCCTGTTCTCTAACGAAGTATCTGGCACGACTTTCCGCACGTTTTCTCTTCATAATCCAATCTCCTACCCAAGCACTATTTTTAGCGTTGCAGTATCCTGTTTGCCATCGTAAAACTTATCCAACGCCGATTGAAAAATATGACAATTTGGATCAGCTAACGCAAACAGCGTCATCGAAGATTTCAATTTCAAATTATCAGGGTAACCAAATATTACAGCTGGATCGTTTTCTTTCAAGTTTAAAAGAACTTCACTGATTTCCAATAATCTTTCCCGCAAAATATCGTTAGAAAGGTAAGCTTTCGCCTCGTCCAGGTTTTCAATGCCATAGTATTCAGCCATTGGGCTTGTCCCAAGCCCTTTTATTTGCGGAAAAATAAACCAAATCCAGTGAGATGTTTTTCTGCCCTTCCGTATTTCATTCAATGCTTTTTCGTAGACGCCCTTTTGGGCATCCAAAAACCTGACAAGCGATTTTGGCTGATTTGTTTCCATAATATTTTCCCCTACATACATTGCATAAGCGGTGAATCTTAAGATTATCACATTTTGGCGTAACCCGCCAGCTCTTCCACGACCGCTTCCCATTCCCCGGCTTTGGCTTCCAATGCTGAAGCAGTTTCATCCAGGCGGAGCTTTATCTCCCTGGCCTTTTCCCCTTTGGAGTAAACTTCAGGCCGCGCCAGCTCGTCTTCAAGTTTGCCTTTTACATACTCCAGTTCCCCGATAGCCTTTAGTATTTCCGCCTCCCGCCTTTCCAGCCGCCGGACTAGCGCCTGACGCTGTTTTTCCCGCACTCTGGAATCGCGCATACCAGATGCGTCTGTGTCCGTTGATCTGTCCGATTCTTCTCCCGGTGCGCTGGATTTTTCCCTTTCAATGCGATCCAGGTAATAGGCGTAGTTCCCGTAGAAGAGGCGTGGCTGACCAGCCTGCAGTTCCAGGGTTTTGGTCGAGAGGGCCTCCATAAAACCGCGGTCATGGGAAACGAAGACTATCGTCCCAGTGAAAGCCTTTAGGCAATCAAGAAGGATGTCCTTCGACTGAAGGTCGAGGTGGTTGGTCGGCTCGTCAAGGACAAGGAGGTTGAGGGGCTTAAGGAGCATCCTGAGCAATGCAAGGCGGCTTTTTTCACCGCCCGACAAAACCGAAAGCGGCTTAAAGACATCATCGCCACGGAAGAGAAAAGCGCCTAACATAGCCCTCACCTGTGGGATTAGGTGCGTGGGCGCGCCGTCTTCGATGTACTGCTCCACCGTCCTGCTGCCGGAAAGGTTCTCGGCCTCGTCCTGGGAAAAGTAGCCGACGGAAACACCCGCGCCGTACTTGAGGCTTCCCTCGCTGTCCGTGTCCCCGCCGGCGATTATCCTGAGCAGCGTGGTTTTCCCCGCGCCGTTGGGGCCGGCCACGATGAGCTTCTCCCCGGCTTCAAGCGTAAGGTCGAGGCCCGACAGGACCCGCCTTTGGCCGTAGCACTTGCCTATCCCTTCCAGGGTCAGGACCACACGGCCGGAATGGGGCGGCTGCGGGAAGCGGATATTTATCCTCTTTAGGTGTTCCGGTATCTCGATGCGCTCCATTTTTTCAAGCCGCTTGATCAGATCCTGGGCAAATGCAGCCTTGCTTGCCTTGTAGCGGAAGCGCCGGATCAAGATTTCAGTTTTTTCAATTTCTTCCTGCTGGGCCTTGTAGCGTTTAACGAGGCTTTCAAGCTCCGCGCCCCTGACATTTTCGTAAGCGCTATAGTTTCCGGCGTAGCGCTTGAGGTTCCCCTGAAAGATTTCGTAAACTTCGTTTACGGTGCTATCCAGGAAAAAGCGGTCGTGGGACACGACAAGGAAGCCTCCCGGAAAAGTACCCAGCCACGATTCAAGCCAGGTGAGGGCTTCTATGTCCAGGTAGTTGGTTGGTTCGTCCAGAAGCATGATGTCGGGATTTTCAAGGAGCACCTTTGCAAGTGCAATGCGCATCTGCCAGCCGCCTGAAAATTCCCCGGCTTCCCTGTCCATGTCACGGGACGAAAAACCCAGCCCGGAAAAAACCTGGGAGACAAGCGCCTCGCGGCGGTAGTAGCCTGAGTTTTCGATTTCCTCCTGTAAGAGGTGGTGCTCTTCCAAAAGCGCCCTGGTGCGGCCCGGATCCGCGCCCTGGCCTACTCCGGAAAGCTCTCTTCCCAGCTCTTCCATTTTAGCGATGAGGTTTAGGGTGCCTTCGAAAGCGGTTTCGGCCTCTTCTCTCAGGGTTCTGCCCCTGTGTACCACGCCTGATTGTGGAAGGTAGGAGACACGGCACCCTTTCTGCACGGCGCGGCTGCCTGAGTCGGAGGGGATTTTTCCCGCGATGACTTTCATCAGGGTTGATTTCCCCGCACCGTTTGCCCCGGCGAGGGCAGCGCGGGAACCCGTGGCGAGGTTAAGGCTTACGTCTTTCAGTATGTCCCGATCGCCAAAGGCAAGGGAGACTTTGGAAAACTGGACAAAAGCCATCAATATACCAAACCCATCAAACCAAACCCATCAATACATAAACTCAGGCAACAAGCCCTGGCCGCCGCTGGAATCCTGACTGTCAGGTGACTGATAGGTATCCGAAAAAGGAGAAGTGAAGGGAGGGGGGTAGTCCCCAATCGATCTGCCATCCGGCATCCCGCTTCTGAAGAAATAAATAATGACTGGGGAAGAAGCGCGGCGGACGACAGTCAAGCCGTCGAGACTTGTCTGGGGTACGTATTCGATCCGCAAGCCCTGTGAATCGATCCTGTACATAAAATCCGTTTGGGTTTCCACGCCGCCAATGCCGTCGAAGCGCATCGTAAACGCGCCGTCATAGCGGTCATACAGGCTGTCAGTCAGATAGAGCCTCATTTCCAAAGTACCGCTTGAAAGCGCCAAAGCGGAAATGACCTGGGGGGACAGGGGGTAATTGCCAACCCAGGAAAAACGCCCGTCTTCCCGGAAGCTTAAGGTGCCGTAATTATTGCTGTTGAATACCGGCCCATATTCATATATATTCCTGAACAGCTCTTCCCTGCGGGCGGTCTCTTGCAGCACGATGTCGTCAATGGCGGAGGGCAGGGAAACAAAAAGCAGGGTCCGCAGCAAACCGTTGCTTTCGGTAAACTGCACCGCCAGCGTAGTTTCCGAGCGGAGGTTCATCTGGAGCGGGGTNCCCTCAAAGCGCCAGGACTGGGTTCCCGTTGAGCGGATTTTTGTGTAGGAAAAAGACTGATCGAGTTCCTTCATGTTGATTCTTGCGATTCCGGTGTCCAGCCCAGGATCAAAAGACCAGTGGTTGGAAAGTTCTTCCAAATCTATTTTTCCGGTGCTGACCATAATCCCGTAGGATTCAGGCGACCATGTGTTGGTGAGAAGCCGGTCCAAGTCGGGGTCATCCGCATCCTGCTGCCCGTCCCTTACCGCCGCAAGGGAACCACCCGTGTGCCTAAAAAACTGGAGCCTGTAGGAAAAGCAGTACCCCGTAATGCCGTCTTCGGTCAGGACCCGGTACCATTCCCCAGGCAGCGGATCCCCCGTGGCACCGACGGCCTGCACGCCACCCCTGGCAGGCGCCAGAACCTTGACGATCTCCCCAAGCTTTAGGCGGTAGACACGCCTTGCGCCATTTTCCGGATTGTCCCTTATCGGCAGCCCGTCCTGCAGCGTCTCGGCGTAGACAAGGGCATAAGGGGCAAACGTTTCGGCACGCTCCTGTGCCTTTTTTTTGCTTCCGGCCAGTTCCAGCTTTGAAAGCGGAATCTCAATTTTATCGACCCGGCTTCCGGCTGTCCGATACTCGCTTGGAACCCCCACAACCCAGACATGATCGATGTTGGACCTAATATACACGGGTAGCACGGTTCCCGAAGGCACAGGCGGATCCTCGGCGGACCAAAGGAGAACCCCGTAACCCAGAACACGGGAACAGGAAAAATTGAGAAGGGCCGTGAACAAAAGCAACAAAAAAAACGGCAGGTTTTTTTCCCCCATCCTCATACTTTGTCTCCTTAAAACTATTTTAAAAACTCTATATACAATTTATATCAAGATTGATTTTTATTTAACTGGCACTTTATTGGTCCAGAGCCTAAGTTCATGTGCAAGCCACTGGACAACTAACAGCTTCAAGCGGTTTTGGACAAGGAGTTCATCGTCCAAAACAGCTTCGGCAAGGATCATCTGAATCGCCCCATGCACCAGCTCGTCCGGCAGTTCCATAATCCAGCGGTATATGCTACGGCAATCGGAAAGCCGGACATAATCCGACACAGCGCCCTGGAAAGCCTTGGCCTGGAGGTTCAGGCTTGTAAGCCCCGGTTCCTTTTTGCCCCGCCGCTTGCGGCCATGTACCGACATATAATGTTCAAAAGCCGCCTCAGCCTCGTCTGCCGCGAGGGTAACAAGCTGGGATTCGTCCTCAAGGAAACGGATCAACAGCGGGTAGAACTTGGCTTCGATGTTTAATAAATTTGCCATCGCCAGGACAACTTCGTCCCTTAAATAAGGCGGCGGATCGGACCCCCTAAGAATATCCAGCAGTATGGAAAGGGAATCCGGGGAGCAATAAACGCCAATGGCCTCAACCCCCGCGATTTTAAGCCGGGGGTTATCGGTTTCCATGATGATCCGTTCTATCTGCGGCTTGAAGGCAACATCCTGCAGCTTTGCAAGCGCAACCATGGCTTCCCCGGCAAGCATATAGTCGCTT
>JGI24702J35022_10002689_pt1 | contig 10790 bp, 5 predicted proteins | sample TergutTh196P4_FD_35022 | JGI IMG/M metagenome (IMG submission 35022)
GAAGTGGAAGAAAAAACCCAATTCGACGTAATTCTTAAAGCAGCAGGTCCTAATAAATTAGCAGTGGTTAAACTTGTAAAAGAATTAACCAGTTTAGGACTAAAAGAAGCAAAAGAATTAGTGGATACCGCTCCCAAACCGGTGAAGGAAGCCGTTACGAAAGATGAAGCAGAAGGCTTAAAAAAATCGTTAGAAGAAGCCGGTGCTGAAGTAGAGGTGAAATAATCCTTTTTCAATAAAAATAGTGAGTACATATTTCCAATAAGATGGAAGTATTGTACTCGCTATATTTAATGAATTTCCTTGCTGCAAATTCATAACTCATTACAAACTAAATTGTTCTTGATTCATTAACCTATAAAATTTAATCCATTGGCAACAAAAAAAAATCCAAGACTCAGCTTTGCAACCACGAGACAAGTAGAATATCCTGATTTTTTGGATATTCAAATAAAATCATTTCAAGAGTTTTTTCAAATTAATACAGATGCAGAAAAAAGAGAAAATGAAGGGCTTTATAAGGTGTTTGGAGAGAATTTTCCTATTGTAGATGCTCGTAATAGTTTTTTGCTTGAATTTTTAGATTATTATTTGGAGGCCCCACGTTACTCAACAGATGAATGTTTGGAAAGAGGGCTTACCTACAGTGTCCCCTTAAAAGTAAAACTCAAACTCTCATGTAATGACATTGAACACGAAGATTTTGAGACGCAGGTTCAAGATGTGTATTTGGGAATGGTTCCCTACATGACACAAAGAGGAACCTTTATTATAAATGGTGCAGAACGTGTGGTTGTATCTCAGTTGCACCGCTCGCCAGGCGTTTTCTTCGGGTCATCTTACCATAACAACGGTTCACAACTCTATTCCGCACGAATAATTCCTTTTAAAGGATCGTGGATGGAATTTACCACAGATATCAACAACGTGATGTATGCATATATTGACAGAAAGAAAAAATTACCTGTAACTACTTTGTTAAGAGCCATTGGTTATGAAACAGATAAAGATATACTTGAAATATTTGGTATTGCCGAAGAGGTTAAAGTTACTAAAGTAAATCTGAAAAAATGTATAGGAAAGAGATTGGCTGCAAGAGTAATGAAAGTGCGTACAGAAGATTTTGTGGACGGTGAAACAGGAGAAGTAGTAAACATTGAACGTACAGAAGTTGTTATTGACAGAGAGGTAGTACTTGAAGATAAACATATTGCAATGATTATGGACTCTAATATTAAAACAGTATTGTTCCATAAAGAAGATGAAAATAAAACAGACCACGCTATTATTTTTAACACTTTACAAAAAGATACAGCAAACTCTGAAAAACAAGCATTAGAATATATTTATTTACAACTCCGCAATCAAGCTCCTCCAGATGAAGAAGCAGCACGAAGTGCATTGGAAAAACTATTTTTTTCAGAAAAACGTTACGACTTGGGCGAAGTGGGAAGATACAGAATTAATAAAAAATTAGGATTAAATACTTCTATTGATGTAAGAATTTTAACCAAAGAAGATATTATTTTCATTATTCGTCATTTAATACAATTAATAAACTCTAAAACCGAGGTGGATGATATTGATCACTTGAGCAACCGTCGTGTAAGAACCGTAGGAGAACAACTCTTTAATCAGTTTGGTTTGGGGTTGGCCCGTATGGCAAGAACTATCCGTGAAAAAATGAATGTACGTGATAACGAAGTATTTTCTCCAGGCGATTTAATCAATTCTAAAACATTATCTTCGGTAATTAATTCGTTCTTTGGAACAAATCAATTATCGCAATTTATGGATCAAACTAATCCGCTTTCGGAACTAACACATAAAAGAAGAATTTCAGCTTTAGGTCCTGGTGGACTTTCGCGCGAAAGAGCAGGATTTGAAGTAAGAGACGTGCATTATACGCACTACGGTCGTTTGTGTACCATTGAAACTCCGGAAGGTCCAAATATCGGATTGATCTCTTCTCTTTGTGTTTTTGCAAGAATTAATAATCTAGGATTTATTGAGACCCCATACAAAAAAGTAATAAAAGGGATAGTGCAAATGAATGATCCCGCCATATTTTTAACTGCCGAAGAAGAAGAAAACAAAATTATTGCACAGGCAAAAGCCATTACTAACGATAACGGCGAACTTGAAGAAAGAGTAAAAGCCCGACAACTTGCCGATTATCCTATTGTTGCAAGAGAACAAGTGGATTTAATGGATATTTCTCCAAATCAAATTGCCTCCATAGCAGCCTCCTTAATCCCATTTTTAGAAAACGATGACGCAAATCGCGCCTTGATGGGCTCTAATATGATGCGGCAAGCCGTACCACTTTTATGTCCGGAAGCACCTATTGTAGGTACAGGGTTAGAAAAAAAAGTAGCCTTAGATTCCCGCTCGCAATTACGCGCCGAAGGCACAGGTACTGTTGAATATGTGGATGGCGAAAAAATTAGAATTAACTATGATTATACTGACATTGAAAAAATAACAAGTTTTGATTCCAATGTAAAAGAATATGAATTACCCAAGTTTAAAAGAACCAATCAAAACTCATGTATTAATCTCAAACCAATTGTAAAAAAAGGGCAAAAAGTACAAAAAGGAGACGTGATTACCGAAGGTTATGCAACAAAAGACGGAGAGTTGGCGCTGGGTAGAAATATGATGGTAGCATTTATGCCCTGGAAAGGATACAATTTTGAAGACGCTATTGTAATTTCAGAAAAAGTGGTAAAAGAAGATATTTTTACTTCTATTCATATTGAAGAATTTACATTGGAAGTACGGGATACTAAACGCGGTATTGAGGAATTAACTAACGATATTCCAAATGTGGCTTCAGAAGCCACCAAAGATTTAACAGAAGATGGCTTGATACGCATTGGCGCAGAAGTAAAAGAAGGGGATATTTTAATTGGAAAAATTACCCCTAAGGGAGAATCATATCCAACGCCAGAAGAAAAATTGTTACGTGCCATTTTCGGTGACAAGGCAGGAGACGTGAAAGACGCATCGCTTAAAGCACCTCCTTCCATGAAAGGAGTGGTCATCGGAGCAAAATCTATGTCAAGATTAGTTAAAGACAGAAAAGCAAGAACACGTGATAAAGATATTGTATCGGAAATTGAAACCAAATATACCAAAATTAAAGATGATTTGAAAGAAGAACTAATTGCCAAACTGTACAAAATGTTGGACGGAAAAATTGCTCACAATATATATGATAACATGAAAAATGTGATCATCTCAAAAGGAGCAAAATTTTCACAAAAAGTACTTTCTTCAGTTAATTATTTGACCATAAGCGTTTCTAAGTGGACAAACGATAGTAAAATTAATATGATGATTGCTGACTTAATTAGAAACTATTTGGCAAAAGATCGTTACTTCTATTCATTGGAAACGCGTGAAAAATTTGACGCCACTATTGGTAGTGAACTGCCAAGCGGTATTGTGCAAATGGCAAAAGTGTATATTGCAGAAAAAAGGAAACTCAAAGTAGGTGATAAAATGGCTGGAAGACACGGAAACAAAGGCATTGTGGCAAAAATAGTGCGTGAAGAAGATATGCCCTTTATGGAAGATGGAACTCCTGTGGATATAGTGCTTAATCCGTTGGGCGTGCCTTCACGTATGAATTTGGGACAAATCTACGAAACCGTGCTGGGATGGGTAGGAAAAAAACTAGAAATGAAATTTGCAACACCAATTTTTGATGGCGCTTCTATTGAACAAATCAACGAGCTGATGGAAAAAGCAAAGCTGCCTCAAAACGGAAACATCCAATTATATGACGGTGAAACAGGAGATAAATTTCATCAAAAAGTTACTGCTGGATATATCTATATGATTAAGCTTCACCACATGGTAGATGATAAAATGCATGCACGATCCATCGGTCCCTATTCTCTCATTACGCAGCAGCCGTTAGGCGGTAAAGCGCAATTTGGAGGGCAACGTTTCGGCGAAATGGAAGTATGGGCAATTGAAGCTTTCGGAGCTGCAAATGTGCTTCAAGAAATTCTTACCGTAAAATCAGACGACGTAGTTGGAAGAGCCAAAGCCTACGAGGCTATTGTAAAAGGTGATAATATGCCCACCGCAGGACTGCCCGAATCATTCAATGTATTAGTAAACGAATTAAGAGGATTGGCGTTAGATATTAAATTTGATTAAAAAACCAATAATTCAAGCAAGTAATTAGTATGGCAATAAAAAAAGAGACTAACACAAGAAAAGAGTTTTCAAGGATTACCATTAGTTTGGCAGCACCTGAAACTATTTTAGAACAATCAAAAGGCGAAGTTCTAAAACCAGAAACGATCAACTACAGGACCTATAAACCCGAACGCGATGGTTTGTTCTGCGAAAAGATTTTTGGTCCGGTAAAAGACTGGGAATGCCACTGCGGAAAATATAAACGCATCAGATACAAAGGGATTGTTTGCGACCGCTGCGGCGTGGAAATCACCGAACGTAAAGTACGTAGAGAACGTTTAGGACACATTAATCTAGTGGTGCCTGTTGCGCATATATGGTTCTTCAAATCACTTCCTAACAAAATTGCTGCATTATTAGGTTTAGCAGCCAAACAAATAGACTCGGTAATCTATTATGAAAAATATATCGTAGTGCAACCAGGAAATGCAATAAGTGAAAAAGTGTATCAGCACGCATTACTCACCGAAGATGAATATTTTAACATCACAGAAAATTTGTTTCCAGATAATAAATTGTTGGAAGATACAGATCCAACCAAATTTATTGCTAAAATGGGTGCAGAAGGCATTTACGATTTATTGCTAAAAATTGATTTAGATGCCGAATCTTTCCAATTAAGAGATAAGGCAAATAACGAAACTTCACAACAAAGAAAACAGGAAATACTTAAAAGACTGCATGTTTTTGAAGCATTTAGAGACAGTAGAAAAAGAGCCGAAAACAAACCGGAATGGATGGTTTTAAAGATTATACCCGTTATTCCGCCCGAACTCCGCCCTCTAGTACCACTTGATGGCGGTCGTTTTGCTACCTCAGACCTTAACGACCTCTACCGTCGTGTAATTATTCGCAACAACCGTTTAAGAAGATTGATAGAAATAAAAGCCCCTGACGTAATCATGCGTAATGAAAAACGTATGTTACAAGAAGCAGTAGACTCTTTGTTCGATAACTCAAAGAAAACCAACGCGGTAAAAACTGAATCCAATCGCACATTAAAATCGTTATCCGATAGCTTGAAAGGTAAACAAGGACGTTTCCGCCAAAATTTGCTTGGAAAACGCGTGGACTACTCCGGTCGTTCCGTAATTGTTGTGGGACCTGAATTGCAACTCAATGAATGTGGTATCCCAAAAGATATGGCTGCAGAGTTGTTTAAACCTTTTATCATACGTAAACTAATTGAAAGAGGTTTGGTAAAAACGGTAAAATCAGCAAAAAAAATAGTGGACAAAAAAGAACCGATTGTTTGGGAAATTTTGGAAAATATTCTGAAAGGACACCCTGTGTTGTTGAATCGTGCCCCTACCTTGCACAGACTTGGTATTCAAGCATTTCAACCCCGTTTGGTAGAGGGAAAAGCTATCCGGTTACACCCCTTAACCTGTACGGCATTTAACGCCGACTTTGACGGCGACCAAATGGCTGTGCACGTTCCGCTGGGACATGCAGCCGTTTTGGAAGCACAAATGTTAATGCTTGCTTCACATAATATTCTTAATCCTGCCAACGGCGCGCCCGTTACAGTACCTTCACAGGACATGGTATTGGGATTGTATTATATTACCAAAGAATTGCGTTCTGTACCCGACGCCCCCGTACTGGGCGAAGGAAAAATATTCTACTCCCCTGAAGAAGTAATAATTGCTTATAACGAAAAACGGGTGCACCTAAACGCCATTATTGAATGTAGAGTGAATTTAAAAGGGGATGGAAAAATGGAACGTATTAAAACAACTGTTGGAAGAGTTATCTTTAATCAATTGGTTCCCAAAGAATATGGATATGTGAATGAACTGTTAACAAAAAAATCGTTGCGCGATATAATTGGTGAGGTGCTTATTAAAGCAGGAAACGCGAAAACCGCAAAATTTTTGGACGATATTATGGATCTGGGATTCCGTATTGCTTTTGAAGGTGGGCTTTCATTCAACTTGGGCGACATTATTATTCCCAAAGAAAAATCGGATCTCATAGCTGAATCAAATGAAAAAATTGAAGAGATTACGATGAACTACAACATGGGATGGATTACCAATAATGAGCGTTATAATCAGGTAGTTGATATATGGTCAAATACAACCCGCCGTTTGAATGATTTGTTATTAAAACAGATAGAAGAAGACAGACAAGGCTTCAACCCTGTTCACATGATGCGGCACTCCGGCGCTCGTGGCTCCTCAGAACAGGTACGTCAGTTATCCGGTATGCGTGGATTGATGGCAAAACCTACTAAAGCCAGTGCGGGAGGTGGCGAAATTATTGAAAACCCCATCTTGTCAAATTTCAAAGAAGGACTATCAGTACTGGAATACTTTATTTCTACACACGGCGCTCGTAAAGGTTTGGCAGATACTGCCTTAAAAACTGCTGACGCAGGTTATTTAACCCGTCGTTTGGTGGACGTTTCGCACGATGTAATTATCACGGAAGAAGACTGCGGCACTTTGCGCGGTATGGTGATAAGCGCTCTAAAGAAAAATGAGGAAATTGTTGAAACATTAGCAGATAGATTGTTAGGACGTGTTACGCTCCACGATGTATATAATCCGCTTACAGGTGAAATAATTGTAAAAGCAGGTGAAGAATTGAATGAAGAATATTGCAAAAAAATTGCCGATTCTCCTATTGAAGAAGTTGAAATTCGTTCAGTTCCTACTTGTGAATCCAAAGTGGGCGTTTGTCAAAAATGTTACGGAAGAAACTTAGCTACCGGAAAAATGGTGCAAATGGGAGAAGCGGTTGGAATTATTGCAGCGCAATCTATTGGAGAACCCGGCACACAGCTTACCCTCCGTACTTTCCACGTGGGAGGGGTGGCTGGTAATATTGCCGCAAACAGTAAAATTGAAGCAAAATATGACGGTGTGATCAGTATTGACGAATTGAGAGGATTGGAAAAAATTGATGAAACAGGAAAACCATTCTATAAAGTAATCGGACGTTCGGCAGAACTCAAAATAATTGACCTTAAAACAGGCGTTGCACTTTCTTCAGCAAATATACCTTACGCTGCGAATCTTTATTACAAACACAGCGACCATGTGAAAAAAGGAGATGTAATTGCCGAATGGGACCCTTTTAATGCACTCATTCTTTCAGATGTACCCGGAATTGTTGAATTTCAAGATATTATTGAAGGTGTTACCTATAGAGTAGAAATTGACGAACAAACCAATATTCGCGATAAAGTGATTATTGACAGTAGGTTAAAGGTAAGAAACCCTGCTATTATTATTCTCGATGAAAATGGTGAATTAATCAAAACATTTGATATTCCTGTAGGTGCGAGAATAGCTGTTGAAGTTGGTCAAAAAATTGACTCAGGCGAAACTCTTGTAAAAATACCTCGCGCCTTTGGAAAATCAGGGGACATAACAGGAGGACTTCCACGCGTTACAGAATTATTTGAAGCACGAAACCCATCAGACCCAGCCATCGTGTCTGAAATTGACGGTATAGTGCAGTTTGATAAAAAATTGAAAAGAGGAAACCGCTCCATAAGAGTTATCTCAAAAACTAATGAGGAAAAATCATATTTGATTCCTACTTCCAAACAGATATTAGTGCAGGAAAACGACTATGTAAAAGCAGGAACACCGCTTTCAGAAGGCGTATTAACTCCCGCTGATATTTTAAATATAAAAGGCTCCATGAAAGTACAGGAGTATATTGTGAATGAAATTCAGGAAGTTTATCGTTTACAAGGGGTGAAAATTAACGACAAACATTTTGAGGTAATTGTAAGACAGATGATGCGTAAAATGGAGATTGATGATCCCGGTGATACTAAATTCTTACAGGATGAATTAGTGAATAAATTTGACTTCCAGGAAGAAAACGATATGATCTGGGACAAAAAAGTGGTTGAAGATGAAGGCGATTCAACAGAATTTCGTAAAGGACAAATTATTAATGCAAAAAGATTAAGAGACGAAAATTCAATGTTGAAACGAAAAGATATGCGTTTAATAAAAGTACGCGATGCCTGCCCTGCTACAGGACGTCCTATTTTACAAGGAATTACAAGAGCATCACTCCAAACGCGAAGTTTTATTTCTGCCGCATCGTTCCAAGAAACGACTAAAGTATTGACTGATGCTGCTATTAATGCCAAAACAGATACTTTGGCAGGTATGAAAGAAAACGTAATTGTAGGACATCTCATCCCCGCCGGTACAGGACTTAAAGAATACCAAAATATTCAAGTAAGTTCAAAAGAAGAATATGAAACATTAATGGCTTCAAAAATGTAATATTATGCAACAACAAGAACAAAAAATTGATATCCATTTAAGCGAAGAAGTGGCGCAAGGCGTTTACTCTAACTTAGCAATTATTACTCATTCGCACGCAGAATTTATTTTGGATTTTGTTTCGCTTATGCCTGGACTTCCAAAGGGTACTGTGCGCTCTCGAATTATCGTAACCCCACAAAATGCAAAACGCCTATTGTTTGCATTGCAAGATAATATGCATAAATTTGAGGCAAAAAACGGGAAAATTATAGATAACCAACAAGATGTAATCCCTATTTTGGGAAATGCAGGAGGAAAAGCGTAATTAGTGATTCAGCCTTAATTAGTACTGTTGTGCTGTACTTTTTTTAAATCTCTTCAATCAAACTCGCGAGTATCCAACCTTTTTCTCCGTTAGACAGCCTTATTTCCACCCATTCGTTCAGTTGGTCAGTAATGTCTACTTTTAATCCAGAATGAATTACAAACAAGTCGGATCCTTTTTCAGAAGGAGTACTTTTTATATTCACTACCTGCGCCACGACAATCCCTTCGGGGTGATGAATATAGCGCGAACTCTCTTTCTTCGCAAAAATAATGGAAAACACAGTAAATAACAATGCGAGTATGGCAATAAAAATAGAGGTAGAACGAATCCACGAAATCCTAATTAACAAAATGAAAAAGATACATAAAGCAAATAAAGCGCATGCAAAAATGCTACAAAATGCCCATTGATTGCCGGTCAATAATTTTGAACAGACATTCCACCATTTCACAATAAACAATTCAGGTAAAACTTCAATTTTATCAATCAATTTTTGCTGTACAAAACTGATATTGTGAATTATATCTTCATTATTAGGGGATAGCCTGTGCGCTCTTTCTAGCCACAGAAGCGCCCGTGCATGTTCACCATTTTTAAAATAAGCATTACCCAAATTATAATATAATGTGGCGCTTTCATATTGTAAATCAACCACTTTAGTATAAAGAGATAGAGCATTTTCAAAATCGTTTGCTTGATACGCGGCATTTGCCTGCTGCATGTAAACTATTGCACTGTCTTGTAATGAGTTGGCAGATAATATACCCAAAGAAAAAATGAAAATAAAGAAATAACTTAAAGGTTTAATGCATGTTTTCATACTCTTTTTTCCAAAAATATTTATTTATACTAACGCTATTTTCTTTAATTATTACTTTTGCAAACTTTTTAATAAGGGAATAATGCTACAGTTTCAATCACTTAAATTTAAAGACCAAAATTTAATATCTTCTTTTACAAAAAAATTAGATTGTCAATTAATGAATTACAGTTTTGTTGTGCTGTTTCTTTATAGAGACGTTTACAATGTTCAATATGCAATTTTAGATAATTTTTTGGTTATTAAGGCTAAACATGATAAAGATGATTATTTTATGTTTCCCATGGGGGAAGGTAATCTCCCCGAAATATTGGATACAATAGCGATGAATGAGTTATGTACAAAAAAGAAAATTCGATTTTATCAATTTTGTAATGATATGGCTCCCTTATTGCTGCAATGGGCAGATGAATTTTGTCAGAAAACAGATATCCAATATAGAGTAAATTCAATTAGAAATGATTTTGAATATATCTATTTAGCAAATAAATTGACATCATTAGAGGGAAATCTTTTTAAACCTAAAAGAAATCAAATCAATCATTTTATAAAACATAACAATTGGAACTATGCCCATATTACCCAGGAAAATATTAACAAAGTAAAACATTTCAATACTTTATGGGAGACTAATAAAACTCCTGATACTTCTTTAGAAAAAGAAAATATTGCTTTAGAAGAGGCTTTTAACTATTTTTTTGAATTAAACATGCAGGGTATTTTGTTGCAAATAGAAAATAAAGTTATTGCATTTTCAATAGGATTTCCTTTGAATGAGGATACTTTTTTAATTCTTTTTGAAAAAGCAGATAGAAATTATAAAGGTGCTTATACTATGATTAATAAGCTATTCGCAAATGAAATATCAAAAAAATATACTTATATCAATCGTGCGGAAGATGCAGGTGTGCTAGGATTGCGAAAAGCAAAGTTGTCGTATTTACCGGAATATTTAATTGAGGTAAATGAATTAGAAATATATCAATAAAAAAATTCTTTCCTTATTAATTATGGTAAAATATCATATATATTTGCGGTCGTATTTATTTTATACATAAAAATTTATAAAATATGATACTACGTTGCTCATTATTACTAAATTAACTCAAAATGAAATCTAAAAAAACTCAAAAATCTACGAACACTAAACACAACAAAAAAATGTTTTACGAGAGAATTTATCAAA
>JGI24702J35022_10002690_pt1 | contig 10785 bp, 4 predicted proteins | sample TergutTh196P4_FD_35022 | JGI IMG/M metagenome (IMG submission 35022)
GCCGCCATGCTGGGCGGGGCGCTGCACGGCTGGGATTCCCTCGAGGCGAAGCCCTGGAACTATAACGGAGACGGGAAGTCCCGCGCGCTACCCGCGCTCAAGCGAAAGCATGAGCCGGAGGTGCCTTGATGCTCACCCATTTCAGCCTGTTCACGGGCATCGGGGGCATCGACCTAGCTGCTGAATGGGCGGGCTTTACGACAGTTGGGCAGTGCGAGTTCGCGGACTACCCGACTTTAGTTTTACAAAAACACTGGCCGGACGTGCCTAGATGGAGGGATGTACACGATGTCACAGGCAGAGCGCTACTTGAAAAATCAATTGGCGAAATCACCCTACTCAGCGGAGGTTTCCCGTGCCAACCGCACAGCGTTTCGGGAAAACGCCTGGCGTCTCGTGACGAGCGCGATCTGTGGGGCGAGTTCGCCAGAATCATTCGCGAGGTTAGGCCCCGATGGGTGCTGGGAGAGAATGTACTGGCCGGATTGGGGTACGATGCAAGCTGGGGAGTGCTTTCCGCTTTCCACGCCGGGGCGGTACATAGACGCGAACGCGTATTTATTGTTGCCCACGCCCATGGCGGGCGACGGGAGAGTCTGGATGATTATGCGGAAGCTGAATGTAATCAAGACGATTTCGCTTGCATTGAACCAACAAAGGCAACTCCGCACGATATATTATTTACAGCTCTGCGGGTACTCNGCGAGCCNGGCGGCAGACTTCACCGAAACGATGATGGGGTTCCCGCCGCNCTGGACAGAATTAAATGCTGCGGCAACGCCGTGATGCCCCAGCAGGCGTATACCATTTTAGCGGCGATTGCCGCTTTGGAAAGGAGCCGCGTCGATGGCGTCGAAACTGCAATTGATCACCGCGCTGTACACCGAAACCATCCATAGTATATCACAAAACCCGGAACGATGGAAGCAATTTTTGCGGGCCGCCGCCCGCAACTACAAGCTTCCCTTCGATGAACAGCTGTTAATCTACGCCCAGCGCCCGGAGGCAACCGCCGTGCTTGAGATCGAGCGCTGGAACGAGCGGTTCAGGCGCTGGGTAAACCGGGGCAGCACCGGCATCGCCGTGTTCGACCGCACCTCCGACCGTCCCCGGCTGAAATATTATTTCGACATCGCGGACACCCACGAAACCCTGCCGGCCTCGCCGGTACCCCTGTGGGAGGTGCGGCCGGAGTTTGTGCCGGATGTGGTGGAACACCTCGAAAACAGCTTCGGCGAGCTTGGCGACACAGAAACCTTTGCGTCGGCGCTTCTGTCGGTTGCGGATAATCTGGCAGCGGACAATCTGCCTGATTACTACGATCAGCTTGCCGGGCTGGGCGTGGAGATGGACGAAGCGACATATTTTCTCGCGCTGAAAAACAGCGTGGCGTGTATGCTCCTTTCGCGCTGCGGCGTGGAGCCTGTGGGAACGAACTTCGATACGCTTGCATGGTTCAACACCCCCGCCGCCGTCAACGCTCTGGGCGGGGCCGTCAGCGCCATCGCGGAGATGGGCCTGCGGGAGATCGCCGCGACCGTGCTTGCGCTGCAAAAAAATATCATTCGCACATTTGACGGGCCGCCCGCGCCGGTGTACAATGAAGAAAAAAAGGAGAACGACCATGAACCTGACCTACACGAACGTGAACGGGTACAACATCCCCGATCTGGGCCTGCCCCCGCAGCCGGAGGGCAATTTGACCCGCTGGGGCCGGGCGCGGCTGAGCCACCTGCGCAACCACAAGCCTCTAGTGCATATGCACATGATGACGCAGGGCAGCCTGTGGCCCCACCTGCTGGAGGTGCAGGACACAGCAGAAGCGCGGCTCGACCTGCTGACGCGGCAGATGGCGGCGGTCCAGGGCGTGACGGAGGAACTCAAGGCCAGCGATCAGATGGGCTGGGTGGGCCTGATGAACAATATCCGGGCCAGCGCGGAGGAACAGGTGATGCGGGAGCTAGTGAACAGCTAAGCTTGTTCTTCCCAACACAGGCGGAGCAAATTGAACAGATTGAGGAAGCTGCGGTCGAACGGACCGCAGTTTTTTCTGTGCCCATGGAGGAGCTGGACAGGGAACTGGCGCGGGGCAGCGGGTCCGAGGGCGGCAAGTTTCGGATATATCGGCATTTCGTCCATGCGCATACGCCCGATGAAAATCTGAATTTCCTTAGAAACGAGTTCGGCACCGGGGGCCATTCGCCTATGGGCGGCAGCGCGTATTGGGTGAACCATGGCAACGCCGGGCTTGTATTCTATGTAAACTTCAGCGACAAGCATTACAGGATCGCGTGGAAACAGGTTGCCCAGCGCATCCACGACCTGATTTCTATTGACCGCTATCTCACGCCCGCGGAAAAAGAGGAATATGAGAGCAGGTATTTGGAGCCGAGAGAGGACGATCCGGCTGATATTCTTTCGCCTGCGCCTGAACTGCTGCCAGCAGAGCCATACGTCGTCATTGATTGGAGCGAAAGTACCCGCTTTCACGAGAGCGAGCGCCTGACCTTCACCGAAGCGGACGCAAAATTCAAAGCCGTCGAGCTGATAGAGCGCCGGGAACGCGCGGAACAAGGCAAAACAGGCGGCTACAACAAAACCAGTGGCAAGGTGTATTATTTGGATGCCCCGGAGGACACCGAGCTTTCCAGCTACGAGTTCCGCTATGACATCTGCGATTATGACGAGCTTCATTCCGGGCTGTACAATCATATCAGTAACTTTTGGAGTAATGCTGAAAAGCGGATGCTTGCAGGCGAATATACCGGGGTTACACAAGAGGATATAGTTGAAGTGAGGCGCTTGCTGGCTACCCTGGAGCCGCTTCAAAGCAAAGACAGCCCCCGCGTGGTCTATCGGAGGTATCTTCCCAGGCTTGTTGAGGACATACAGCACAGCGATATTTTCATTGACCTGACCGACCGCAATCTGGAGGCGATTGAGGCCGAGGTGATGGTAGTGGAATGGCTGGATGGTGCCGCTGCCCGAACGGAAACCTACCCCGACCTGCGTGAAGCCTTGGGCTTGCCCATGCTCCGGGAATGGCTCGTTGAGGATTTGCTTGAACGCACGTATCAGGATGTAATTCTGGATATTCGCACCCACTTGGAGCGAAATGAGCGAAATCCTGACGCGCCCGCTTGGGCAGCGCACCCAATGGGCTTCACCGATGATGCTGCCGTCCCGGAACAACCCGTTGAGCCAGCGGATGGTACTCACGCCGATTTGCCGAACACCACCCCCGCGCCTACAAGAGTAATGCCACGCCCGCCAGAGACTGGCGGCGTATTCTACCCCGGCGAGATTGAGCTTGTACAGCATCACATCCCGCGTTATACGGTCAGGCGCATTTCCTTTGTGGACGTTATTTCAAGCAACCCCCGAAGGGCAGATATTGCGGATAAAGACCATGCCTATGGCGTTTGGGACGGCGAAGCAGGCCGCTATCTTAAAAACGATGACGAAACATACGTCGTTTTTGATACCTACCGTGAAGCGGAAGCCTATGCCGACCAGCAAAACGAGGCAAAGCGTCAAAACTACCGCATCACTGATGATGCCCTGGGCCACGGTGGGGCCAAAACTAAGTACAGGGCCAACATCGAAGCCATTACCTTGCTGAAAGCCCTGGACGCGGAGAACCGGCTGGCTACACCAGCAGAACAAGAAATTTTGTCCCGCTACGTTGGCTGGGGCAGTCTTTCTCAGGCGTTCGAGGAAAACCGTGACGGCTGGAGCGAGGAATTTCAGGAACTTCAAGCCCTGCTCACCCCGGAGGAATATGCCGCCGCGCGCGCCAGCACCCTCAACGCGCATTATACCAGCCCCACGGTGATCAAAGCCATCTACAAGGCCGTTGAGAATATGGGCTTCACCCAGGGCAACGTGCTGGAACCCTCCTGCGGGATCGGCAATTTCTTTGGCCTCGTGCCGGATTCTATGGCTGAAAGCAAGCTATATGGCGTGGAACTCGACCCCATCACGGGCCGCATCGCCCGGCAGCTCTACCAGACCGCAAATATAGCAATTCAGGGCTTTGAGGCCACTGAACTGCCAGACAGCTTCTTCGACCTCGCCATCGGCAACGTCCCCTTCGGAAGCTATTCTCTGGTTGAGCGTCGTTACGACAAGCATAAATTCCTGATCCATGATCACTTTTTCGCCAAGACCCTGGACAAAGTGCGGCCTGGCGGTGTGGTTGCGTTCATCACCAGCAAGGGCACCCTGGATAAGCAGAACCCCGCTGTACGACGCTATATAGCCCAACGTGCGGAGCTGCTTGGAGCCATACGCCTCCCCAGCAACGCTTTCCTGCGAAACGCGGGCACCGAAGTCACCACCGACATCATATTCCTGCAAAAGCGTGACCGCGTAATTGACGTGGAACCCGATTGGGTGCATTTGGGCCAGACAGACGATGAAATCCCCGTCAACGCATATTTCGCGGAGCACCCAGACATGATCCTGGGCACAATGGCACGGGACGACATGATGTACGGCAATGCAAACGAAACCACCTGCCAGCCATACCCCGACCGCGATCTGGCCGACCTGCTGGACGAAGCCATCCAAAACATCCAAGCGGAAATTGTGGACTATGAGAAGGAAACCCAACAGGAGCAGGACGAAAGCATACCTGCCGACCCCTCTGTGCGCAATTTTTCCTATACCATGTATAACGGCAAAGCCTATTTCCGTGAAAACAGCCGCATGATGCCGCAGGAGCTTTCGGCCACGGCTCGCAGCCGCGCCGTGGGCATGATCGGCATCCGCGACAGCGCCCGCAAGCTGATCGACCTTCAGGTGGAGGACGCCCCGGACGACATCATCCAGCGGGAGCAGGCCCGGCTGAACACGCTGTATGACACCTATACCAAGAAATACGGCTTACTCAGCGACCGTGCCAATGCAACGGTATTCCGTGATGACAGCAGCTATTGCCTGCTTTGCTCCCTTGAAGTGATTGACGAGGACGGCAAGCTGGAGCGCAAGGCCGACATGTTTACCAAGCGGACAATCCGGCCCAACGCGCCCGTCACGCACGTGAATACTGCCGCAGAGGCCCTGGCCGTTTCTATCGCTGAAAAGGCGCGGGTGGATTTGGACTTCATGACGGAGCTATCCGGGCTGGATCGGGATCGACTGCTCGCCGACCTGGAGGGGGTAGTGTTCCTCAATATCGGCAGCGCCGAATCGCAGGACAAAGCCTATGTCACTGCGGATGAGTATCTCTCCGGGAATGTGCGTGAGAAACTGGCATTGGCAAGGGAAGCACAACAGACATTCCCTGACGGGCGCTACGAAAGCAATGTCGGTGCTCTGGAAGCCGCACAGCCCAAAAACCTCACAGCCGCTGAAATCTCCGTGCGTCTGGGGGCCACATGGATACCAGTGGAGGACATTCAGCAATTCGTGTTTGAGCTGATGGGAACGCCGCGCTGGATGCGTGACCATATCAAGGTGAGCTATACCCCTCTCACCGCTGAATGGGGCATTGATGGCTCGCGCATGGATCGTGACAGCGTTAAGGCCACCAGCACCTATGGCACACGGCGCAAAAATGCATATGACATCATTGAAGCGTCCCTGAACCTGCGGGACGCGCGGGTATACGACAGGGTGGATGGGCCGGACGGCAAGCCGAAATCCGTGCTCAACAAGAAGGAAACCACCATCGCTCAGGCCAAGCAGGAGGCTATCAAGCAGGCGTTTCAGGACTGGATATGGAGCGATCCTGACCGCCGCGCGCGCCTGGTACAGTCATACAATGAACGCTTCAATTCCACGCGACTCCGCGAGTATGACGGCAGGCACATCAACTTCGTTGGCATGAACCCGGAAATATCGCTGCGGGCACATCAGGTCAACGCTGTTGCTCGTATCCTCTACGGCGGCAATACCCTGCTGGCCCACGAGGTGGGCGCGGGCAAGACCTATGAGATGGTTGCCGCCGCCATGGAGAGCAAGCGCCTGGGGCTGTGCCACAAGAGTATGATCGTTGTGCCCAACCACATCATTGAGCAGTTCGCCGCTGAGTGGCTCCAGCTTTATCCCAGCGCCAACATTCTGGTGTCCACGAAGAAGGACTTCGAGATGCACAACCGCCATAAATTCTGCGGGCGTATCGCTACAGGCGACTACGATGCCGTTATCATCGGACATTCGCAGTTCGAGAAAATCCCCATGTCAACGGAATTTCAGGTTCGGGTACTGGAAGATCAGTTGGATGAAATTCTGCTAGGCATTGAGGAAGCGAAGGAAGAACAGGGCGAGCGCTTCACCATCAAGCAGCTGGAAAAGACGCGGAAATCCATAGAGGCCAGACTGGAAAGGCTCAACGACCAGTCGCGGAAGGATAATGTCGTCACCTTCGAGCAGCTGGGCGTAGATAGGATTTTTGTGGACGAGGCGCACGGCTACAAGAACCTGTTCCTGTTCACGAAAATGCGTAACGTGGCGGGTATCGCGCAGACGGAGGCGCAGAAATCCAGCGACCTGTTTATGAAATGCCGTTATCTTGACGAGCAGACAGGCGGGCGCGGTGTGGTGTTCGCCACGGGGACGCCCATCTCCAACAGCATGGTGGAGCTGTATTCTATACAGCGATATTTGCAGTACGACAATCTGACACGCCACGGCCTGCATCACTTCGACGCTTGGGCCTCCACCTTTGGCGAGACTGTCACCGCCATCGAATTGTCCCCGGAGGGCACGGGCTACCGGGCTAAAACCCGCTTCGCCAAGTTCTACAATTTGCCGGAATTGATGACCATGTTCCGCGAGACAGCCGACATCCAGACAGCCGACATGTTGAATTTGCCTGTACCCAAGGCCAATTTCCATGTCGTAAAGGTGCCATCCAGCGACCTGCAAACGGAAATGGTGCAGGGCCTGGCCGAACGCGCGGAGCAGGTACGCGCCAAAGCGGTTGACCCGCAGACAGACAATATGCTCAAAATCACCAACGACGGGCGCAAGCTGGCCCTCGACCAGCGGCTGATGAACCCCATGCTGCCCGACTTCGAGGACAGCAAGGTCAACGCCTGCGTTGGGAATGTCTATGACATTTGGGAGCGTACTGCTGAACGGCGTTCTGCCCAGCTTGTCTTTTGCGATTTGTCTACTCCGAAAGGCGATGGCAGCTTTAACGTCTATGATGATATAAAAGCAAAGCTCATCGCCCGTGGCGTTCCCGAAGCTGAGATTGCGTTCATTCACGATGCAAAAACGGAAACGCAAAAGAAGGAGCTGTTCGCGAAAGTCCGGGCGGGCACTGTGCGTGTGCTGATCGGCAGCACCTTCAAGATGGGTTCCGGCACCAATGTGCAGGACAGGCTCATTGCGCTGCACGACCTCGATGTACCGTGGCGGCCATCGGATGTCGGACAGGCCAAGCGGACAGCTTACGCCCAACGCAAAGCGGCATGTATGTGAATAATTTTTACTTTATCGCTTGACATCACTGTCGCAATTTGGTATAGTGTGTAGGGAAAAGTTGGATTTTCAATTTTTGTAGCAGGGGAGGTAATATCTTGAGAACGGATCTATACCGAAAACCGGCATATCTCATTGCTCGCAGCAAGGATGATATTTTGGGCGTGACTTCATACGAGGATCTTCAGAGCAAGTTGGAATTGATCTGTGCAATGATCAAGCATCCTGTGACATTATATTGCTTTTATGATTATGAGTTGGACAAGAGTGGAAAAAGAAAAATGGTACGCATTGATTCCAACATTGCTTCGGTCACGCTGCATTGGTGCTGCGAAACTTTTCGTATATGCGCTGGTTATGAGTATTGTGAGGCAAGCGATACTGACCACGCTTGCCTGTTTTACGATGAAGAGAAACCGATAGATGTGGTGGATTTGGTTGCGTTCAAGAAGCTAATAGATGAAAAAATTGCGAAAATGCAAACGGTACATCCAAAGCCGATTTACTATAACGAGGTAGCTCCTGTGCCTAATTTTGTTTGTACCGAAAACATTTGCTATATAGATTATTTTTGCTCCATCATGGGATTTCATGAACTGATATTTCCCATTATTATATGTGGGCGAGTTTTGGGGGCTATTTTTTGTGGTCAGGTTTCGAGAGAAGAGGATTGCGATGAAATTGGGCTGAATGTCCGCGAGGCGTTTCTTGAAGCGCGTTCTGATCTTTTCCAACATTATAAATGGGATAAGGCTAATAGTGGAAAACCGATTGGGTACAACGAAGAAGCACTTCGTCGTCACTTGCGAGAGGGATATGACAGATATAAAATGCCGTTACTGCAATATCCGACAGAGGGGCCCAACACGCTTCAAGATTTACAGGACGGGAAATGGATTAATGTCAGGCAACCGTATATCCTGCCCAAGGGCAAATTTGGTAAACTGATCAAAAAGGTGAACAAGGAAATTGGTGGGGTTTGCTCCGCATTGGAGAACACCCTGCAAGAGAGAAGAAAAGGATACATTGTAAGACTGATTCAATCTACGACAGAAGAATTTCACCAAAAGGTATCCGGCGTTTTACAGAAAATGGGAAAGGAGATAGATACTCGGGATAAAAGCAATATCAGCGGATACTGGGAACAGGTTCAGCAACTGCTCAAGCCATTGGTTGACGCACTTCCGATACGGGATTTCCAGATCTATGGAGCCAGTAATGTTGCGATGGGAGTAGGTAATTACCCTAAAGACACCTGGTTGTCCTGTGTAGCGCTTCTCTACAATCAGCCATATGAAGACATTAACAGCGAAGATGTTGCTACAAGGTCACTGCTCGGATTTAAAGTGAAAGCGACCGATGCGGATAGCAGTGCGTTTCTACTTAGCTCCCATGCCATCGCTGGCTATGACTCAGAAAAAATCACACCAGAGTTGACCGAAAGGGTATTCCAGTCCCCAGACAGCGAAGATCCTCGCCCTGCATATGGATTTGAAGCTCAAAAGGGTGATGAGGGAAAAGAAAATCTTTTAGATAAAGAACAGGTGAATGTTTTCTTTATTCCCGTCCGGGACGGTTTATCCCACTCTTCAGCCATTGTTTGGGCGTTACTTGGCAGGCAAGATATCTATGATGTTCCAGAAATGGATATCCTCTATGCCAAATACATTGCAGATGAAATTAGGGCGAATCTGATCCAATTAGCCACCCTCATTTTCTATGTCAACTGGTATCTACTTGATAGCGTTTTGCAGGCGAACACAGAGATGGTTTTGCGCTTTTTCCGTCATGAGATAGATCATGTGTTGCTAGGCTTCGGGGCGCTGAACAAAAATTATATCCAGAACGACCGCTTCGGCAAGCTTCCCGATGAGAAGAGAAAAGATGTCCGTGAGGATTTTGCAAGCACGGAAAAGATGCTGCGTTATATTGAGAAAAACATGGAAATTCTTACGAAGCCTGCGCATCAGATTAAAACTGACAGAGATGGATTTCTTATTTTTAAGGAACTCCTGATTAAATGGGAAATCATGTACGAGGATGAACTACAGGATAAACGCCTAAAAATTTGGCTGCCTACCCCGAGCCTGCGTGACCCGCTTCGGCCAATGGTCATCGGCGATACGAGGCTAACCGAACAGATTATATACAACATAGTCAGCAATGCTATCAAATATTCCTACTGGGGATCCAATATCTATATCGACTGCAAAATGCCCCATAAAAATTCAGGGTATCAGGTGCTGACGGTGCGAGATTACGGAGCTTCCATGCCGCTAGGAGAACGGCCATACGAGTTGTATTTCCGGGACAACGATCAAAAGTTGAATATAGAAGGCAGCGGCATAGGACTTTATGTGGTGAAAAAAATCTGTGAGATACTGGGGTACAAGGTGAAACATGATTGCAAAAAAATATCTGACTATAATGTTCCCCTCATTGATAAGTATTTAAACCGAGAGTTTCGGCTGTACCCGAAAGATAAAAAGCTGACCGAAGCCCTTAGGGCGGCAAAAAAGCAGATCGCACAGGAATTTGGCCCAGAAAAAATGCGGGAAATCGTTCGTGCCAGGAACTCTGGACCAGGACTAAATGAGCGGCAATTGATTGACCAGATCGCAGTACCCACACATGAGGTGATGATAGAGGTACACATCCCAGTTCCTTCCGAAGACGATTATGAAGCTTACTTTTATCTGATCAAACAACGTTACAAGAATAATTGAGGAGGCAAGAGAAATGGGGAAAAAAATTTTAGTGCTAGACGACAAACGCAAAGTTCGGCGTGATATGAAGGCACATATCAAGAGAGAAGATCGGAGCAGCGATCTCCGCATTTGCGGGGATTGCTGTAGCGTTATCTATGAACTTGATCTTCTGAAATCAAAAGGCGAACAACCATTCGACCTGTTTATCTTAGACCTGAACATCAACACCATTGGCCTTACCGATGGAGAAGCGAAAAAAACTGAGAATGGCCTACGGACAGGTTGGGTTTTGTTCATCGATGAGATTTTAAAAAGAGATCCAGCAAACCGGGCGAAAGTAGTCTTCTTCTCTGGCTGGTTGAAGCGATTAGAGGATTATATTGAGTCCGTCGCAGCAAACAAGGACGAAAAGGAACTATATTACGAGTTAAAGAAGAATGGACGCTTGATTGAGAAAGCGGAAGGGTATGCAAGTCTAGATCAATTCATAGCTTCTTGAGAAAAATGAATCTATACAGCATTGCCTGCATAAACTATCACTCGTGTATCGCATAATGTAATATCCAGCCACTATTCAAAACCATTGTAATTGAAAAACCAGCCACTGCCAAAGGCAGGGGCCTGTTGAAACCTCTTGTTTCAC
>JGI24702J35022_10002692_pt1 | contig 10779 bp, 4 predicted proteins | sample TergutTh196P4_FD_35022 | JGI IMG/M metagenome (IMG submission 35022)
CGTGGGCGTTGGCGTCGGTGTCGGCGTCGGGGTGGGCGTAGGTGTTGGCGTCGGGGTGGGCGTCGGTGTCGGCGTCGGCGTTGGTGTTGGAGTCGGCGTTGGTGTTGGAGTCGGCGTTGGTGTTGGAGTCGGCGTTGGCGTCGGCGTCCATGGTTCGTCGTCGAGTTGGTAAACATATACGACATCAAAGGAATCCAGGCCACGGGTCAATATATATAGCCTGCCCGTGGCGCCGTCAAATGTCGCGCCCTGTATGTTAAGTATGTTAATTCCACCCACGGATCCGTCGAGGGGATAAGTTATGTTCGGAAAATCCACCCGATCATTGTATATCGGTTCGACTACATCACATTCCAAATCGCCATCCGCGACCAAAGCGAGATCTGCCGGGTCATATATATACCAACAGTTGAAATAGCGGCTGCTCAATGGTCCTCCCCCATAGTAGATAGTGCCGCAAACGACCCTGTTGACATATGCTATCGTCCTGATGTCGCCGTTCTCATAAGTCACTTCCGTTGTATAATCGTTTATGATAGGCGCGCCTTTCAGCGGATTTGCAAGAGTAATGATTTTGCCTTCCACGCCCGCGACCTTCACAGCCTCGTTTTGATAGCCATGCGCGCCCTGATCCAGCCAATCTGTGTTTATAAATATCTGGTCGCCGGGCATGATGTCGCCAATGTCTTCCACTTCAATCATATTGCCGGCGAGCGCCCGGACAACTTTCGTATTTGCATTTCCACTCGCCAATGTCGCAAAGGTGATGACGCCATGTTTATTCGCGCTGTCGATCCACACGCCTACCGGAGAATTCGTACCATAGGATCCCCATGTATACAAATCCCTATCAGGGGAAGAGGAAATGAAGTGCGGCATTGAAGCATTCAATCTGGCGGGGCGTTCAAAACCGAACACATGGGAGAGCAGGGCGATTGATGGCGTGGCGAGCCTGCTCATATGAGGCTCGACCGCAGGATCTGGCGGTTTGATAGCATATAGCGTCGGCCCCAAAGAGGCGCCATTAGAAATAATCGAGACGCCCCCGCCAAAACCTACTCCCAGCCTGCGCCCGCCTAAAAACGAGTCCGCGAACCAGTCGGGGATACCTGTCATCGAAAATGACCAGCGCTTTGCGCCATTTGGGTTAACCTCAGAAGGGATTATCCAATTGCCGACGCCTGTGCCTGTATGGGTTTCGTCGTTCAGGATCGAAAAGCCAAGGGCTGTATCCGGCCAGTAGTTATTATCGTAAGAAGTCACTCTTGTCCAATACATGCGTTGATCACGCTCGTCCCAATAAACGCGGGGTATTCCTGTTTCCGCGAGCCCGACTCCAGGATTCTCCGGCGAATAGCCTTCCGATATTTTTGTGATCTTGTCCTGGAAAATGTCCCCGAAACTCACATAATCGTTTTGCCGCGGATACGGCTTCGTCAATGAAATATTTTCCGGCGCCGGAACCTCAAGCAAATAGCCGCCCGGCAGGCGATTCGAATATGGGCCGGCGAGCGTGTAGAGTTTGAGTTCACCGTCTATATAGCGATGGGTCAATCCGGTGTAGTAACCCAGATATCCGCCGGCCAGCATCCCCTCGGGCAGCGTGAACGCGCCGATGAAATCGAAATCGTCCGGCATGACGACGGACTTGTCCAGTTCCGGGGGCCTGTCGGGCAGCGGCGTACGCGTGGGTGTGGGCGTCACCACCGGCGTAGGCGTCGGCGTGGGCGTCACCACCAGTGTAGGCGTTGGCGTAGGCGTAGGCGTTGGCGTGGGTGTCGCCACCGGTTCAGTGATTGCCCCTACGGTAAAAGCCGGCTGCCCGGACGGGGCGTTGTATTTCCAACTATCGGGGCCATAGAAGCCATACCCCTCAACTGTTACCGTATCCGTTCCTTGCGCCGCGCTTGTATAGGTAACTGTTCCAAAGGACACATACACGGAATCGTCGTTAATCACGCCGTTCAACGCCGGTTGAGTAGAAACGGTTGCGCTTGTATTGCCGTCATAAGGCTTTGAGGCAACAACACCGTTTGTGTCCCAAGTCAAGGCTATCTTGCTGATTGTGAAGTTGCCGCTAGTCCCGCTTCCAGCATATATATTACTGACCAGCGTTGCAATAGCGTTGTACACGCCGGGGTTTGCTGGTTTATCGGCGGAATTATACGCTGTGCCGCTACTGTCGGCAAGTATTCCTGCATAACTGTATGTGAAACTGTGCGTTCCAATATCTCTTGCAACCGAAGCAATGGGGTTACTTAGAAAAGAACCGTATTCTATGCTTTCGGGCGTAGTCACCTCAACTTTTACAGGGATTTTCTCAGTCAGCGTCAATACAACACTGGTAGTCGTATCGTTATAATTTTCAATCCCGCTAACAGCAAGAGGGATAACAGCGGTATCCCCTTCGGCGCCGCCTAAAATCCTGAATGATATGCCCGTGGATGTTGACGTCAAATCTGAGATAAAGCTTGCCGCATTTCCTGTGATCGCCCCGTTCTGGGTAAATGTTAAGGCGCTGTTTTCAGACAAATATCCTTCGAGTAAAGTTGTCAGGTCAACATCCTGTACTTCAGTGCTGATTAGTCCCGCGATTGAGGAATACTGCGGCAGCGCGCCGATATTACCTTTTGCGATTGTCTCCGTAGCTTCTGAGGTTACGCTTCCAACACAATTTTGAGCAGTAATCGTGACGGTAATCGTACTGCCGATGTCTTCCGGCAAAATAACGTAATAGTTATTTCCGCTGTATCCGATGTCTTCCGTACCGTTTCTCTTCCATTGGTACGACAGCACGGCAGGCGTGGCGTTCTGAGTTGCCGTCAGCCCCGTGGTATTTGCAACGAGCCACGAGTCGCCATATCTTGCAGGGCCGTCGATTGTTACCACGCCGCCTAGCACCGGCGCCACATCACCAACAATCACGCTTCCGCCAACGAGAGCCGGTTCGATCAGGACGTTATTTTCACCATATGTGTTGAGTGGGTCATACGTGAGATTGATCGGGTATACGCCATCCTCTGCGCCGGGCAGTATTGCGAATTTGAGGCTGAGAATCGCTCCACCGCCGTAGTTATTCAAACCGGCGCCGCTGATCCACAACGCGTTATAAGGATTCCCTGACGGGTTCTGAGAGGGGGTAAACGTCATCCCGTCCCAGGAGGATGTTATGTTTTCCAGTTTTAAGGCGCCTTCGTCGTATCCGATTCCCAGCCCCAGGCTAATAATCCCCGGGTTGTTTTCAAATGACACGGTCAGCACTGCCTCACCGCCCGCTGAACCAGTCGCATTTGAAACGTGGATCGTTGGGGCGGTTATTTCATTATATGTAACAATCAATCCGTTCCATAATGAACCCGCCTCTCCGTATTCTGTCGCCCCAAATGGTACAATCGCCCTCGCGCCTGAACGTATGCCCTCAAAAGCGTTTGCATAGACGACAGGCGGCGACGCCGACTCGAAATACACATCGTACAGATTACTACAACCACTAAACACAAATACGTCAATTGTTTTTACGCTGACCGGAATATTTACGCTTGCTAAATTGTTACAACAAAAAAACGCCCCGTCAACTATTGCAACAACACTGCCCGGAATATTAAAGTCGGTCAGCCCACTGCAGTAACTGAACGCAGAACGGCCAATAACCGTTATAGTGTCCGGAATTATAACGTTTTTCAGGCTGGAGCAATATGAGAATGTATTATCACTTAATGACGAAATACCGCGGGGGATCTCAATATCCGTCAAACCAACGCAACCAAAGAACGCCGCAGGGCCGATGGTTGTGACGCCGCCCGGGATTTCCACGCCGGTCAGGCGCTCACAGTCGCGGAACGCGGACTCGCCTATTGATGTAACGCTACCGGGAATCGAATAAAGGCTATCTGTTTTTCCAGCCGGGTAACTGATTATTTCCGTTTTATCTTTGTCAAACAGGACGCCGCCCTCGGTCACATAGTTCGCATTGCCGTTTTCCAGACCTATGCCGGTTAAACTTTGACAACTGCTGAACGCCGCGCTGCCAATAAATGTAACGCTGTTTGGGATTTCAATATCCTTAAGAGCGTCGCAACCGGCGAACGCATAACTGTCTATGGACATAACCCCTTTTGAAATTTTCACGCTTTCAAGGCCTTTGCAATTAACAAACGCGGATGCGCCTATTGACGTTATGCCATCCGGTATCACAATGCTCTTCAGGCTGTTGCAGCCGGCGAATGCAGCTGCGCTAATTGACGTCATGCCATCCGTGATTTCTATGCCTGTAAAACTAACGCAATCATAGAAAGCATAGGCGCCTATAGATCTTAAGCCACTCGGGAATTCCATGTCTATAAGGTTTTGACAGGAATAAAACGCTAAGTCGCCTATTGACGCAACGCTTTCCGGGATTTCCACGCTCGTCAGGCTAGTGCAATAATAAAACGCCCTATCTCCCACTGCGGTCACTGTATAGATTTTACCTGAGTATATGACTAACTCCGGTATGGTCACTGATGTTGAAGACGTTAGAATTGCCGCTTGACCGTCTCCTACCTGAACCGTTCCGGTATCTCCGGATTCGTACAGAACACGGTAAACAACGCCATTATATGAAAAAACATCACCATCCGCCGCCTGCGCTGGAGTAACGCCAACGCCGCCAAATACGCCAAGCGCCAATACCATTACAAGTATCGATGATATTAGCCTTTTTTCCTTCTTCCTAAATGTGCTTATCATTTTGCTCCATTTTTCCGAATTTCCAAATATGCTTGTCAATTTTTTCATTGTCTTGCCTCCCCTAATAAAAAATTCATTTGTATTGAAATTAAAAATCAATTTGGGACTCGCCAAACATACAAGCTGGGAACATGCTCCACATCGTAATAGTAACATGTATGTTTTTATTAAACAATATATTGTAAAAGATTTAAGGAACATATTTAGGCGGAGGCGGAGTACAATCTCCATCTGAAATCTTGATGCTTTACAACTTATAGAAGCCGTAATGCGAGAAGTAGCCTTAAGGTCCGGGCTGTTTAAATTGGGCTTACTGTATGCCTCCCCCTATATCTTAGCCAGGACGTCAGAGAACAACTCATAATTTTGCTTTACGCCATCGTTAAGGTCAATCTCAATGCGTCTATCCGCGAGGCGGTTGACTCTTTCCTCGAATGCACTGATTTCAATCAGCTGTTCCGCTATCTTTCTATATTGTTTTATTAACTTCACACGCTCACTGGCGCCAATAACAGTATCAATCGCCTGCTCAACGATCGCGAGTTGTTCTCGGTAACGCTGCTGTTGTTTATGAACATAATCCGTTTGTAATGTGGTTAGCAAATCGCTGGTATAGCGGTGCATATACGTTAAAGCCTTGAAAGCGTTCTTTTTTCCGCTGTCAAACAGCCAGTATATCGGGCGCTTCCGGTAGTTCTTGCAATGATCCCTGAAAAAAAAGTTGAGGAAGTAGTTCCTGATGACATCGCGCGGCTTGCTCAACTCCCGGGGCCGCGCCGCGCCGCGCGTTGCACCGTCCTGCTCTGCTCCGCCTTGCTCTGCCGTGTCCTGCTCTGCTCCGTTATGTTCTGCTCCGTTCTGTTCTGCTCCGTTCTGTTCTGCTCCGTTCTGCTCTGCTCCGCCTTCCTCTGCTCCGCCTTGCTCTGCCGTGTCCTGCTCTGCTCCGTTATGTTCTGCCGCACTCCGCTCTCTTATACCACGCTCTACAGCGCCCTGCCTCAACCGGCCCTGCTCTGCTCCGTTATGCTCTGACGCACTCCGCTCTCTTATACCACGCTCCGCTCCGCCTTGCTCTGCTCCGTTATGCTCTGTTCCGTTATGCTCTGTCGCGTCCTGCTCTGCTCCACCTTGTCCTGCTCCGTCTAGCTGAACCGTACCCCGCTCTGCATTACTTCGCTCTGCTGCGTCCTGCTCTGCTCCACCTTGTCTTACTGTGCCGCGCCCTTCCCCACCCTGGCCACGGAAGGGGGCTAGCGCGCCGGCAATGAATCTTAAGTTCTCTTCTAAGGTATCAACTCCGTATACCTTTCGGATAAAATCGACTAATCTGCTCACGACGTCGTCTTCGAAGCATCCATTATCACAAATTGGGAGTATCCCCTCGCGACACGGCAGGTATAATTCACGCCATGGCATATACAATTCAGAGTGGTTTAATGAATCGGCGCCCTTCTTTTTTGCCGACTCCTTTATCAAATCAATTTTTTCGTTATAATCCCATTTACCACCCGCAAAGAATAATCCGTCTTCGTAGATTGTATACCGACCGAACATACAGCCTACCGCATAACTCATGAGTGAGCGTATCTCACGCCTCATGTCGGCTCGTCGGACAGTCACATTCTTTTCCTCGACTTCCGGCATAAGTTCGTCCTGCAAACCGTATATTTCGATGAAGAGGCGGTTGAGTTCTTCCTCATTGGATTTGAGGGCGTAGAACCGATCGTCGCATTCTTGCCGCCATGCTGAAAACATGTCAGAGATTAGTGTACTCATGATTATTCCACGGCTCTCCTTTCAACATACGATACGAAATTCGTCCTCACCTCTATTGTTAGCTTGTCCCGGCTCGCGGCTTAATATAAACGTGAATTATTGGCTCAAACCTTGTATACACTCGCATCCATTGAATATCGAAAATCGTTTTAAACAATTATTTATCGCGTCCTGCATTTTTTTCGCGCGCTTAACACTATCCTCGTACCAGACGTTTTTAACAATAAGCGTGTTCGATTTCCGGTCGCATATCGCTTCAACGCGCCCGATAAAACGCTCTCCATACAGTATTGGCAGGACATACGCCCCGTATTTCCGTTTATCCGCAGGAGTATATATCTCCCATTTATATTCAAACCCGAACAGCGCCTTTACCAGTTTTCTGTCCCAAATCAAACTGTCTAAGGGCGCTATCAGTTCACAACGGGGAAAGAACTCGCCGACGGACAAAACCGTTTCCAGAACAGCCCTGTCATCCTCGCGGATATAAAGTGCATCATTTAAGCCTTCGACCGCAACCTCGAATATCATGCCTCCGCCAAGCAGCGTTTCAAACGCCGCGTTTCGTTCCGGCGTTTTTATTCTTAATCCGAGCCACGCGTCGCTTGCCCTGTTCCACAGCATGCCTACCGCGCCAATCCTTCGTCTTATATGCCACGCGAAGCGTTCGCCGTCAGAATTGAACGGCGGCGGGGCGTTCAGTATTTCCTCCGGGATGTAATCTTTCATAAAGGCGTAGCTTTTGTTTGAACCGGTCTTGTGGTGGATGATAAGCTCCCAGCGAAAATACATGGACTCCAGAGCCGCGCGAGGCAATGAGGTTAATACGCCCCAATGCCATTCAATCGTTTCATCAATACCGACTTCGGCGGAGGAAATATTGCCGCGCTCTGTTATAAGCTGACGAATCAGCGGCTCAATCTGCCTGACCGCTTCTCCGCCCAGCCTGTCATATGCTTCGGCATAACCAACGCCCGGCTTTTTGTAAAAGATCGCCGGAATATCCTCCACGGCAAAGATAGAGAGATTTTTATCGAAATGGTCAATTAAACTGCGGTCTTTGTAAAGCAGCTCGTCCAGCAGTTCCTTAGAATAGTTTTTGACCCGCGCATTGAGCGCGATATCTGCGCTTCTACCACACACGTCCACAGGGTCGTATTGAACACAGCCCGCCTGACGGATAAAATTAAGCGCGCCCTGCTTACCGATGAACTTGTGTTTGCCGAGTAGTCCGTGTTTAAGCAACATAAATTGCCGCGCCTGACGGTTGGTTAGCAAAAGCATTGGTTATCTATCCCTCGTGAAATTATACGCCGAAAAATCTTTTATGACGGCTATTAAAAGGTATCGGCGCACAACTGATTAGCATGATTAATATACAAAAAAATAAATATCTTCTTTTCACTTTTTCACTCCACCATCATCCAAAATATGCTTCAGCTCTGTTCGAAATCTCCTACGCTGTCAGCTCTGTTCGATATCTCCTACTCTGTCAGCTCTGTTCGAAATCTCCTACTCTGTCAGCTCTGTTCGAAATTTTCAGATCCTGTTTCATTTCTCCATCATCCAGTCAATCGCGTTTAACTGCCGGATGCCATTGTGGTTTGTCCCCGCGCCGATCTCGTCCAGTGTTAGCAGAACTTTCGGATGATGATCCCTGATTTTCTCTAAGGGTGCAAGCTCGCGCCATAATGTGTTCTCATCCAGCACCGACGCCGCTACTTGATAGTATGTGGCGCCATCCGCGCCCTGTGCGACAAAATCAACCTCGCCGTCGATAAGATGTCCAATATTGACGCGATAACCCCGGCGTAGCAGCTCCAGATAAACTACATTCTCCAGAATATGTCCCTGATCTGCCTTACCGCTCCCTAAAAGGTACTGTCGCAGGCCGAGGTCAGCTATATAATATTTTTCGAGGGAAGCCAGGTATTGCTTGCCCTTGATGCTATATCGGGTTGCTTGACAGACCATCATACTATCTATCAGCCCTTTTAAGTATTTTTCCACTGTTTTTTGGTCGATTTTTCGCCCCTCGGAGGTCATGGTGTTAGCAATTTTACTTGCTGAAGTCAAGTTCCCGATGTTATTGAAAACAAACCGCACTACGCTCTCCAGCATCGTCACGTCGGACACCCTGAGCCTTGCTACAACATCCTTGAGCAATATGGAGGTATATACGCCCTCAAGGTATTCGCGGATATCCTTTTGCCTTCCACTCAGCTGTAAAGTGTAGGGGAAGGAGCTTTCTTCCAAATACAACGCATATATTTCATTCTTCGTCAGCGGCTTTTTTGGTGCGTACAAAGTAAGCCCCTGGCAGTACTCAGCGAATGACAACGGCAGCATTTTTAATTCCACATACCGCCCGCTCAAGAGCGTTGCAAGTTCCCCGGACATGAACCAGGCGTTTGAGCCTGTGATATATAAATCCACATTTTTCTTAATGAACAGACTGTCCGCCGCTTTTTCAAATTGTGCAACGTGATGGATTTCATCCAGAAATATATAGTTCATCCTATCCGGAAGTAAAAGCGGTTTGATGAAATCGTACAACAGGCGGTAATTCTTAAGATGTTCGTAGTCAAGATCCTCAAAATTGACGAAGATAATCTGTTCTTTTGCCACGCCATTTTCAAGTAGCCAATCCCGGTAGATGTCAAGCAGAGTGGATTTCCCTGAGCGCCGGATGCCTGACACGACCTTTATGATCTGTCTGCCCTTCCCGCGTATTAGAAAGCTAAGGTATTCCGGACGGTCGATTCTTTGCATATACACATTACCTCAACGGTTAGTATGCACATTATATTCCTGTAAAATACACGCGTCAATAAGTTTGAGGAGTATAATACGATAAATTTGAGTTTGGTCAGGTTAGGTTAGGTAATGTGGTGATTGTCTGTATTGCTGATTGGAAATCCATTGTAAATTCTGCGGTATATATGCTATATTGGGTAGTGTTGGATTTTTTTATTGGATGCAGTGATAATATAAATAAGCTAAACTCTCCAATACGGGCTTCGCCCGCAACCCAACTCGGCTCGGCGAGCGCGGTTCCCCTCGCCTCACGCGGACGATGTCCGCACACCGCGCCATTCGCGCGGTGTTGGCAACTTAATCCGTAAACAACTTGTTTTTCATTTGCGCTCCTGGGGATTAAATTGCTGTTATCCTACTTTAACTAAGCTTGACGAAAGGCATCTTGTATGCGAAGTGTAATGAAATCCAAGCCGGTATTTTTACCGTCTATAATGCAAAATACTACGTTGGCGCCGCGGGCGGCGTTGCCGTTGCGGGCAGCGTTACCGCCGCGCGCGGCGCGATTATCGTTTCGCTCTACACTGTTATTGCGCGTGGCGTTATCGCTATTTGCCGCGCTATCAATTTGTGCTGTACTGCTGTCGGCTTCCTGTTCCATATCTGATGACAAGTCATTCAAAGTCGGCCTTTATGAAAGCGGCGCCCCCCTTGTGTTTATGGAAGACAAGCGAACCATGACCGGCTTTGAAGTTGAGCTCGCAAATCTTATCTCGGATCGCATGGGCGAAAAGCCCAGTATTGAACTGCTCGCACTCGAAGACATACCCGCCGCATTGGAGAACGGATCCGTCAGTTGCGTAATATCATCTTTAGAACAGATACACGTTATCATGGAGAAATATGACGAGACGGCGCCTTTTATCGAATATGGGACTGTCATAGTGAAACTTGCGGACGATGGCTCAATAATTAACCAGTATAGCCTTACGGGAAAACAAGTTGGGACCACGATAGGCACAAGCGCTGAAGCACTGTGTGAGGAGTTTTTAAAGGAAATATTTTTTGATCTGAGGAAGTATGACCTTCCAAACCAGCCCTTTCAGGAGCTTTGGCTAAAGAAAAAGGACGCTGCTGTCGTCGATGAGTTTATGGCTAGATATTACGAAAAGAATGACCCACAAGTATATAAAATCCTCGATTTGGTTTTCCAAGGAAGACAATATGGAATAAGGCTTTCAAAAACCATCAGCGAGGAAAAGGCGGAAGCAATCACAGACGCGCTACAAGAAATCAAGACAGACGGCGCCTTATCAGAATTATACATGAAATGGTTCGATTTTGATTTTACTCCTGTTTCTAATGCGGGCTAGCGCCCGCAACCCAACTCGGCTCGGCGAAGCGCGGTTCCCCTCGCCTCACGCAGACGATGTCCGCGCACCGCGCTGTTCGCGCGGCGATTAGCAACTTCCGGCTTAAACAACTCGTTTTTTATTGGCGTTCCTGGGCCGTAAGTTG
>JGI24702J35022_10002693_pt1 | contig 10774 bp, 8 predicted proteins | sample TergutTh196P4_FD_35022 | JGI IMG/M metagenome (IMG submission 35022)
GCGGTCCATCCACAACAACCGCCTGCAGGTGATCAACCAGTACGAGCAGGCCGGCGGCGCTCACGAGACGCGCTACGACGTGACCATCCTGGTCAACGGCCTGCCGCTGGTGCATGTCGAGCTGAAGCGGCGCGGGGTGGCCATCCGCGAGGCCTTCAACCAGATCAGGCGCTACGACCGCGACAGCTTCTGGGCAGGCAGCGGGCTTTATGGGTTTATCCAGATATTCGTCATATCCAACGGCACGCACACCAAGTACTACTCCAACACCACGCGCGAGTCGCATGTCAGAGAGCAACGCGAGAGCGAGCGGCGGCGGTCGAGGAAGACCTCCAACAGCTTCGAGTTCACGTCGTTTTGGGCCGATGCTAGCAACAAGACCATCCCCGACCTGGTCGACTTCACGCGGACGTTCTTCGCCAGGCACTCGCTGCTCAGCGTGCTCACCCGCTATTGCGTCTTCACCAGCGAGCAGCAGCTCCTGGTGATGCGCCCCTACCAGATCGTGGCGACCGAACGCCTGCTGCGGCGCATCGTCGTCTCTACCAACTACCGCCAGACCGGCACCACCGACGCCGGCGGATACATCTGGCACACCACCGGTTCCGGCAAGACGCTCACCAGCTTCAAAGCCGCCCAGCTGGCCACGTCTTTAGATACTGTGGATAAGGTCCTGTTCGTGGTCGACCGTAAGGACCTCGATTACCAGACGATGGCCGAGTACGACAAGTTCGAGAAGGGCGCAGCCAACTCCAATACCTCCACAGCTGTGCTTCAACGCCAGCTGGAAGACCCCGAGGCGCGCATCATCATCACCACCATCCAAAAGCTGGACGTCTTCGTCAGCCGCAACCGCGAGCACCCCATCTACCGGCAGCATGTCGTGATCATCTTCGACGAGTGCCACCGCTCCCAGTTCGGCGAGATGCACCGCAAAATCACCCGGGCTTTCAAGAATTACCACCTCTTCGGCTTCACCGGCACGCCGATCTTCGCGGTCAACGCCGTGAGCGGCGGCAACCCCCTGATGCGTACCACCGAGCAGGCCTTCGGCGAGCAGCTACATTCCTACACCATTGTTGATGCGATCACAGACGAGAACGTGCTGCCCTTTCGCATCGACTACGTCGACTCGGTCCAAGCCGGGGCGGAGATCATAGACAAGCCAGTCCGTGCCATTGATGTGGAGAAGGCCCTGGCTGCACCGGAGCGCATCAGCGCCGTGGTCGCCTACATCCTGGAGCATTTCGCCCAGAAGACCAAACGCGGGCACCGCTACGAGCTAAAAGGGCGGCGGCTGGACGGCTTCAACTCGATATTCGCCGTGTCATCTATTCCCATGGCCAAGCTCTACTACGAGGAGCTGCGTGCCCAGTTGGCCCAGGGGCTGGCTGACGGCAGCATCCCTTCCGACCGCCAGCTGAGTGTTGCCCTGATCTACAGCTACTCTGCCAACGAGGACGACCCCGAAGACGCCCTGCCCGACGAGGACTTCGACAACAGTCGGCTGGATGCCAGCTCCCGTGACTTCCTGGAAGCCGCCATCGCCGACTACAATGAGAGGTTCTCAACGAACTTCTCCACAGCCTCTGACAGCTTCCAGAACTATTACAAGGATGTCTCGGCCCGGGTCAAGAACCGCGAAATCGACCTCCTGGTCGTGGTCAACATGTTCCTGACCGGCTTCGACGCCACCACTTTAAACACTCTTTGGGTGGATAAGAACCTGCGCCTGCACGGCTTGATCCAGGCCTTCTCCCGCACCAACCGCATCCTGAACCGGGTCAAGACCTTCGGCAACATCGTCAGCTTCCGGAACCTGGAGCAGGCCACCAATGAGGCACTGGCCCTGTTCGGCGACCGCGATGCCGCCGGTATCGTGCTGCTGCGGTCATTCCGTGACTACTACGAGGGCTACTCAGATGGCGGGGTTTGGGTGCCTGGCTATGTGAATCTGATCGCTCAGCTGGTCGAGGGTTTCCCGCTCGGCGAGCCGATTGTCGGCGAGGAGGCCGAGAAGGAGTTCATCCGCCTGTTCGGGATGATACTTCGACTGCGCAACATACTGACTGCCTTCGACGAGTTCGCTGAGCTGGACATCTTAAGCCTGCGCGACCTGCAGGACTACCAGGGCGTCTACCTGGACCTGCGGGACAAGCTGCGCGACAAGTCAGACAGCGACAAGGAGAATATCAACGACGACCTGGTCTTCGAGCTGGAGCTGATCAAGCAGATCGAGGTGAATATCGACTACATACTGATGCTGGTCGAACAGTACCATGCCACGAACTGCCAGGACAAAGCCTTGTTGACTGCGATCGACAAGGCCGTGGGCTCGAGCATCGAGCTGCGCAGCAAGAAGCAGCTGATCGAGCTTTTCGTGGCATCGGTGTCTGCCGCCACCGTGGTCGAGCGGGACTGGCAGCGCTTCGTGACCGAGCGCAAGGAGGAGGAGCTTGCCTCGTTGATTGCATCGAGGGGCTTGCGAGACGCCGAGACCAGACGTTTTGTGGAGATAGCCTTCCGTGACGGGGTGCTTAAGACCTCCGGGGTAGAATTCGATGGGCTGCTACCGCCGCTCTCGCGCTTTGGCGGTGAAGGCGGTGGGAGTGCAGATCGGGTGGTTTTGAAGCAAGCGCTTGCTGAGTTGCTCAGCGACTTCTTCGAGAAGTACTTCGGGCTGGTGTGAGGGAATAATAGATGGAAACCGACGAGCTGGCTGATTCTACATCGTCAGATTTACCAAGCAAAAAGGATAAAGCTGACGAAACTGTTTTGAATCGAATAAAAGAGCTATATGGCTCAATGGAGAGCACAACGATGTCTTCCGAATCCTTCTCGCTGTCTAAGCTTGAGGATATGGAGCTTGAGTGAATATAGCTTCAATCTGATTCGGCATGCACTGTGTATGAAATATTCCTATTTATCTCATAAAATAGTGTATAAATAGTTCATAGATATTCATTGATGTAGGCTCAGCTGGTAGTTGAGTCTTTGCTTGTGGAACCGGTCGTGTAGACTATTTTCTGAAAATTACTCCTTAAGGTCTTTACCTTTATCCAATCATCCTCTCCTCTTCAACTGTGTATGCTCCGATTTGGCTGGCTTTGCTGTACAGCAAGCTCATATCTAAGCAGCGTCTCCCAATGAGCCATTCATCGCTCTGCCCGATGCAAAGGGAGCCGATAAGGCGTAAGGCCGACTCTCTGTCATAGAAGGTCCTAACGACACGGGTGCACGCTAAATCTCCTCGTTGAAGCGCTCAAGACCGTTAGTCGCCTGACATGTTTTTGATGCCCGGCTGGTAAGGTCCTGCCAGGTATCATCTTCTAGCATCAAGACTACCGAAGACACCTTGTCTTCTCATAGGCCAGCTACTTCTCTTGCCTACAAGGGTTGTGTCGATAGTTTTGCGCAAATCTGATAAGCTTGCCGTTTCTCTCGGTTATCTTACAAGCTAATGCGGAAGTGCATGCTAGCTTACTGCCTGTAAGCCTAGCTCCTCCTCACTTTCTGCCTCCTCCAATCTCGATATATCCAGATACCAACTTTGACCCCAATTACTTTCAGCTACATGCCTGCAGCGAGCAGCGACTGACATCGATGCAGGCTCGCCGTCAGGGAATACGCCCCCTGCCTTGACCCGTTGCTTGGTCTCACGGTTTAGGCGCTCTAAGTCATTGTCGGTGCAGGCCCTCACCCAGTGCCCAAAGGGAAAAGACCTGTCCATGTAGGCAGGTTTCCCTTTGATGCCTGGCTCGGCAGCACTGGCTGCCTACGCAGCCTAGCCGGCGTTTTGGCAAGGACGTGTCGGCAGAAGCGGGCTACACACCACCGGTGCTTGGCCTTAGGGAAAGGCCTCTTCTGCTGCCCCATTCATGCCAAGCGGCTTGTCTGCGACGATTAGCCTGGCACCGGCAAGGCCGCGCCCCTTCAATCCGCAGAAGGACTTAAACCCAAGGCCCCTTGTATTCCCTAAGGCCTGTCCTACAGCTTATGGCTTTTACGGTACCCGTCCTTGTCTACGCCAATCGAGACGAGCACTGGGACGTTTCCTTCCTCATCAGCCCAGGAACGTTTGACGGCAGTCCCGTCCACTCAGGCATATGGATACCCGCCGCGAGGCCTCCTTGTCCGCCATACCCAGGCCCTTGGACAGGCCTGCTTATTCAACCTGGGTATTGCAAACGCCTATACCTCGGTGTCTCAAGGCATTCTTTTGGTATCGGCTGTCCTCTGGCAGGCACGCCGGCAAGACACGTTCCGACAGGCGCCTCTTTTACTGGACCCTCTCGGCGGCGTCAGCGACCGATGGCTGCTGCCTGGAAGGCTGTCCCTTTTAGCTTGGGCATTTTCAACTCTACATCGCTGGCCCTAGCGGCGGCTGTCCTGGCGCAGTGGCCGGCGTGGTACCCGTCTCGCTCATAGCGTCCTGCGTTCAAAAGCTGGGTTGCCTCCTCGTCAAGCAAGGCGTCGAAGGCCTCCTCGACGGCTCAGCGGACAAGCCCTGGCAACTCTGGCTATGTCGCAGCCTCGTCAAACTGTATGGTTCTTTTCGGACATAGTCTTTCCTTTTCCCTGATTATTCGTTTTCATGTCAAAGACGATTGTAACCAATAAAAGCCGCAGGCTATGTCCTTTCCCTGTTCAGGATTTTCAAAGTGCGCAAAACACGTTACACCATCCTTATAACAAATAAACCACAGTACAAAGGTTATGGTATATCTTAACTATTGTAAAATGAGCATTTCAGCATTATGATTCATCTTGTTTTACGATACCCACTCTATAGCAATACCACATAATTGTAATGTAACATAGACGAATATTACTATTATGTCAAATAGGTACAAGTAATCATGGGATCCCAAGCTTTGGATCATTCGTGACCAACAAATCATATAAATGAGAATATTAGTTGACTGAGTATCAGCTTTAGATCTGCTCAATGCATACCTTAGTATTACCTTGCTCAAATAGTCAACTGTAAAACCACCAAATATTATTAATATAAAAATAGTACCAAATTTTAATAATATATTTGCATATATCATTATGGTATTTATCTTAAATATTATAGAATCCGAATAAAAGCATGCAAGTGAATAGTTCGCTGCTAATGTAATCCCAAAACAGAATAATTTATTAGCCTTTATTCTCGACCAAATATCAATATTTATTATATTCCCATTTGTTTGAACTGTTTCAATTATTCTGTCTCTAAGTCTGAATACCTTTCCTACAAACTTATTCTCTGTTTTTATCGACCTAAGTATATTATTCTTCTCCTCTAAGGTGTTGAAAATCAAATTTTTCATAAGTTTAAGCTTTATATATGGTTCTTGAATATAAGAGTACTCAAAAAAACCATCCCTCATTTGGCTATGAAACTGTCCTGCTTCAGTTGCCGTTAAACCGAGATAAAACACTACTTGTAATGTACCTCTACCATCAGCTTGACGTGTAGTTATCGCATCTAAGTACCATTTGGGAATATTTCTTGCGCTAACAAAATTAAGATCCTTTTCAGCAAATACTGGTAAAACAGGTAGATTGTTCGACCCCGAACCAACATACATCAGCTCGGCTTTATCCCTAGTAGAAAAGTAAATTATAATAACTGTTGAATCTTCATTAGTACGTTCTTCTATAACTTTTTGAAGTTTCCAGTCATCACAAATTAATTCAGAATATCTTCCAATTACCAGGATAAGCAAATCGTATGTTTTTTCGTTAATAATAATGAATACCCAATACTATACAGCAAACTGACCAAACTTTAGATAGTTTCATTTAAAGCTTTATCAGCATTTTAAATTGTATGCTTCAACAAACACCCTGAACAGTTCTAATGCTGTTGGTCGTGCAGCAGAATCGCTAAGGCTTCCCTTTATCAAGTTTGCAAAATCTAGGCCTATTTCGTTTTCTAACCGGTTCATTGCGTTACTGGATCTGTAGATGAGAGACCGACGAGGACCTATGTGGTATAACCTGAGTATAACTAGTCCTATTTTATAAACATCGGATTCTTTATTTTGAACAAAAGATTGTACTAAATATTTTTGTCCGTCATATCTACTTTTGTTAGTTTCCATAACCCTTTCATATGCCCGTAGAGCATATATAGACTCAGGTGGTCGATAGCTTGGTGATTGTGGTTGCTCAATTGATTCTAAAACTTTTCTAAACGAGTCAACATCAATGAACAAAGCTCTATTTCTTCTTTGATTTTCTGGATCAATGTATATGATTATGTTTGTTGAGCTTATGTCACCAATAACATAGTTATATTCATGAAGAGTTTTTATAATAAGTAGCAAGTCATATACAATCTTCGCTCTCCCCACATCATTAATTATAGGCAAGTTTAAATGTCTTCTCATATCATCATCATTTATAATAAATTCAAATTGCGAGAGTGTCCTTACCATACTGTTATAACCTTCATAATAGGCGTAGAATGCGTCAGGTATTAGACTCATTGCAAAACCACACATTTTCCCGTTCTCGGAAACTAAATATCTAGGCCATGTTGTATGCCGGTCTATTATTCTTTTTATGTCAGGTATTGCATCATCTCTGTCTCGTATGAGTGACCTGATATGATTCTCTATTGCACCAGCTTTTCCTGCAAGTATAGATTCGTTATACTTCTTTATTGCGATTTTTACTTGCACACTCTCTATGAACATTCCTTCCGGTATTTCGTATACGTCACCTTGCGTACCCTTACCAATCTTCTCAACTTCATTAAAACGTCCAAATTCGATCATATCATTCATTATTTGCGTATCCTTTTATTAGTATTCCTGTTTTATCATCTGAACCTTGATAAACTGAAACATCAATTATTCTCACATAGTCTATTAGACTAGTGCACCTAAGCAATTCATACTGCAAAAAACCACCTAGCTGGTTCTTACCTCGACCAATCCTTTTTCCTAAACCATCTGTTGTTAGAAAAATGCTTTGGTTTGTTTCAAGCATTCCATTTACAACTTGTGGATCTCCCGGTTTCCCTGGAAGAGCCACTACATCGTTTGAAGCCATAGATTCCTGATTAGTATTTGTTGCTTTTATTGAAAACCAACCTTTTACAGGATCTATTATATATATGGCACCATCACCAGCTATTGTTACACTTATATATGACCTATCTTCGAAAGAGTTCGCTTCGACAATGACTAGCTCAAGTGTTGAGGCCCATCTTTTGAGGTAGTCTTGCACTTTCCATCCACTCGGAGCTCTACTTTTACAAAACCTTAATGCTTCGTCGACTAATGTATTTGCTATTTTGGTCCAGTCAATTAACTTAAAATCATCCTTATTCCTTCCTTCTAGTTCAGATTTAAGCTTTTCAACCGTATTCCTTGATAGGAATTTTGATAATTGATGCGAATCGCTAGCTTCAGATACACCGTCAGCAATAACTGCTATTACCCATTTTGTATCATCGGTGCCAAATTGCTCACCAATTGCATAGTTATCTTGTCTTACACGAGCTTCTGAATAAAACGATGCCCCTCGTAATGATGCGCCTAGCACCAATTGATTACCAATAACAGCAATATCAGCTGATAGATCCTCTTGATGCTGGATCGAGTCAGTTTGTAACGCTGTTCTTGGAACAGTCTCATATGACCCGGGCATATCCCCGTTCGGTTTCGGTATAACAAACCTACCATGACATAAGAGTGCTTTATATTCTGTACCTTTTGACCATTTATTCTCATCGTTTACTCGATCGGTGCAACTTGCAATTTCTTCGTTTACTAGATCATAATCACTGCTAAATGTATTACCAATTCCACCGGCATAATTCTCTTTTGGATATTGTGGTTGTTGTATGATACCGACATTCTGTGTATCAGTTTTTTGTTCTAAGCTGTCTGCTTTGTTTTTTGTTTGTTTAAAAAAATCGCTTGGGTAAGAAATCTTCTCTTGTCCTAATGTGCTTGTATTTATACTGTCTGGAGACGTTACCCTAATTGTCACAGTTATTGGTGATGTATTGACTGGCGAATTATAAAAATAGCTTTTCTTAGTTTCTAATACAACAGCCTCCACACTTTTAAAATCGAAATTGTCATCTTCATCAAATTGTACAGTGATAGCCTGGCAACCTTTAATCGATGCTTCTTTAAGTATTTTGTATACTACATCTCTTAAACTACCAGAATCATATGTTCTAGATGAATAAGATTCATCTGATTTACTACCATGAAGTGTTATATAAAAGGTAGTTGAGCCAACTTGCCGATTGAACCTCGCGTTTAAGACGCTTTGTTTTTTACTAATATTAAAGGTGTAGGTTTCACTGTTCAGACCGCGTAACATTGTCTACCTTTCGATACTGATAATTTAACTTATTCAGGAAAATTCGTCTCCTAGACTAGCAGAAGATGCTGCTTTTGCTTTAGTTAAGCACAGATCATTAAATGACGGTTAAGTATTTACTTGTACGTAACCGTCGGAGCAAGTCACCAATCTACATCAAGGCTACCAAATGAATCTCTTAACTCCTCTCCATCATCGGTATTTGTTGCATTTGTTGCATCATATGCTGCACTTACAATAGATTTAAGTAAAGCTGGGATAATTGCTTCAAGTGCCTTTTTTGGTAAGACTTTATCGGCGGGTACAATTACCAAATCCGGATTATTAACAATATAGTCACCTGAGGATGACTTATAACGACCCGCACTATATTTCCTTAATTCATCTCTAGTCGCATCCCCAACTCCTACACAGATAATATTCGGACGCTCTTTGAAAGAAGCATCAGTCAGTCGTTGAAAAGCTATGTTACGTGATTCAGTATCGTCATTTGGATTTGCATCAGTAATAAAGAAGACTACTGGCCTGAGCGATTCATAGTTAACGCCTTCATAGCTATCGGCTATTATTTGCTGAACACCAATTTTAATTCTTTCAAACAGTTTTTCAAAAGCTTTTCCGTAATATGTATATCTACCCTCAGGAATAATCGGTTTAGTTTTTTTTACTTCTAACCATGAATTTAATGCATTTCGATCACCTAGCGGTAACACTTCTTCTGCAGTAGCATCGAAGGTAATCAGTTCGATAAGTACTACCTCAGCGACAGTAGGACTCTCAATCATTATCTCAAGTAGTTTGGGCAAGAATGAAAACGCTGTTTCAAATGCTTCGTTATCTTGCATTGAGCTTGATGTATCTAGGACTAAATATACTGGGAGCCTCTGGTATGGTTCTTGATTCAACTCGATACTTGTACCATTTGATGAAACTTCTAGTGAGCACACAAGGATTCCTCCAAACAATTAATAATGTACGATAATTTAACTACGCTTTAAAACATTTTCTTTAATACATAAATAAAGTCATGCAGATTACCCTCCCATTTCAACTTTACAATCTAGTCTCGCATTAAATGTCAAATTGGATTATTCACAACATACAAAATGACACTATTCTTTACACGTTTCTTAAGTGAATCCATATTTACCTCGTATAGTAGCTTTTTATTAATATGAGCCACATAAGCTACGAAGTACTTTTTTCTTTAACTGGAGATACCTGGAAGACTGAGACCCAGACGAGCCACTCATCTTGAGGAAAGGCATCCACCGATAGTCGCCAAACCACGAGATGAGTGATCATCTTAATCACTTTGAACACCTCAGGCAGATGCCCTTCTGCAAAAGTGTTCAAAGTGTTATGACTATATAATTACAAGTTAATCACCCGTGGTTTGGCAATTGGATTTTAACACAACAATTTACATTGTGTTGGAATACATTATGGTTGTGTACGATTAGTTCTGTAAATTCATTTTTAGCCATCCAGTAGAAAAGATGGCCAAAGTCCTTCAAGATGTTTAACGCAAAACTTTCTAAGGAGGAACAATGGCCAAGAAGAAGAGTACGACCAAAGACGGCGCAAATCAAGCCCTGGCAATGATCGACGACATGGAATTCTTGCAAGAAATAGTAAAAGGGGCCCTCCAGCTGATGTTGGAGGCCGAGACGGCCGGGCACATCTAAGCGGAGCGATACGAGAGGACAGGGGGGCGCTTTGGGCAGAGGAACGGCTATAAGCCCCGCCGGCCGGACCTAAGGGTCGGGACGATCGAGCTCGCTGTCCCCCAAGCAAGGGACGGCAGCTTTTGTAACCGGGCTACCCGCCCGCTGCCAGAGAAGCGGAAAGGCCTTGGCCTTGGCCATGACGGGGATGTGCCTGGACGGGGTGTCCACAAGGAAGGCGGCTTAAGGTCACCGAAGCATTATGCGGCACGTCCTTTTTAAGCTGCGACTGTGCCTGGGCTTTGTAAAGGCCTTGACCGTCAGACACGCTCCCGGAAGGCACGGCGGCCCGGTCGGCACCTATATCCGTACCTGGTCGTTGATGCCACCTATGTCGATGTGAGGGTGTCTGGAACGGTCGTGTCACAGGGCGTTTTGATCGTGGTCGCTATCCTGGAAGACGGGAAACGCGAGGTCATCGACTTGATGTTGGCCGACACTGAAAGCGAGCCCACATACCCAGAGTCGTCCAAAGGCTTAAAGAACCGAGGGCTGTCGGGCGGTTGAGGCCAGTCATATCAGACGACCAGGAAGGCATCAAGGCAGCTGTCAGGCGCTACTTTTAAGGGTGCTTCCTGGTAACGCTGCCAGGCGTGTTACTGTCAACCTAAAAGGGAACCACATAACCAGCCGAATCGGGTACCACTACTTTCCTTGCATTGACATCGTTTCCTTGAACCTGTAACTATCCCCGCTCATGTCCAATATAT